>FZPX01000152.1_pt1 | contig 16434 bp, 17 predicted proteins | sample 1534791 | NCBI WGS metagenome assembly FZPX01 (sample SAMEA104161951, study PRJEB21768) | metagenome | biome: subterrestrial habitat; feature: phreatic zone; material: underground water | place: France | collected 2016-06-01 | depth 60 m | reverse complement strand
TTTTTTTTTAATGATACGGCGACCACCGAGATCTACACTCTTTCCCTACACGACGCTCTTCCGATCTATTCTTTATGTAACTTTTTTGCGGCTCTGCTCGAATACATGGGCAGACAGGGCGAATCATAACTGGTTTCGATAGTAATGCTCATGAATTTGCTGCGAGGAAGAGGATGTGAATCAGAGGTTATTTTAACAGCTTATCCTGAATATATTTTTGGCTCGCAATATGCGGCTTGATTATTAAGGAGAGTGAATTCAAGTTAGTCGGCAACACCCAGATGCAGCAGTATTGAAGCTCACGATATAAATTATGGAGGCTGCCATGCTCGAATTACTTGTCTACTACCACGATGTCCTGCGCTATACCATTTTTGCGAATTTGGACAAGGTGCAGGAATTGCGGAACCAGGGGTTTTATGTCGAGGTTAGGGCTGCTCCTGTCCGGCATTAGGATTGTGCGCAAACAGATTACGCCAAATGGCCAATTTGATCTGAATGCAGAAAGAGGTGTGTCATGGGTATCAAAATGAATATGAGCAGCTACGAAATCGAACAAGATCCGAGGGAAGAGGAGTACGGCGAGGAAGTAATGTGCTCTGGTTGGAATCCGGCTATTGCTTTGGTGTGTCAGCAACATCTGCCTGCGCCAGCCAACAGCCGGATATCCATACCGGCTTATCTTGCGGTAGAGAATGAATGCGGAATCATTCCTGCAAAAAATGTATGCCTACCAGCGCTAACTTCGCGGCCTGGTCAGGCACCCGCTTGCCAGTTCAAACCGGGCTGCCACATCGCTATATTGTCATTTGGCAACAACTCGTTACTTTGAACTGGGTGCAGGATTTGCCACTCTGACAAAATTAACACGCAGGAGGGAACCACCATGCAACGCAGACAGTTTTTATTCGCTTTATCCGGTGCCGCCGTAGTTTTGGCAACCCGTTCATTTGCCGGTGCGGTATCGGGTGGCGACAAGGTGACCATCATGCAGTTTTCCGATGACGGGAAACCGCTGGGGCGCGCGACCCTGTCCAAGGTGCGCAAGGATACCGAGTGGCGCAAGGTGCTGCCGCCATTGGCCTATCAGGTAACCCGCGAACAAGGCACCGAGCAAGCGTTTTCACAGCCTGGTTACGACAGGCACGAAAAGGGGCTATATCGCTGCGTATGCTGCGACAACGCGCTGTTTGACGCCAGCACCAAATACGATTCGCATACCGGCTGGCCGAGTTTCTGGCAGCCGATTGCCGCCGAAAATGTACGCGAAATTGCCGATCACATGTTCGGCATGACGCGCACCGAAGTGCAATGTGTTTTGTGCGATGCACACTTGGGACATGTGTTTAACGATGGTCCGGAACCGACGGGCTTGCGCTATTGCATGAATACGGTGGCAATGCGCTTTGTGCCGAAACCCAAGAGGAGCTAACACATCATGCTGATATTTTTCCTGGCGTATCTGGGCGGCCTGCTGACTATTTTCAGCCCGTGCGTGCTGCCGGTATTGCCGTTTATCTTTGCCCGTTCGGATCAGTCGTTCAGACGTAGCGGGCTGCCGATTTTGCTCGGCATGGCCGCGACCTTCACGCTGCTGGCCAGTTTCGCGGCGGTGGGTGGAGCCTGGCTAATCGAAGTGAATCAATATGGCCGTTATGCGGCGATGTTGCTGTTGTTGCTGCTGGGCGTGGCGCTGATCTCCCCTGCATTGTCGGAACGCCTGATGCGCCCGTTTGTCGCATTGGGCGGTCGCTTGCAACAACGCGCCGATCAGCAAGGCAGCGTGAAAGGCTCGCTGCTGCTGGGTGTGGCTGTCGGCTTTTTATGGGCGCCTTGCGCCGGGCCGATCCTGGGTCTGGTGTTGGCAGGCGCTGCGCTGAACGGCGCGAATCTTTACAGCGCCTTGCTGCTGCTGGTGTTCGCCGCCGGTGCGGCAACCTCGCTAGGTCTTGCCCTGCTGGCGGGAGGGCGGGTGTTCAGCCTGATGAAGCGCGGCCTGGGTGCGGAGGAATGGGTGCGGCGCGGCTTGGGTGTGGCGGTGGTGGCGGGCGTGGTGGTCATCGCGTTGGGCTGGGATACACGCTTCCTGTCGCAATTTACTTTCTTTAACACCGCCAGCACCGAGCAAAAACTGATTGCGCAACTGGACAAACAATCCGTCACCAAACAACCCGGCGCAAACCTCGCCGCCGAGACACCTACGATGCCGCCATTGACCGGCGCGACGCAGTGGCTGAACTCGCCGCCGCTGAGCAATGAGATGCTGCGCGGCAAAGTGGTGCTGGTGGATTTCTGGACCTACTCGTGCATCAACTGTTTGCGCACCCTGCCCTACCTGAAAGCATGGGATGAAAAATATCGCGCTCAGGGCTTGGTCATCATCGGTGTTCATGCCCCGGAATTCGCCTTTGAAAAAGACCAGCACAATGTCGAGCAAGCCATCCGCGATCTGGGCATTACCTATCCGGTGGCGATGGACAACCAATACGCTATATGGAATGCCTTCAGCAATAAATATTGGCCCGCGCATTACCTGGTAGACGCACAAGGCCGGATTCGCCATCAACACTTCGGCGAGGGCGCGTATCAGGAAACCGAGCAAATGATCCAGACCTTGCTCAAGGAGGCGCATCAGGGCGTGCTGGCAATGGGCGATGAATTGGTGCAAGTGGCGGGGTCAGGTGCAACGGCTGCGGCGGCGGATATGGGGCGCTCGCCGGAAACCTATCTGGGTTATGCGCGCCAGCAAAATCTGGCTTCACCCGAAGCAATCAAGCAGGATGTTACGGCGCAATACAGCGCCCCGCGCGCACTCAAACAGAACCAATGGGCATTGAGAGGCAAGTGGCTGGTTTCAGCAGAGTCAGCCGCTTTGCAAGCATCCGGCGGAGCGATCAGTTACCGCTTTCAAGGCCGCGATTTGCACCTGGTGCTGGGTTCGCGCACCGGCTTGCCGGTGCGTTTCAAGGTCACCCTGGACGGAGCCGTTCCCGGTGCCGATCACGGCGCGGATATTGATGCACAAGGCAACGGCATGATCCGCGAACAGCGGCTGTACCAGCTCATCCGGCAAAGCGGAGAGATTAAAGACCGAACCTTCCGCATTGAATATTTAGATGCCGATGCAGAGGCGTTTGCTTTCACCTTCGGCTAACCATAAGGAGTGCCATCATGCTAACCATCAAATTCATCCGCAGTTATTTATTTAGCGGCAGCCTGTGCCTCATGCTCGGCCTGTCCACGCTACCAAACGCCACCGCAGCGCCGACCGAGCAAACGGCGGTATTTGCCGGAGGCTGTTTCTGGGGCGTGGATGCGGTGTTCAAGCACGTCAAAGGCGTATCCGACGTGGTGTCCGGCTATGCGGGCGGCAATGCGGGCACGGCGCATTATGAACAAGTCAGCGATGGCAATACAGGACATGCCGAAGCGGTGCGTGTCCGTTTTAACCCGGCGCAGGTTTCCTATCAGCAACTGCTGCAAGTGTTCTTCAGCGTGGCGCACGATCCCACCCAGCTCAACCGCCAGGGCCCGGATACCGGCAGCCAATACCGCTCGGCGATTTTCTTCAACAGCGTAGAGCAGCAGAAAATTGCGCGAAGCTACATCCAGCAGCTAACCGCCGCGCGCACTTTTTCTGAACCTATCGTCACGCAAATAGTGCCGCTGCAACAATTCTTTCCAGCCGAGGAGTATCACCAGAATTATCTGGCACAGCATTCTTTCCAGCCCTATATCGTCATCAATGATAAACCCAAGGTGGAGCAGTTGCGCAAACAGTTCCCCTCTCTTTACCAATAAATTGGAGGTTTATATGAAAGAAAAAGAATCGTCACTGAACACGCTGCTCGGCTTGTCGATGATCGTCGAAGCGCGCGACCCCTATACCGGTGGACACCTCTGGCGTGTCTCGCAGTTCTCCAAATTATTGGCAGAGGAAGTCGGATTGTCGCGCCGCGATGTCGCGTTGTGCGAGATCGGCGGCTTTCTGCATGACCTCGGTAAAGTTGGGGTGCCGGATGCTATCCTCAATAAACCGGATCGTCTGACCGATGCGGAATTCTCCGTGATCCGCACGCATCCCAGCGTGGGCGGACGTTTGCTGGCCAATCACCCACTCGCTAATTTGGCGATGGAAGCGGTAGTCGGACACCACGAGCGCCCGGACGGCAAAGGCTATCCGCACGGCATCGCAGGAGAAGTCATCCCGGAAGTGGCGCGCATCGTCAGCGTCGCCGACGCCTTCGATGCCATGACCAGCACACGCGCCTACCGGAAAGGCATGCCCATCGAAAAGGCGCTCTCCATCATCGGCGCTGAACTGGGCGGCCAGTTCGATGCAGATTTTGCGAAACGTTTTTTGGCGCTGAGTGCGTCCGAGCAATTAGCGCATGTCGTCGGACACAGCGAGCCGGGGTTGCCGTTGCATCAGTGCGGTGGATGTGGCGCGCCGGTCGTTGTGCGCAGTGCGCAGCACGATGGCGAACATGTGTATTGCCGCTGTTGCGGAAGCGAATCTCGCCTGCACAAGCAAGGCGGTTCATTACATCTTGAGATCACTGGAATAAAGGGTGATGCCTCCGCTCTTGCGCCGGACAGCGATCAGGGCCTGATTGGCTCGATGGTGTCTGACATTGCCCCGCTTGTGCTTTGAGTGCTACTGCACGATACAGTGCGCCTGCTGCCGATCTTCCTGTACAGGCGCCTCATCTTCAAAAGCGATGTAGAAGGTGCTGATCGCCCCCATAGGCATTGGGCCTATGCCATCGCCAAGTTCCGACTGAACGATTACAGGCGCATACACTGTGCCGACCAGTTGCGCCATGCGGAGGACATCTCCGAACTGGAAAATAATTTGCTCGAGGATGTAACGGAACGGCCACCAGTTACGAATCTATCAGTGTCCTGCAGCTCTATCTCGCCTTCACAGATAAGTTGCCCGGACGCTTACCCACTAACTACTACGAAGGATTATTATCATGACAATCAGAACATCTCATCTAAATTCAGGCGGAGCTTCAGTTCGCAACATGCTCCGGTGTACTCTTCGCGCGGCACTCATTGTCACCATGGTAAGCATCGGCGCACAAAGTATCGTGTCGCCCGCATATGCTGAGGAAGCCGAGCCGGTGTCGTATTCTGTACAACTACCATTGATCCAGGGATGGTATAAGGGCCAGCAGGTTTTTTATCTACAGACAGAAGCTTCTGACCCGGGTCTTGCGATGTCGCAAAAAGCGACCTATGTTGCACGCCTTGCAAATGCGGTGACCGCGAACCCCTCAGCAGTCGATGATATCTATGCCGTCACCAACTTCAAGCAATCCAACATTGTCCCATCCACACCTTTGCCGGAGGGGCCTACCAACGCCAATCCTGACTACTCGCCATTGTGGCAGGTCACATTGGTTACTTGGACAAATCCGGCGCAGGCACATCTTCTAACTTCCGAAGAGGATGTTCAGGCGGCAGTCACGGCTGGAGCGGTCACGCTGTCGAAGACCACCATCGTTGTCAATTGCTCAATCATCTATTCACCGCAGGGTGGGTTGTTCCCTCAGGCCAAGATCATCGAGCACCACTCAAGGTACGCTGAGTAACCATCAGGAGCCTCCGATCAAGCTAGTCGCTCTGCCGACCGGCTCGATCGGTTCAAAATTTGCTGATTATCAAAGAATGTGCCACTGCGGCAACCTCACACAAACAGGAAACTTCATGACCAACAAAATCAAAGTGTCTGCTCTGCTCAAAAGCATCGAGACCGGAGATGCTGCCCCGGTGGGCTTTATCAATCCAGACAAATATATTCAGCACAACCTTGCAGTCGGCGATGGGCTGGCCGGTTTGGGCGCCGCGCTACAGGCATTGCCGAAAGGCTCGGCCAGAGTAAACACCGTGCGCGCATTTGAGGATGGCGATTATGTATTCACGCATACCGATTACAACTTCTTTGGCCCCAAGATCGGTTTCGACGTTTTCCGTTTTGAGGACGGCAAGATAGTCGAACATTGGGATAACCTGCAAGAAACACCGCCACGCCCCAACCCTAACGGGCATACCATGATCGACGGCCCGAATACGGCAACTGATCTTGACAAGACTGCAGCCAACAAAGCATTGGTACGCACTTTCGTCGAGGACATTCTGCTCGGCGGCAAGATGGAAAAATTAGTGTCGTACTTTGATGGCGATAATTATATCCAGCACAACCCGCAGATCGCCGACCAGGTTTCGGGGCTTGGCGCTGCCTTGCAGGCACTGGCAAAGCAAGGGGTAAGCATGAAATATGACCGTGTGCATTTGGTGCTAGGCGAAGGCAACTTCGTACTGGTTGTCAGCGAGGGAAGTTTTGCGGGCCAACATACTTCTTTCTACGATCTGTTCCGTGTACAGAACGGCAAGATCGCGGAACATTGGGATACGCTGGAAACTATCCCAGCCAAAGAGCAATGGAAAAATGGTAACGGGAAATACTGAAGTGACGCCAACTTTTGTTGAATAATTGTTAGGGCTTTTATGAACACAACGCACCTCATCCGGTTCCTTACCGGCGCTTTTCTCGGGGTAGCGATGCCAAGCATCGCCTGCTTTGGTTGGTATTCTCTGGAATCTGTAGACAATACGAATGTTTATATGCGAGCAGTGGTTGCCGCAGCCTATCCGGCTACACTTATATCCATGACATTTCTAATGCTGGCGCTTTCATCATCAAAGCGAAGCTGGTTTTACGTGTGGATATCTTCCTTGTCTTTGGCATTGGCTCTTGCCGTTGTATTGGTTACGCGAATTTAACTTGTATTCCCCGCGCTCTTGGCGCGAGGACAACGCAGATGTTGACGTAAAGCGTAGCTCGCCGGTTTTGGTTTTCTGTGCCGTAATACCCCGCAGTCTTGCTGCGGGGATAGGCACAGGGCGAGCGTAGCAACTTTATTCTCTGCGGGTTCAATTCCCCGTCCCCTGGTGCGAAGGCTGGCTGAAAATCAGCAGATTTAAGAGCTCAGTTAATACACAGTGGCTTGCTGCTATCCGACGCTGAAGAACCATTAGAAACTGTTTTGCAACAAAGATAAAACTTCGTCAGACGTGAACCGCTTGACGGAGTTTTTCGGCAGGGGAAAATTATTTTGTAACTTTTATTAAATCATTCCCGAATCCCCTCATCCCCGGCCCGGCCGGAGGCGGTGCAGGATTTAATGCGGCGCGTGACGACGTAAGGAATGCGGTGTACCTGCATCCGGGCGCTGTTACCGCCAGCGATGGCCTGAACGGTTCGGCGCTGACCGCAGTACACCGCTGGGATAATCCGGTAGCGCGAGTCAAAGTTGTGCGTGTACAGTAATAAATCCGCTGGCTGTAGCAGCAAGCACGTTTACGATGCGGCCTCACCGGGCTGCATCGTTTCGTTGAGAGGATATATCGAAGCCCTGAGGCATACATGATTTTTAGCGGAAATTTTATGTAACCTTTTTCCCGCCTCTCCCGAATACATCTATGCAAGGACGAAAATCCAAGCGGCCATCAAGGACGTAGTAGGCCATTGAATTTGAATCCGCGCATTTAGATGTAAATAGATAGGGCTTTCTCCGACCAATGGTTGGAAGCTGGCTCTACGTTTTTAACCAACAAAAGGAGTTTTGCTATGAATAACCGTCACATTCTCTCCGCCGCAATAGGCAGTTTACTGGTGCTGGGCCTGGCCAGTGGCAACGCAAGCGCTGCCGACAAAAAAATGGAAATGGAAAAATGTTTTGGCATCGCCAAGGCAGGCATGAATGATTGCTCCAGCAACAAGAGCGTGCATTCCTGTGCAGGGCAGGCCAGCAAAAACAATGATCCGCAGGATTTTGTCGCTGTGCCCAAAGGCACTTGCGAGAAGATCGCTGGTAGCAGCATGGCCGAAGGCGGCAGCATGATGAGAAAGGGGATGTAATGAAAATTCCCGCAAACCATACATTGCCGTGCACCGCAGGTATTGGCTTGCGGGCACCTCATTACCGTGAGGTGCTGGAAAAACTGCCCAGGCTAGGCTGGGTGGAGGTGCATAACGAGAATTATTTCGGGGGCGGAGCGCCCCTGCATACCTTGCTCAAAGTGCGCGAACATTATCCCGTTAGCCTGCATGGCGTGGGCATAGGGCTAGCTTCAACCATCAATCTCAACGAAGAATATCTGTCTGCATTGCGTAAGCTGAACGATATAGTCCAACCTGCCGCCGTGTCGGAACACTTGTGCTGGAATGCAGCTGACGAATTGGTCATCAATGATTTGCTGCCATTTCCTTACACTCGCGAAGCATTGGCGCATGTGGCGCGCCGGGTGGATCAAGTTCAGGAAAGGCTGGGACGCCAACTGCTTGTAGAGAATCTATCCAGCTATTTGAGTTTTCAGTCAAGTGAAATGAGCGAGGGCGAATTCCTCGCTGAACTGGTGCAACGCACTGGTTGCGGGATACTTTTCGATGTCGAAAACCTGTATGTGAATGTGCGCAATCTCGGCGTGGATGCGGCTCAGTTCATCCACGCCATTCCTCCCGAAGCTGTGGGTGAATATCATTTGGCCGGATACAGCATGCGCGATGGTTGTCTGGTTGATACGCACGACCATCCGGTTTATGACGAAGTGTGGACGCTCTTTGAAACCGTGTTGCAGCACATAGGCCCGCGCCCCACCCTGATCGAGTGGGACAGCAACATTCCTGCTCTATCGGTGTTGATGGGCGAGGCGGCAAAAGCGCAAATACGCATGGAGGGATGCCATGAATCTGCGATCTGAACTGAGGCTCTTTGGCCGCGCCATCGTGCGCGGCGATGCGCCGCCAACACAATTTGACGCCTCGCCGCATTACTCTTTAGACACCGGCATAGAGGTCTATCGCAACAACTATCGCGGCAACCTTCAAGATGCGCTGGCAGGGGCCTATCCCGTCATCGGGCAATTGGTCGGTGAAGATTTCTTTCATATGCTGGCGCGCGACTACATCTCGCAGCACGCCTCACGAACTGCCAATCTGTTCGACTATGGTGCGGAGCTTGATGAGTTTCTGGCAGCGTATGTCCCGGCGCGATCATTGGCCTATCTGCCCGATGTGGCAAAGCTGGAATGGGCTTGCCATGTCGCCTATTTCGTAGCGGATACGCCATCGTTCGTTATATCGCGGCTGGCACGGGTCGCCACCGATGACTACCCGAGCTTGCTGCTACACGTACATCCGGCTTGCCGCATCGTGCCTTCGAACTATCCGATCACCGCAATCTGGCAGGCGCATCAGTCCGTTGCAGATAATGACTTCCACATCGATCTGGCGAGCGGCCCGAGCATCGCATTGATCAATCGCAAGGATGATGTGGTGAACGTGAGCGAACTGACAGAAGACGAAGCGTGCTGGCTAGCGGCGATCATGCGGGGCAGGTCATTTGGCGAGGCGACTAACACCACGCTGGCGCGCTTCCCGCATTTCAATTTGCAAGCCACCTTGCTCAAGCTTGTGGCATTGGACGTGCTGAGCGATTACTCGATGGGAGAAGCCTCATGAATCTGTTAATTAAAACTGTGCGCGCTTATTACATCGCAGCACGCTGGCCGGAATATCTCGCTCCCGTGCTTGATCTGTGCATACGCTTGCTGTTGGCCGATGCTTTCTTCAAGTCCGGCCTGACAAAGATAAAGAATTGGGACAGCACGCTTTACCTGTTCAGTGATGTCTATCAGGTGCCGTTTCTCAATCCGGAATTCGCCGCCTATCTGGCGACCGGTGCCGAACTCGGCTTGTCTGTGTTGCTGGCTTTTGGATTGTTCGGACGTTTCGCTGCTGCCGGATTGTTCATCCTCAATGGGGTGGCGGTCGTTTCCTATTACTCAGAATTGAGTGAAGCCGGCCTCAACCAGCACTTGTATTGGGGCATCCTGCTAGCGGTGCTGCTGGCAATCAGTCGCGGCGCATGGTCACTTGATGTTTGGCTGGAAAAACGATTGGCAACATCGGCCAAAGATTAAGAAAGTGTGGCTACCGTAACGTGTTCACCTGACAACTAAACTACCACCTACTGAAGCAGGTGGGTTAGCGCAGTCTGGTTGCAGAGGACTGAAGTCCTCTACCCGCGCCAGACTAAACGCGCCAAAACCAGCAAGTTTTCCAAGCTTGCTTAAAACAGCAAGGCTAAAGCCGGTGGTTTTAACCTTGTGAGGGACAATAAAAACGCTTGGACTACAGGAGCAATCCGAAAAGTGGCGGTTACAGTATTTCCTTACTGCGCACACCCAAAAAAGCGGCCCGAAGACCAAGCCACTCCGGGAATATGTTGATAAAATTTCGATGATCCGCACCCAACAAAGGGTTGCGGGCCGTTTTTCTACCGATAAATTCGCCTGTAAGAAAGCTTGCCGCTAACCCAAGCCCAGTAAGCCTGTAAGTAAAATCATCAACACGTCAGGAGAGCGCCTTGCCCGAAGACCGCTTTTTCTTTGCTGCGGGGTTCGTATTACTTCACGACCGCTTTCAGTTCACCCTTGCTGTAGCGGGCTGCCATGGCATCCAGCAAGACCGGCTTGATCTTGCCTGCCTGCCCGGCGGAACCGAAGGCTTCGAAGCGTGCCTTGCAGATTTCCTTCATGGCCTTGGTGGTAGCCGCAAGGAACTTGCGCGGATCGAAGTCCTTGGGATTCTCCGCCAGGTAGCGGCGTGTTGCCCCGGTGGATGCCATGCGCAGGTCGGTATCGATGTTCACCTTGCGCACGCCGTGCTTGATGCCCTCGACAATTTCCTCGACCGGTACGCCGTAAGTTTGGCCCATTGCGCCGCCATATTGGTTGATGATCTTGAGCCATTCCTGCGGCACCGAGGAGGAACCGTGCATCACCAGATGGGTGTTGGGTATCTTGGCATGGATTTCCTTGATGCGGGAAATCGCCAGCACGTCGCCGGTGGGCGGGCGGGTGAATTTGTAGGCCCCGTGGGAAGTGCCGATGGCTATGGCGAGAGCGTCAACGCCGGTTGCTTTGACGAATTCGGCGGCTTCGGTCGGGTCGGTCAGCAGTTGATCCATGGTCAGCGCGCCTTCCGCGCCATGGCCGTCTTCTTTCTCGCCGTGGCCGGATTCCAGCGAGCCGAGGCAGCCCAGTTCGCCTTCGACGGAGACGCCCACGGCATGGGACATTTCTACCACCTTGCGTGTGACATCCACGTTGTATTCAAAGCTGGACGGGGTTTTCCCGTCAGTCATCAGTGAACCGTCCATCATTACACTGGAAAAACCGGAGCGGATTGCCTGGATGCAAACAGCCGGGGAAGCGCCATGATCCTGGTGCATTACCACCGGAATGTGCGGATAGGCTTCCACGGCGGCTTCGATGAGATGGCGCAGGAATGCCTCGCCCGCATACTTACGCGCACCGGCGGAACCTTGCATAATCACCGGGCTGTTGGTTTCGTCAGCCGCCTCCATGATGGCCTTGACCTGCTCCAGATTGTTGACATTGAACGCGGGCAGGCCGTAGCTATTTTCCGCAGCATGATCGAGAAGTTGACGTAAAGATACGAGTGCCATTTGTTCCTCCTTATTTAAAGTCAGTTGGTGGTCGTTAGACGTTAGTTGTTAGTTGGCGTTGTCCGCTGATGAAACTACTGGTGGAACTACTAGCCATCCGACTAGGCTGTCCAAAAACGACAGCCAAGTCATTGGTTATAGCCATTCGACTAAGCTGGCAAACAACGCCAGCAAAGTCGCTGGTTATGCGCGGGTTGTTTTAACTACCGACTAACGACCAACGGCTAACAACTACATTTATCTTTTGTGGTCTCCAACGCGCATAATCTTCATCGTGTTGGTATGTCCCGATTTACCCATCGCTTCACCAATAGTCATCACCACCATATCACCGTCTTTCACCAAACCCAACTCCACGAGTGTTGCCTCAATTTGGCGCCATTCTTCCGACTGCCCCCTTGCTTTTGAATGGAATGCGATGGGATGCACGCCGCTGAATAAGGTCACCTTGCTCAACGTTTCCTGCAGCGGGGTCAGCGCAAAAATCGGTACACCGGCATTCACGCGTGACATCCACAACGGAGTCGAGCCGGATTGAGTCAAGGCAATAATGGCCTTCACCTTGAAATGCGACGCGGCAAACAGCGCAGACATGGCAATGGACTGGTCAATACGGGTAAATTTTTGTTGCACAATGCGGCGGTCAAACACATTATCTTCCACCTCTCGCTCGGCCTTGAGGCAGATGCGCGCCATGGCTTCGATGGTTTCCACCGGGTAGTCGCCTACCGCCGTTTCTGCCGAGAGCATCACCGCATCCGTGCCGTCCAACACGGCGTTGGCCACATCGGAAACTTCCGCACGGGTCGGAATCGGGCTGGAAATCATCGACTCCATCATTTGCGTGGCAGTAATCACCAGCCGATTTTTTGCGCGCGCCATTTTGATCATGCGCTTTTGCAAGCCGGGCACGGCTGCATCGCCGACTTCCACGCTCAAATCGCCGCGCGCCACCATGATGGCATCGGACGCATCGATGATGTCGCTCAATGCCGGAATTGCCTCGGCACGTTCGATCTTGGCCATTAGCAGGCTCTTGCCGCCCGCCGCGTGCATCAGCTCGCGCGCCAGGCGCATATCATCGCCGTTGCGCGGGAACGACACCGCCAGGTAGTCCGCCTTGATCAGCGCGGCGGTCTTGATATCTTCCTTATCCTTGTCAGTCAACGCTGGCGCAGTCAGGCCGCCGCCCTTGCGGTTGATGCCCTTGTTGTTCGACAGTACGCCGCCGCGCACCACCTTGCAAATTATCTCGTGGCCTTTGACTTCGACGACATCGAATTCCAGCATGCCGTCGTTGAGCAACAGCACCGAACCCTTGCTGACATCCTTGGCCAAGTCTTTGTAATCCAGCCCGACGCGTTCCTGATTACCCAACCCCTCCAGCGCGGCATCGAGAATGAAAATGTCGTCCTTGTGCAGGACGATTTTGTCGTTCTCAAACTTGCGCACGCGGATTTTCGGGCCTTGCAGGTCGGCCAGGATGCCCACAGTGCGGCCCACTACTGCTGCTGCCGCACGCACCTTTTCGGTACGCGCCATATGGTCTTGCACGGAGCCGTGCGAGAAATTCATGCGCACCACATCCACACCGGCACGGATCATATCCTCCAGCACTTTCGGGTCACTGGAGGCAGGCCCCAGCGTTGCAACTATTTTGGTTCTACGCAGCATGAATTGTTATCCCCCGCTGCAATTGCAACCGCAGCCGGATTCCTTTTTCATTGCACGTTGTTCCAGAATATCCACTGCCGGCAATTTCTTGCCTTCGAGGAATTCAAGGAAGGCGCCGCCAGCGGTGGAGATGTAAGACACCTTGTCATAGATACCGTACTTCTGGATTGCGGCGATGGTGTCGCCGCCACCCGCCAGGGTGAAGGCTTTGGTTTCTGCAATCGCCATGGCGATTTTCCTGGTGCCTTCGCCGAACTGGTCGAACTCGAACACGCCGACCGGGCCATTCCAAACCACCGTGCCGGCCTTCATGATGATGTCGGCCAACTCTTGCGCTGATTTGGGGCCGATGTCGAAAATCATTTCATCGTCCGTCACTGTCGCGGCGTCTTTAAGCACCGCCGGTTCGTTGGCGTCAAATTTTTTCCCTACCACCACGTCCACAGCAATCGGAATGGTTGCGCCACGGGCAGACATTTTTTTCATCAATGCTTGCGCGGTGGGAACCAGATCATCTTCGCACAGCGACTTGCCGACATTTTTGCCCGCAGCCTTGAGGAAAGTATTGGCAATGCCGCCGCCAACCACCAATTGTTCGCATTTTTCCGACAGGCTTTCCAATACGGTCAGCTTGGTGGAAACCTTTGAGCCGCCGACAATAGCAACCATCGGGCGCACCGGGCTGAGCAGCGCCTTGGTCAACGCTTCCAGCTCCTCCACCAGAAGAATCCCAGCCGCAGCGACGGGTGCGAATTTTGCTACACCGTGTGTCGAAGCTTCAGCGCGGTGTGCAGTGCCAAACGCGTCCATCACAAACACGTCGCACAATGCGGCATATTTCTTGGCCAATTCATCGGCGCTTTTCTTTTCGCCCTTGTTGAAACGACAGTTTTCCAGCAATACCAATTCGCCTTCCGCAACATCGAAGCCACCCTCTACCCAATCCTTGATCAGGCGCACGGGCTTGCCCAGTTTTTTGGCGATGACATCCGCTACCGGTTTAAGCGAGTTTTCTTCGGAATAAACGCCTTCTTCGGGGCGGCCCAAGTGGGAAGTCACCATCACACGCGCTCCGGCTTTCAGGGCGAAATTAATCGTCGCCATCGAAGCGGTGATACGCGCATCGGAGGTTACCTTGCCGTCTTTGACGGGCACATTTAAATCGGAGCGGATCAGGACGCGCTTGCCCTTGAGCCCCAGGTCGACCATTTTGATCACAGACATGATTTTTCCTTTGACATACTTAATGAATTGCATAGTGACAGGCCACTCGACCCACCCACCTGTTTGGCGGGTTACGCTACGCTAGCCCACCCTACGCGATGTGACGGACCAAGCGCATCAGGTTGCATGTATAGCCATACTCATTGTCGTACCACGCAACAATCTTAACGAAAGTAGGATCGAGGGCAATTCCGGCATCGGCATCAAACACGGAAGGCTGGGAGCAGCCACGGAAATCAGTAGCAACCACTTTTTCATCCGTAAAACCCAACACGCCTTTCAGCGGACCGCTTTCGGAAGCCGCCTTCATTGCCGCAACGATTTCGGCGTAAGTAGCCGGCTTGTTCAATTCACATGTCAGATCAACCACGGATACGTCAGATGTCGGCACGCGGAAAGCCATGCCAGTCAGCTTCTTATTCAACTCGGGTATCACCACACCCACCGCCTTGGCCGCGCCAGTGGAAGAAGGAATGATATTTTCCAGAATCCCTCGTCCGCCGCGCCAATCTTTGTTGGACGGGCCATCAACTGTTTTTTGAGTTGCGGTTGCCGCGTGTACTGTCGTCATCAAACCGCGCTTGATGCCGAAGTTGTCATTCAATACCTTGGCGACCGGTGCCAGGCCATTGGTCGTGCAAGAAGCCGCCGAGACGATTGCATCGCCCTTGTAGGTGTCGTGGTTCACTCCATACACGAACATCGGAGTGTCATCCTTGGAAGGTGCGGATTGAACGACTTTTCTGGCGCCCGCAGTAATGTGCTTCTGGCAGGTTTCCTTGGTGAGGAAGAAACCGGTGCATTCAATTACGATGTCCGCGCCCACTTCGTTCCACTTCAGATTAGCAGGATCTTTTTCTGCGGTCAGGCGTATCTTTTTGCCGTTCACCATCAGATTGTTTCCGCTCACGGATACATCGCCTTTGAAGCGGCCATGCACTGAGTCATACTTGAGCATGTAGGCCAAGTATTCTGGTTCAAGCAGGTCATTGATGGCGACGACTTCCATTTCGGGAAAATCCTTTATGGCAGCACGGAACACCATGCGCCCAATACGTCCGAATCCATTAATACCGATTTTAATTGCCATTATTCTCTCCCGAAATTTATGTAAAAATATTTACAGGCTGGCAGGGTGTGAACAGTCTTAATCGTGCCCACCCTACAGTACGCTTTTAACGGCCTTCACCACGTTGCGGCTGCGAAACAGCTTTTCTCAACCGATAACTTTCTTTACCGTCGCAACCACGTTGTCCACAGTAATGCCGAAATACCTGAACAGTTCCGGTGCAGGTGCGGATTCGCCGAAGCAATCCATGCCTACTGCCGCCCCATCCAAGCCCACATATTTGTACCAGCCGCCCGTCACGCCCGCTTCAACCGACACGCGCTTTACGCCCTTGGGCAAGACGCTGTCCTTGTAGGCCTGCTCTTGCTTGTCGAACACGTTGGTGGATGGCATGGACGCTACGCGCACATTAATGCCTTCGGCAGCCAGCGTTTTTTGCGCTTCCATCGCCAACGCAACTTCGGAACCTGTCGCGATCAACACGGCTTGGAGCTTCCCCGCAGCTTCCGACAACACATAAGCACCCTTGCGGATATTGGCGATTTGCACCACATCGCGTTTTTGGAAGGCCAGATTCTGGCGGCTGAAAACCAGGCTGCTTGGGCCGTCCTTGCGCTCGACTGCGGCAGCCCACGCGATGGCGGATTCGACTGTGTCGCACGGGCGCCACACTTCCATATTGGGGATGTAGCGTAAAGTGGCGGTCTGCTCGACCGGCTGGTGTGTCGGACCGTCCTCGCCTAATCCAATAGAGTCGTGGGTGAACACGTAAATCACGCGCTGCTTCATCAAGGCCGACATGCGCAATGCATTGCGCGCATATTCCGAAAACATTAGGAAGGTGCCACCGAACGGCAGGAAACCGCCATGCAGCGCCATGCCGTTCATGATGTGCGCCATGCCGAATTCGCGCACCCCGTAGCT
>FZPX01000154.1_pt1 | contig 16472 bp, 18 predicted proteins | sample 1534791 | NCBI WGS metagenome assembly FZPX01 (sample SAMEA104161951, study PRJEB21768) | metagenome | biome: subterrestrial habitat; feature: phreatic zone; material: underground water | place: France | collected 2016-06-01 | depth 60 m | reverse complement strand
TTTTTTTTTAATGATACGGCGACCACCGAGATCTACACTCTTTCCCTACACGACGCTCTTCCGATCTCGGAATTGCCGGATACTGCATTGAAATGCGCCTGAACCATTACCGGGACTTTCGTCATTGATGCGCAGCAGCAACCTGCTGCTTGTGCCATGACCACGGTAAAAAAATAAGTCCTTGCCCAATTTCAAAATAACGACCATCAAGTCGGCCAAGTAAGCAATAAGGATGACTTCCGGGTATCCACCCTACGACTTTCTCTCTCCCGAATAGTAGTTGGCGCTACGACTCCGCCCTACTGCAACTTTTCTTCTCCCGTCGAATAATCTGGTTGTGCCAGGAACTCACCGTCACAACGCGACCGAGTTACCTATTTGAAAAAAATGCTACTCCAATATTTCAAAAATACAATCAGCCAGAAGTCTTAATACTTTTCAGCGAAGTACTAATACTCTCTTCCTCCTTCACGCCATGACACCTCTTGGGGGCGTTGTGCTAGGATGGTTGCCCGCATCGTTTTTTTGAGCTTTCCAAAATACATGACCGTATTGCCGCCAAAGGAAAACGCCCTCACCCTCAGTCCCTCCCCCCAGGGGGATAACCAGCGACTTGGCTGGCGTTATTGCCAGCTTAGTCGAATGGCTAGCTGTTCCATCAGAGGGAAGCCAAGACCTTGATGAAAGTGATTCTTGCCGACGATCATGCGCTGTTTCGTGAAGGCATGAGACTTCTGCTGCTGCGCCTGGACGATAATGTTTCCGTGCTGGAAGCGGGCTGCCACGATGCGGCCTTGAAGTTATTGGCGGATAACCCGGATGCCGATCTCGCGCTGGTCGATTTGCATATGCCGGGCCGGATGGATGATCTGTCCGGCCTGGCCGAAGTGCTGGACCATGCCCGGACCATTCCTGTGGTGGTGCTGTCAGCGTCGGAAAACTTGGATGAGATTCATCGGGCCATCAAGGCGGGCGCGATGGGGTTTATCCCCAAGCACGAGCACGCGGATGTGATGTTGTGCGCGCTGCATCTGGTGTTGAGCGGCAGCGTGTATGTGCCGCCCCTGCTCATGTCAACCATGGCAGTCAGCCCGCCGCATCAGGCCAAACTGACGCCCAAACAGATCGAGGTGTTGCAGCAGATGTGCATGGGATATTCCAACAAGGAAATCGGCAAGCGGATGAATTTGACAGAGTCAACGGTCAAGTGCCATTCCTCGGCGATATTCCGCGAGCTGGATGTCGGCAGCAGAACCCAGGCCATATCCATCGCCAAGCAGCGCGGGCTGGTAGGCTGAGGCAGCCCTGCGAAAACCGATCATAGGACGTAGGGTGGATAAGCCTGCCCTGATCGAAGTCGAAGGGCTTGGCGCATCCACCAAATATGCGCTAAAGGTGGATGCGCTACGCTTATCCACCCTACATTTTCTTCCTGCATTTTCCGGCGGGAACAAATTCATCCTGCGCGCGCAGCCAAATCATATTGACATTTCCTGGGTGATGTACATAATGGCGTACATCAATGTACAGGAGGTTCCATGCAGGAAACCACATTCACCGAGTTGCGCAATCACGCCAAGGACTATTTTGATGCCGTTGAAGGCGGGGATACGGTTCGCGTCTTCCGCAATGGCAAAGCTATCGCAGAAATTGTGCCTATTCGCTCCGGGGCGCCATCGTGGAAAAAACAGGTCACGCCGCTCACGATTAAAGGCATTTCGTTGAGCGGTGAGTTGCTGCATGACCGTGAAGATTCGGCATGAAGGTGTTCCTGGACACCTCTGCTTTCGCCAAGCGTTATGTGGCGGAACGTGGGTCGAACAAGGTATTGGCGTTGTGCCAACAGGCGGATCATCTCGTTGTTAGCGTTATTTGCCTGCCGGAATTGATTTCCACGTTATCTCGCCTGTTGCGGGAGAAAAAACTCTCCAAAGCGGAGTATCGAAAGCTGAAGGCTGGCGCGATGACCGATCTGGTAGATATCGACATCTGCCAATGCACACCGGGAGTTCTGGCCTCTGTCGTTGCGTTGCTGGAGTCTAATCCGATCCGTGCCATGGATGCGCTTCATATTGCCTGCGCGCTTGCTGTCGAACCTGAAGTTTTTGTTTCCGCCGATCATCGCCAACTTGCCGCAGCACGAAAGGCCGGGCTAAAGATCGTTGATGTGTCCTGACCAACATTGTGGCGCAAGTCGTAGTCGGGTGGATAAGCGCAGCGCATCCACCTTATAGCGCATATTTGGTGGATGCGCTGCGCTTATCCACCCTTTCACCTGGCGTGTTGCTTTGCCGGTTGACCGAACGCAGGAACGCCCGCAATTTCGCCGGACTGACCGGTTTGTGCATGAAGGCGAACCCGCTGGCCTGCGCTTCACGCAAGCGTTCCGGCGCGGTATCCCCGGTGATGATCAGCGCCGGGATGTCGCTCCCCCAGACTGCATGTATCTGTTGGATGGCTTCGATGCCGGTGTGCGCTTCCCGCAGGCGGTAATCCGCGATGATGGCATGGGGCGCGAGTTCAATTGCCTGCAAGGCTTCGGTTAATGAGCCGACCGCCGCCACTTGATGCCCCCAATTCACCAGCAGCGCGGTCATGCCTTCCCGTATCGCCGCTTCATCATCAATGACCAGCACCCGCATGGCTGGCTCTTTCTCTATAGCTTGCGCCGATGACGCGCTCGAGCTGGCGATCAGGGCAACATCTCCTTTGGGAACAGCCAGCCTGAACACCGAGCCGGGCCCTACGCTTGATTGCACGGTGATCGTGCATTGCAGCAAGCGCGCGAGCCGTTTGACGATGGCCAATCCCAAGCCCAGCCCTTTGGTCCGGTCGCGCCCCGGATTATTGAGCTGGAAGTATTCTTCGAATATATGTTCTCTATCTTCCTCGGGAATTCCCGGTCCGGTATCGCGCACTTCGATCAACACCTGCGAGCCTTCGGCCTGCCACACCATTTTTATCCCGCCGCTTGCGGTGAAACGCAGCGCATTGCCGAGCAGGTTGCGCAGCATGGTTTCCAGCAGGGTTGGATCGGAATAGACAGTCACCTCCGGGCCATCAAGCTGGAAGTCCAACCATTTACGCTGGGCAGGCGTCGCAAATTCCGCATTCAATCTTTCCACCAGCCACTTGATCTGGAAGTGCTGAAAATTCGGCTGAATAATTCCAGCATCCAGCCGAGATATGTCCAGCAAGGCATTGAACAGGTCTTCCAATGCCGCAACGCTCAGGTTGATATTTTTCACCAGCACACGCACTTCCGGGAATTTGATGCGCTCATCCAGCGCCGAAGCGAACAGGCCCAGCGCGTGCAGCGGTTGGCGCAGATCGTGGCTGGCCGCTGCCAGAAATTTTGATTTAGCGAAATTGGCTTGTTCGGCTATTTCCTTTTGCTCCTTCAACAGTTCGATCAGGTCAAGATTCTCGAACTTCAGGTTGATGGCATCGACGGTAATGCGGTGCGCCTGATTGACCATTTGGTACAACATCAAGATGTAAAACACCAATATGCCTGCCATTGCCTGATATGACGTCGACCCTTCCATCGCTACACGTATGGAAGCCAGGCCGATTGTCGGCGTCGCGTATGCATACATCGTTTGCGGCCAGAATGAGGTCATGAATAGGGAGCCGCCTGGAACACCGATTATCACGGCCAGCATGAGCATTTGATGTGGCATGGAGCCATCAACGAAAAACAGCATGAACCCAATGCCCCAAGTCAATCCGGATCCAAAAACGTTGACAGTAAATCGCCGCGCCCAACGTCGAGCCTGATCTTTGGGTGGATCAAGGCGAATGTAGCGATGCGCTAACAAATATCGGTCAATAGTCCATCCGGTCTCGATGAGAGCCCAAGTTATTAATTGCGCATGACTAACCTTCCCCCACATGACCGCCACAATTGCGACTGGTATCACCAATACGAAAAGCACGACACTCTTTAGCAGCAGGCTCAAGCGATTTATCAACTCCGCCACGACGCGGTCGCTGAGAACTGTGGTGCTTGTTGCAGAATTTTTTCTGAAGGGGTTCAAGGTGTTTCAAACATCATGCTTGCCGGAAAGCAATATTATATAGGTTCGGCCAGATTATGCTTGAAGCCCGCTCGCCTTGAGTTCGTGCTGGGTGGATGCGCTGCGCCCTTCGACTTCGCTCAGGACAGGCTTATCCCCCTACCACCACCACTTCACACCTTTTAGATACCGGCTTGCCTGGATTGGGGCGTTCGGGCGCAACGCTCCGCGCTTGCAGGTGTTTTTTGGCAAAAGGTGCGCTACACTAAGCCACATTGGATATGTGGGAAAAATGGGAGGGTGCAGTTTTGAAGGCTGTTTCACGCGTCTCGATCTTCAAGCAGAGCCCTGATGCTCCGCCTGCGGCGTCAACATTCGAGCCCGGATTCGAATATACCCGCGCGTTGCGCCCAAGCCATTCTGACCCACAGTGGTGTGAAGGCCTTGCCCGCTATCTTGATCGCAGAATCCGCCGCTCCCCAAAAGATTTAACAGCGCATGTGCAACGTGTTAATGCCCTGGTTGCGGCGCGGGCAGATGGGGATCATCTTTACGCTGCGGCGATTGATCTCAATACGGTGCTGGCCGGGAATGGTGCAGCTTTGCAGCAGCGCATACATGACCAAATATTCTTCGCACTTAACGATCAGCAGCGTGCCGACCTCGTTGCTATTCGGGCAGGTTCATCGCCCGCTTCCAGCCCTGCTGAATTACATTGCCCGCTGCCACACAGCAACGGAAAGGGTTTGCGGATTGTTTCGGAAGTCAAACATGAGTCCAAGAGCAATCCTGACGCGGCATGACAAAATGACGGAATTCACGATGGCAACGAGCAAAGTAGTATTTGATATCATCAGCCCAAATTCGCGCACCCGCAATGCGGTGGCATTTGCTCTCCAGCAGCAAGGGCGGGGGCGCTTTGAGTTGAGCCGTGGAAACCGGCCAGAACTGGTCATTGTGGATTGTGAAAAACCGGAGACCAAGGCTGACTTCAGGAAGTTTCGCCACCGTTTTCCTGACTGCCCCGCAATCCTGTTGTTAAATCAGGCTGCCGAATTTGAAGATTTCCCTGAGGAAGACCAGATTGGCGCCGAGTTTCTCCTGATTAAACCTTTCGGGGTTAAAGATCTTCTTGCAACCGTTGACCAGTGCCTGAACAGTTCCAGTGCAAATCGAATTGACAACAAAACCATTCTGCTCGCCCGCACTAGCAATAAAATATCTGTATCTGGGGTTGCATCTCCACCACCCGGAAAGGCCGCAGAAGAAGAGATGACTGAAAAATTGCCGCATACCATCGCGGCTGAAATGGAAAAGCCAACCAACAACCTGCTTTCGCCAGCGCACGGGAAAGCCGCCAAGTCACGGATGCCCCGACATGCGGACGATGCCCTTGCAGGGGAGGAAGCCGCTTTTCCGTTTGCGCCCGAATCCGACATTGATCTGAATGACGCGGCTGCGGTGGAACGAATTTGGCTGAAGGTAGACACCCGGCTGCTGGGCCACGTTATGCGCGCCGCCGCGCTGCAAGTACCCGCACAATCCACTATCTGCCTTGCATTACAGGGCGGTCCCAGTTTCTTTATTTTTCCACACACGGAAATGGTGGCAGTGACGGGTGGCAATTTTAATCTGATTGAGCTTGCCCAACAGAATTTCGGCGATCATCAGGTGTCGCTGAGCGTGGATGCGATGCCAAAAACATCTTTCCAATTGACCCTCGGGCTCGACGCCTTTCTTTGGAAGCTGGCGCTGTACACGTACCGTGGCCTCCTTCCCAAAGGGGTCAAAGTAAATGAGCCTGTCTATTTAAGATACTGGCCGAATTTAACCCGCTTTGAACCAACACCAAACGCCATGCGTATTTCCTCATTGTGGTGCAGGCAGCCGGCTAGTCTGGCAAACATCGTTCGCATGCTTAACATTCCCCAAAAACATGTGTTCTGTTTTTATGCTGCCGCCAGCACTCTGGGCCTTGCCGGCCCGGCAATCAGGGAAGCAGACAGCATGTTGGCGCCCTCTTTCCCGGAGGAGGCGAACATGACCCAAGCGCTCATCCAGCGCTTGGCGAACAAACTTAATTTTTCCGGATAAATTTGCGCCATGAGGAACTCCCAGCTTAATAATCTCCCTTTGGGTGCGCACCTGCATGAATACGTCATTGAAGCAGTCCTGGGGATAGGTGCGTTTGGCATTACATACAAAGCGACAGATTCCAACCTTGGCATTTCTGTCGTCATCAAGGAGTATTTGCCTGAATCCTTCGCTCAACGATCAGACGATAGCCGTGTTTCAGCATTGTCGGATGACACCAGAGAAAATTTCACGTGGGGGCTTGAACGCTTTCTTGCCGAAGCAAAAATCCTGGCCAAATTCCGCCATCCAAATATTGTGCGGGTGAACCGCTATTTCAAAGCTAACGATACCGCCTATTTTGTGATGGACTTTGAAGAGGGAAGAAGCCTGCAAAGTATATTGTCGCGAGCGCCAGAACCTCTGGGTGAAGCATCTATTAAGAGCATTTTTACCCAGGTGCTGAGCGGCCTTGGCGCCGTGCACGAACAAAAATATCTGCACCGCGATATCAAACCGGGAAATATATTCATCCGCAAGGACAATTCAGCCATCTTGATTGACTTTGGCGCCGCGCGACTCGAAATGCCCGGGGGTGGAAATGCGACTGTCATGGTGACTCCCGGGTATGCGCCTGTTGAACTCTATGTGCCTGATGGCAAGATAGGCCCTTGGTCAGACCTATACTCAATTGGAGCCACAATATATCGGTGCCTCACCCGGAAAACCCCGGCTTTATCAATTGGACGCAAGCATGAAATGGATGCGAGCGGAATTGATCCTTGTCCGCCTTTGTCCACACAAGCGCCGCAACTCGGCAGCCGGGAATTTCTGGAGGCAATTGATTGGATGCTGTCAATCGCACCCGAAGATCGCCCGCAAACTGTCCATGAGGTGCTGGATGCATGGGCGGACAACAAGCGTGGCCCGGCTGTCAAGCCACTTACCCTGGTACCCAGGCAGCCAAGGAAAGACTACAAGATTTTAATCGCTGGCCCTGATAGGGCAGGAAAAACAACCGCCATCCGCACAATTAACGATACCGTCATTCTGGCCACAGAAACAAATTCCACGGACCCGGATCGGGAACGCAAGGTAAGAGCGACTGACACCATGGATTATGTAAGCCTCGATATCTATGATAACGAGCGTATCTTGCTCTACGGTGTTCCCGGGCAAGAGCGGCGAAAATTCGAATGGGATAAATTACATAAAGACGCTATCGGGCTGGTTCTATTGATCGACAACGAGAGTAAAAACCCTCTCGGCGATCTGGATTTTTTCATTGAATCATTCAGCGAGATTATTGATAAAACGGGAATAGTTATCGGCATCAAACGAACCGAACAGCATCCAAAGCCAAACATCCATGACTACCATTGCCATTTGCTGAATGTCCAACATCATTGGACATCCCCCCCTCCAATCCTGGAGGTCGATCCAAGAAATCATGAAGAAGTCAGAAAGTTATTGCTATCCCTGATATTTCATATAAACCCCGGTGTTGAGGAAACCGATGATTGAATATCAGCTGACAACTGATGTCCATATCATCCCCACCTCGCTCGGGGCTTATTATGCTGCCAGCAATCCGCAGCCAGGGTCGGCGCGAGCGCTGATATTTGGCATGATGGCGAACGATGAAATGAAACCTATATCAATGGGAGCATTGAGACGGTATACCGGGGATACTGATCCATTGCCCCTGCTTTACCGGATGGAAAACGCTCACTGGATAGAGGGGCGGGCTGAATCCGAAAGGCTTGCCACACAGCATATTGAAACGGATGTTCCAAAACTGCTCAGACAACTATCCGGTAATAGCAAGGCATTGCTCACCGATACTCAAGGGTTCTATCTGACCAATGCGGGTTTTGCTCACGAACAGGCGGAGGATTTGGCTATTTTTGCTGCTGAAATAGCGACTATCCAACGCAAACAATCGGATTTGATCCGGGGAAGCTTGCGGCTCGGGGTGCCAGCCATGGCGGTTGTCGACAGTGGGGGCAACAGCGAACTGGGATTCTGGCCGCTTTATATCGGGGATCACCAGTTCATGTTGATTGTTTCGGGCATCCCGCTATTTGACCGCCCGGCCTATATGCATCTGATTTGGGCATTGTGCCTGCGCTACAACACCTGAAAGTTCTACGTAGTCTGGCCGGGAAAGGCTTTTGCCTTAAATATATTTTGGAATTCTAGCGCGATGGTATCATCCAGATTGTTGGGATAAATTACGTAGCAATGCACTTATTGGAGGGGTAAAAATATGCGTGAAGAATTGATTTCATCTGTCTTGAGCGACCTGAATTCGAGTTCGGGCGATATAGAGGGTTCTGCGGTAATTTCGACAGACGGTTTGATTATCGCGAGCATGCTTCCAGCAACCATGGACGAAGATCGCGTGGGCGCCATGAATGCAGCCATGCTGGCCCTGGGCGACCGAAGCGCCCGCGAATTGGACCGGGGCGATGTTCAACAGGTCATGGTCAAGGGGAATAAGGGCTACATTCTGATGACTTATGCGGGCAAACAAGCGGTGCTGTCCGTCATAACCAACTCGAGCGCGAAACTAGGGCTGGTCTTTCTCGATACCAAACGCGCGGCTGAGAATATCGCCAAGCTTCTCTGATCTGCCCAGGAAATTTCGCCTGTTGCCCTGCGGCTTGCGGCAGGGCGAGGCCGAATAAATCGAGGAGCAAGCTATGCGAGATATGACACCGGAAGATCTTGGTGGGAAACAGGGCGTCGAACATGTTTTAACCTATCACGATGGGTCATCGCGAAGGATCCTTGTAGTGGACGAAGAATTGCCCTTTCCGGAAGGCAAGCTCATCGTTTCCAGAACTGATCCCAAAGGGATTATCACCCAAGCGAACCAGGCGTTTGTGGAAATGTCCGGTTTTTTGGCCGAGGAACTTATCGGCGCACCCCATCACATATTGCGCCATCCCGATATGCCAGCGGTGGCTTTTGCGGGGTTGTGGACAGACGTTGCCCAGGGCAAGAAATGGAGCGGGTATGTCAAGAATCTCCGGAAGGATGGGCGGTACTACTGGGTGTATGCCACTGTAGTGTCCAATATCCGCAACGGTGTTGTTGTTGGCTACACTTCTGTCCGGCGCAAACCCTCGCCCGCCAAGGTGGCAGAGGCAGCCAAACTGTATAAAACGTTGAAATAAGTTACTTGCCAGGATACAAACATGAGCTACGTCATGACGGTCAGCCCGGACTTTAATCTCAAGAATATTGCCGGGTGGTTCGTGTTCAACACCTGGCTGCAAAAACAGTTGGGCGAGAATATCCGCCTTGAATTGTTCGATAAGTTCAATGAACAACACAAGGCCATTGCCGACAACAAGATTAACATGATCTACGCCAATCCATACGATGCGGCGATGCTGGTCAGGGAGCATGGCTATCAAGCTTTGGTGCGCCCAATCAACAAGCCGGACGAGGCGCTGATTGCGGTCAAGGCTGACAGCCGCATCAAGAATATTGGGGACTTGAAACCCGGAGCGACTTTTTCGACGACGGATGACCCCGATGTGCACATGATGTGCATGATCATGATTGAACCCGCCGATCTGAACAAGGACAACGTCACCCTCAATTACAAGGAAGGCTATGTGGTAGTGGCCAAGGAACTGCTACGCGGCACAGCCAATGCCGGCTTTTTCCTGGCTGAAACTTTTGACGAGTTGTCGGATGTTATCAAGAATCAATTGCGCGTATTGGTTCGCAGTCAGATACACGTCATTCATCATGTTTTTCTGGTGGACAAATCACTCGCTGCTCGTCGTGATGACATTACGAAAACATTGCTGGGTATGAACGAGTCGGATAATGGCAAGAGAATTCTTTCCGAGATCGGCATACCCAAATGGGAAAAGGTTGAAGAAGAGGAAGTCGAATTCATGATAGACCTCATGAGCACACTCGTTTCTTAGCGGCCCCAAGGAAACTCCGATTATGTGCGAATAAATTCGCACCTACAAAAGCTGTTGCCATATCCGTTGGTACAGGGTGGATAAGCGATAGCGCATCCACCAAACAGGCGCTAGAGTTGGATGCGCTATCGCTTATCCACCCTACCTCTATACACCTTTTGGTTCCGGCTCGCCCGGTTTATCCCGTGCGTGTTTCACTTGGCTGTTTTGCCCTTAACCTTCGCCGTTTTCTCTTCGGCCAGCAATTTATTTTGCCCCTCTAATTGTGCGATCCGATCATTCAGGATTTTAAGCTGCGCTTCTTTCTCGGCAAGCTGTGCATTTTTTTCGGAGATCAACGCATCTTTCTCGGAAAGCTTTGCATTTTTTTCGGAGAACTGCGCATCTTTCCCGGAAAGCTGTGAATTTTTATCGGCAAGCTGCACATCCTTTAAATCGAGTAGCTCATTGGCCCGCTGCATGGCATCGTTGGCCTCTTTCAAGCGGCCCTCCAAAGCTTTGCTTTGCTCGCTCACGGCACCGATTGTCTGCCTGGCTTTTTGCTGCCCTTGCGTGACCTCTGTGGCGGCCTGCGCAATCTCTCCGGCCTGTTTTTCTATGGGCTGATCACGCAGGTCTTTGTGGCCCAACGCGGTAGAAATATCGAACAGGCGTTTTTCTTCTTCCAGCACAATCGGTTCTATGGATTCTTTTATTTTCTCTTGCAAGATCAATACGCGCAGGTTCACATAGCGCGCATGACGCGCCGCAAACAATGTGTCGGCTCCGGCGCGTTTCACCAACGCCTCATCATGCGGGGCCTGGGCAATCCGGCTGCCGGCATCCAGGTAAATGCGCTGCGCCTCGGCCAAGGTGGCGGGCGCCAGCTTTTCGCCGTCCTTGCTGCGAGTGTCTTCGTTGATCACTTCGCTTTCGTGCAGCGCGGTGTATTGAATGGCCTTGACGTCCAAAGCCTGCATCATTTTAATCAGCTCGATCTTATCCTTGTCAATATTATCCGCTTTGCCGAGTTCTATTTTTTCAATCAGGCTTGAAAGCTCGCCGATGGATTTTTCATATTCCTTGGGGTAAACCTTGGCGACGTTATCCTTATCCATCTGGCCTTTCAGCGCGAGTTCGTTGACCAACCGGCTCTGCACGACAGACATCATGGTTTGGCCTTTATCGAGAATGGCATCCGCCTTGGCGATGTTGCCGATCAATTCGTCCTTGGGTTTCTTTTCCGGCGATTTTCGAATATCGCCCAAAATCTCGGACGCCCCGCGATAATAATTCGGGGCAAGAAACGGCATGTCGGCCTTCATCGCTTCGTTGACACGCCTTTCAAGCGCGGCAATGGCATCAGCCGCCGAGAGCGCTCCATACTTGGCCAGTTGCTCGTCGGAAACCTTGATGGCCTTGCCCACATTGGCCGCGCAACCCGCCAGCAGCAAACCGAGCAATCCGCTGAAAATAAATACCCGGACATGATGTTTTTTCGCGTACATAGTGCTGCTCCTATTGAAAGTGTCTGCCGTTAAATATTAACGATAAAAAGTAAACAACGAGTTCCGCAAACCCATAAAAAATGATTCTGTCGCATTAACCCAGATTGTCCATTAGCCCGTCATTCCCGCGCAGGCGCATAAGCGCTAACTTATCTTGTTCCTCCCCCTTCAAGGGGGAGGTTAGGTGGGGGATGGGGTTGGTATCCATGAAATTCGACCCCATCCCCACCCCAGCCCTCCCCTTGAAAGGGAGGGAGAAATACTCTGGCGCACTTAAGTTAGCGCATATGCGCGCAGGCGGGAATGACAAAATGGAGGTTTGCGGAGACTCTCCGGTACACCCGACATTCTATTCACTGGCGGATTCAATTTCCCTCTGCTTTTTCCTGAAATTATTTAAAGTGGAATTATGGGGAAGATGAAGCAATACGCAAGTCAAAACCTGTTGCATCAGCTCCGATTGCCGCTTGATCCCCAGCTTGGCGTAAACCTGTTTGAGGTAAGTGCGTGCCGTGCTGTAGGTGATTCCCAATGCCCGCGCAGAATCCTTTACGCTCATGCCATCAACCAGCTTGATGACCAGGTTCGCTTCGGAGTTGGTCATTCCATAAAAAGAGCTCACTTGGTGGCAGGTCAATTTCAAACTCTCAGTGCCACAAATAAATAGGACGGCAGCATCTGAGGGAAAGTAACTATCTGTGTCGTCCGACACCAGGGGCACAACCAGAATTCGTTGCCTTTTGCCCTTGCGCAAGGTGATATCCAAAAAGCCGCTGACCATTCTATGTTTCTTGAGGCTCACCGTACCGGCAACCAATTCTTGCAACCGGGTTGTTTCCGATGATAGCAACAACTCAAACCTGCCGTGTTTTATTGCTAGCTCATGGCTGGCAACCAGCTTTTCCGCCCGCGAATTCATGGATAGAATCTTGCTCTGCTTGTCCACAATGATGACCGCAGGCGACAGGCAATTTATCAATACCTGCAAAAGATCCTTGGCATTGCTTGCAGCAGCGTCGATCTGATGACGTATCTGCAATGCTCGCGCCACATGAGGCGCAAGGAACCGCAACAAATCCAGTTTGTCATCCGGCATGGATGCGCACTGGCATGACGCCGAGCAACCGCACTCCGCACACTTCAATATCTTGTTATCTGTTGCAGAGAGAGAGAGAGAGAGAGAGAGAGAGAGAGAGAGAGAGAGAGAGAGAGAGAGTCAGTCAGGCACAGAAGGGCAGATTTACCGCCCACGGTTTTTGCCAGTTTATCCAAAAAAATCGGCCAGCGACGCACATCGCACGCCGAATCGTAGATCAAATCAACCAACCCCAATGCCTCTTGCTGAAGCTCTTTGTCCACCCCAATCCCCCTGATAATCCTAGCGTAACATGATGTGCCCGGTTTTTCGATGCACCCGGGGAGGATACATCTCCTCAAACGGGGTGTATATATGTCGAAAGGCCTAGATATATATAGGCTATTTCCATCAAAGCGCGATGCGCTTCAGAAGCGTGCCTGAAAACTGCCTGCTTGAGCGAACGAAAGAATCGGCGGAGAAACTTCAGCGAAAATTCCGGAAACGGAAGAACCGACCCGATAAAAATTGGTTTTAGAGATGCGCAACATAACTCCCTGCGTTCGCGACTCCCTCATTTGAGGACTTTTGCATTCGTGCTAACACGGACAGAATGCATACAGGACTTGCGTGCTTTTCCATTTACACAAGGGAAGCCTCACAGAGAACAAAAAATTGATTTTAATGCAGCAGGATGTGTGGAGCATGTGATAGAAATTGTATCCATTCGGATTTATCTAATCGAGGAGAAAGCCATGAAATTACAAAGTTTGATTGCAGCATTCGTGATAGCGCTGTGTTCATTTTCCGCCAAGGCAGGTGTATTTAATTTTTCCTATACGTTTGGGTCCGGTGATGTCGTCAACGGTTCGTTGACGGGAACACAAAATGGTATTTTCATAGAAAGCGTTTCCAACGTCAGCACGTTTTTAAATGGCATCGCTTTTTCAGGGAACACGAATTTGTATCAACCCTATAACTTCGCGGCAGGCTGCTGCTTTGTCCCCGGTGCTCCTGTCATATCATTTAATGGCAATTTGAACAATTTCACTTTTTCAGACGCTCCGCCAAACACGCCTGCGGCGAACTTTTTCAATATGATCGCCACCGACATCCAATCCGGCACCGGTTACTCCTTGCAGGGGGCTGGGGTTAGTATGGCTAGTTTTGGGCCAGGCTATGTTGCGTCGGATCTAAGTCTCAATGGTTCGGCATACCCGGGGTATACAGCATTTGATGCCAACCGCTGGTCGTTGGCCCCCGCCGTCCCCGAGCCCGAAACCTACGCCATGATGCTGGCTGGTTTGGGCTTGCTGGGTTTTGCAGGCCGCCGCAGAAAAAACCTCGCTGCGGAATCTTGCCAAGGCGCACCCTTTTTATTCCGCCTCGGAATGCCAAACAAATAGTGTCTGGTCAGATTTGATTGTATCTACCAGATAATGAGGAGAAAGCCATGAAGCTACAAAAGTTGATAGCTGTGTCCGTGATAGCGCTGTGTTCATTTTCCGCCAAGGCAGGGGTATTTAATTTTTCCTATACGTTTGGGTCCGGTGATGTCGTCAGCGGTTCACTGACAGGGACACAAAATGGTATTTTCATCGAAAGCGTTTCCAACGCCAGTGCGTTTTTAAATGGCATCGCTTTTACAGGGAATCCGAATTTGTACCAACCCTATACATTCCTGGCCGGCTGCTGCATTGTCCCCGGTGTTCCTGTCATATCATTTAATGGCAATTTGAATAATTTCGGTTTTTCAAACGCCCCGCCAAACACTCCTGGGGCGAATTTTTTCATTATGAACGGCACCGACATCCAAGCCGGCACCGGATTCTCTTTGCAGTATGCTGGGTTTGGTAATTCATATTCATCTGGTTATATTCCTCAGGATGTAAGCCTCAATGGCTCGGCAACCCCGGGATACACAGCATTTGATGCCAACCGCTGGTCGTTGACCCCCGCTGTCCCCGAGCCAGAAACTTACGCCATGATGCTGGCTGGTTTAAGTTTGATGGGCTTTGCCAGCCGCCGCAGAAAAAACCTTGCAGCGCAGTAGATGGGTGGAGCGCAATAATACCCATCCATTTTAGGGCACCTCTAAAAATTCATATTTCGTCGCTCCCGCGAAGGCGGGAGTCCAGTCAAATCAACAAGCTGGATTCCCGCCTTCGCGGGAATGACGAATTTTTAGAGGCGCCCTTTAAACAAAACCGGAGGATTAGCCATGACAAAACTCACTCCATCATTTACTGCCTGCGCCGCACTCATTCTGCTGGGTATTGGAGTGACCCCTCCGGCAAATGCGGCCTATACCTTCACCGCCATTGATAGATATAGCACAGCCATCAACAATGCTGGACAAGTCACTGGAAGCAACACTGTCTGGAATAGCGGCGCTATCACTTACCTCGGCGGCACGGTTAATGACAGCGCCAACGCCATCAACAACGCTGGCCAGGTCGCAGGGTATTCCTACAGCAGCGGCGCCCAACACGCCGCTCTCTGGAATGGCGGCGCTGTCACCGACCTCGGTACCTTGGGCGGTGGTACGAGCTGGGCCACCGCCATCAACAATGCTGGCCTGGTCGCGGGGACTTCTTTCAATACAGCCAACAGACAACACGCCACCCTTTGGAATGGCACGACGGCGACCGATCTTGGCACCCTGGGCGGAATTGATAGCTGGGCCTATGCCATCAACAACGCTGGCGTGGTCGCAGGGCAGGCATGGACCACGGGCAATGCCGCTTTGCGTGCCACACTGTGGAATGGCACGACGGCGACCGACCTCGGCACCTTTGGCGGACGTGACAGCCAGGCCAACGCCATCAACAACGCTGGCATGGTAGCGGGGTGGTCCCAAACCACAGGCGGTGCCCATCACGCTGCCCTATGGAATGGAGGTGCTATCACCGACCTCGGCACCTTGGGCGGAAGTGCGAGCTGGGCCTCCGCCATCAACAACGCTGGCTTGGTCGCAGGGTGGTCCACTACCACGAGCGGAAGCCAACACGCCGCCCTGTGGAACGGCACCACCGCGATTGACCTCAACAGCTTTCTGGATGCAAGCACAATCAGTGCGGGCTGGGTGCTATCCACCGCAACCGGCATCAACGATAACGGGTGGATTGTAGGGACTGCCTTCGACAATTCAGGCCGATTACACGGTTACCTCCTCACTGTCGCTGCCGTTCCAGAACCCGAAACCTACGCCATGCTGCTGGCGGGTTTAGGCTTGCTGGGCTATACGGCGCGCCGCAGAAAAACCATCGTTGCATAAGTCAGATTTAAACTACAGCGCACAAGCCAGCACGGCATCATCATCGGCATCGCATCGCGTGAAACCTGCTGCGCCAACCAGCGCGCCGTGATTGTGGTGGCCAGTCTCTTCAGCATTCTCGAAGCTTCCCAGCAGTTTGCTACAATACAAAAAGGATTGAGTGTTTCTGTGACGAAAACATCTGTGTAATATTCAATAGAAATTTGAAACGACAAGCAAGCAACTGGTAAACAAAACGAATGTATGATGAGATGAACCATTGTCTTAAACCCAATCAACAATCCAAGTTTAAATAAAATTTTTCACTACTCTTCCAATGGGGACTGACATGAATCACAAACTCAAACTTGTAACCTTAACCTCACTGCTATGCGTCAATGCTTACGCGACTCCGGTGTATCAGCCACCCGGCCCAAATCTCACTTACGGCTCATCCAGCAACAACCAATCCATCATGTCGAGCGTCGCCAACCCGGCAGCGGGGGCTGCGGTGTTGAGCAAAGAAGATGGTCAATACCGGTTTGGAATTCTTTCGATAGGCGGGGGATATGAAATCGGCAATGTGAACAATCTCGCCAACCAGATTGATGC
>FZPX01000265.1_pt1 | contig 16501 bp, 15 predicted proteins | sample 1534791 | NCBI WGS metagenome assembly FZPX01 (sample SAMEA104161951, study PRJEB21768) | metagenome | biome: subterrestrial habitat; feature: phreatic zone; material: underground water | place: France | collected 2016-06-01 | depth 60 m | reverse complement strand
CCCACATAGGCCGGGCTTCTCTGCCGTCCTTCGATTTTGAGGCCGCGCACTTTGATGCGCAGCAGTTCCGGCAGCAGTTCAAGCGTGTTCAGGCTGGTCGGTTCTTCCATGGCGTAGTAGGTTTCCCCTTCAACTTCAAAACGCCCCTTGCACAAGGTGGGATACCCGGCATTTTCTTCATCGGCGTAACGGTCGATCAGCACGCCGTTGAGACGTGATTCCAGTCCTTTGGCAGTTTTCTGCCAGCGCACAGCCTTGGGCGGCGAGCATACGCCACAGTTGTTGGGGGATTCGCCCGTAACATAGGAAGAAAGGGAACAACGCCCTTCGACCATGACGCATAGCCCGCCGAAGCCGAAGAGTTCAAGTTCCACAGGGGTGTCGGCTGCCAGTTCCTCGACTTGGGCAAATGACAGCACGCGCGGCAATACCGCCCGGCGGATGCCAAAATGCTCATGGTAGAAATTGATCGCCTCATAATTGGTGGCAGAACCCTGCACCGAAAGATGGAGGTGCAACTGGGGGTGGGTCTTCATGGCGTATTGCATGAGACCGGGATCAGCCAGGATGATCGCATCCATGCCAAAGTCGGCGGCTTGGTCAATCGCCTTTTTCCAGCGCTCCCAGCCATAAGACTTGGGGTAAGTATTAAGCGCCAGAAATGTTTTTGCGCCTTTTGCATGGGCGTATGCAACACCTGCGCGCGCGTTTGCCGCATCGAAATTCAGCCCGGTGAAATTGCGGGCGTTGGTCTCGTCACGAAAACCGAGGTAGACGCAGTCCGCGCCGTTGTCCACGGCAACTTTCAGCGCCGGGAGGCTGCCGGCAGGGCATACCAGTTCCAGTTTATATTCAGGCAGCATAAAGGATTTTCTCCTGGTCAAATAATAAGCCGACAAATTCGCCTTGGCGATGATTACGGCGTTTCAGTTCCAACTCGATTCCATTCAGGATATTCCACTTTTGCGAACACCATGAGGGAGCAAGCAAAATATCCTTGGATGCAGTACCGGTGACGCGATGGTATACGATATTTGATGGCGTGCGCTCGATCAAGTCAGCCGCAATCCGGATGTAATCGGCCCTTTCCAGCGGCAGATATTCGCCGCGCCGCCATTCGGCGGCCAGCACGGTATTTTTGACTACATGCAGCGGATGTATTTTAAGACCGTCTGTTCCCAAGGCTAATACGGTATCGAGCGAGGCGTGATAATGGCGCTCAGTTTCGCCGGGAAGGCCGATGATCAGGTGAGTGCATACCGGAATGCCGCGTTTTCTTGCGGCCACCACGGTTTTTTCGTACTCCTTGAGTCCATGGCCGCGGTTTACCCGCTTGAGGGTTTCGTCAAAGGCCGATTGCAGGCCGAGTTCCAGCCATACCACCAACCCGCGCCGCTGATAATCTACCAGCAAATCCAGCACCGCTTCCGGAACGCAGTCAGGGCGCGTGCCGATGGATAGCCCCGCCATATCCGGCTCGGACAATGCCTCTTCGTAGAGTGCCGCCAGTTCGGCGACATCTGCGTAGGTGTTGGTATATGCCTGAAAATAGGCCAGGAAGCGGCGCGCCCGGGTGCGCTTTCCAATGGCATGTTTGCCGCGTTTTATTTGTTCGGAAAGCGTGGGCGGGGTGCGCCCATTGGGGCTGAATGAAGCATTGTTGCAGAAGGTGCATCCTCCCATACCCTTGGCGCCATCGCGGTTGGGGCATGTAAGACCCGCATCGAGCGCGATTTTATGCACCCGCTCGCCATGCCGCTGCAACATGTGTTGCCCGAAGGTATGGATATAGTCAGAAAGCGCCATTAGCCAGTTGTTTCATATTGAGTTGTAAATATCCGGCGCAATCCGTGCGGAACAGGCAGAGCCAGCGTGATCAGCAACTGTGCGCCAGTTTGGGGAATAGCGGTTATTTTTCCGGGCCTTTGTAATCCGGATTTTTGTAACAAAAGCCAACATTTTTTTCAGCATATGCGCGGCATGATTCGTAGTCGTAATGGATGCATGTGGTACCCCATGTCACCACACAATACGGCACATCCGTCGTATCTTTCCGGTCAATCACACAATCCCATTTGCTTTGGACTGCTTTTTTGCATGATTCGTAGGAAGTGTACGAGCAATCATCCGTATGGATTTTTCCATCGGGTGATTTTGAGCAGAACGTATCAGCAACCGCATATTGCGGAAGCACAATTACAGCGCACAACAACAGGCCGACAAGATTTCTTTCAACTTTCACAGCGATCTCCTAAGCATTACCTTGCAGCAGAAGCGGTGAGCATATTCCGGGCGGCGCATTCCATCTAAGCATCATGCAGCCAGCAGCAAAAGCCCCGCACATATTTCGAACGAATGCAACGCCAATAGTTCCGCTCGGGGTTCAATCAAGCCTGGTTTTGGAAATTGGCAATTTCGCTGATTTATGAGTGATGGAACCGGCTAAATTCAGGCAGTTTCAAGAATGCCATTTTACACAAATCAGTTGAGCAATAGCTTAATATCATTGACCAGGGCATCCACTCCTTGCCCGTAGCTCGCGTGCAGGCGCAATTTTCCGGACTGGTCATAAATATAGGTTCCGACCGCATGGTCCAATGTGTAATTGCCGGGACTCTTGCCTGGTTGCTTGTTATAAAAGAGACGGTATTCCTTGGCGGTTTCGGCAATTTGCGCCGGTGTCCCGTAGAGGCCAATAAAACCTGGATTAAACGATGGAACAAATTGGGCCAGAAGCGCTTGAGTGTCACGCTCCGGATCCAGGGTTATGAATAAAACCTGCACTTTGGCAGCATCGGGGCCGAGGTGTTTCATTACGAGCGCCAGTTCCATCAGTGTGTTTGGGCAAGCTTCGGGGCAGTGCGTATATCCGAAAAACAATAAAACGACTTTGCCCTTGAAATCAGATAACGTCCGCATCTTTCCCAGATGATCGGTCAGCCGGAAATCTTTTCCGGAATCGATCCCGGTAACGTTGGTGGATTTAAATGCTTGCGCCGCTTCCGGCTGTTTACAGCCATGCAGGGATGATATGGCCAAACCCACAAATATCAGTTTTAAAAATTGGTTGAATATTGCTGCTTTTACCATAACGTAGCCGCGCTCGCCCTCATGTTTCAAGATCCTGATTTTTAATATAGCCAGATGCATCGCCGCAAAATTTTTGCCAGATAGCTGTTCGAAATTGTTCCATATACTGGCGCGCCACTATAATGTCGATACATTTAAACCGCAAGGCGGATTACACGAGCTATATCCGCGATCAGGGATTTACTGGCCATGAACTTATTACTGGTAAAAAACATTCACGTCACTTGCGTGGCGTCGAGCTACGCGTTGTTTTTTCTGCGTGGGGTGTGGCTGTTTCAAGGATCGCCCAGGATGCGCCAGCGCTGGGTGAAAGTTGTCCCGCACGTGACGGACTCGCTTCTGTTGGCGAGCGCCATTATTCTCGCCATCGGCATCCGGCAATATCCCGGCGTCGATGCCTGGCTCACCGCCAAAGTAATCGGCCTGTTGTTTTATATCGGGCTTGGCATGGTAGCGTTCCGTTTTGGCAAGACCAAGCGCGTAAAAATCTCGACTTGGGTGGCAGCGCAGCTCGTATTTATTTATATCGTGGCGGTCGCGATCACGCATAACCCACTGCCTTTAACCGTCCTGCATGTATCTCAGTAAAATAAGCAAATCAGGCATTACTTGGCAGGGTCACTCTTTCCAGCATACCTTGGTAAGTTGCGGCAAGTAAGCGGATAAGCCGCTAACGGCGAACTCGGCTTGTGCGGGTGAGCTGCCGAAGGGAGTGAATTCGAATATAAATTTTTGCGACTGGGCAAGCTGTTTGATCAGCGCTATTCCTTCGCGCGCGGAAACCGTCGCATTGGTTACTTCGCGCCAGCGCTGAGGGAAGGGTTTGTTGTCGTCAAGCTGGAGACGCACAATTTGCTGGTCGACTACGGTAACCTCCAGCGCCATCCCAGTTTCAACGTAAATATCTGCTTTGCCCTTTGCGCATTGAATGGTCAGGACGGGAACGGAGGTTTTCATCCAGCCTTTTACCGCTTTTTCTGCCTTAAGCGATAAAGTCAGAGATTCTTTACCTGCCGATGGCGCGAGTGAAACCTGCCACTTGCCGGGCAATTGCGGTGTGGTTTCAGCAGCAACCGGAGCGATGCAAATAAATAGCAACAGTAAGGCGCGGACGTATGGGGTAAGCCGCGCAATAGTTAGATGAGCAGATTTTTGGCTAAAGACCACTTTATGGGAGAGGTACATCAGCGCACTCCTTGGTTTTTCGGGGCGGGCATCCCAATGGGCAACCTGGTTTTATGCTGTGGCAATTTTGATGATTACCTTGCGGATATTTCTTGTACTGACCAAGGGTGCGTGCGCATCTTCCGGGAAAAAAATGCAGAATGTGCCGGGCGGTGCGGCAACCCAGCTTTCCGGGTCATCATGGAAGAACTGGATATCTTTCTCGGCGCTGTAATCGGCAACCGGCTGCCGGCAGGAACGAACTGGTTTCCATCCCATCTCGTCTGTCCCTTCCAGCACAAATTGGATGTCGGTGTATCTGCGGTGGCACTCCAGTTTGGCATCAACCCGGCTGCGTCCGGCAACTGATTCTACGATGGCGAAAAGCTGCTCTCCTGCGATGGGATAGCGCCCCGGAGCTAATATCCGCAGATCGTTGGTGCGGATATAATCGAAGGCGCAGGGAAACAGCGGGTGGAGCGCAGTGTAGCGGTCAATATTGGCAATGTTATCGAGAATCATGATGGTTGCTTTTCAGAATTTGAGCACGAACTAGCGCAGCAATTGCAGCTTCCGCGTCATGGCGTATCCAGGAGTTTATTATTGTGCGCGTCAAGCAACGCTTCGGCAAGCTGGAACACCGACATGGCGTAGAAGTCGCTGTTGTTGTAGCGGGTGATGACATCGAAGTTGTTGAACGCCAGCCAGAATTCCTTGCCCGCCATTACAGTAAAATCCATCAATCGCGCGGGTTTACCCGACACTATCCCCCTGTCCGGTTGCACTCCGGAAGCCGCCCAGCCAGCCGCAGCACGAAATTCCGCCAGGCTCAACCTGCGCCCTTCTTCGCCGGTATTCGCACGCGCGGTCACCGGCTCATTGGTTAACCATCCGTATTGCTTGAGATAGTTTGCCACGCTACCGATGGCGTCCACCGGGTCGCGCAACAAATCAATTTTGCCGTCGCCGCTGAAATCCACCGCATACCTCCGATAACTGCCCGGCATAAATTGTGGAATGCCCAGTGCGCCTGCATAAGAGCCTTGCAGCTTGAACAATTCGAAACCCTGGTCGCGCGCCAGCAACAGATATTGCTCCAGCTCGCCACGGAAAAAAACTGCGCGGCGCGGGTAATCAAATGCCAATGTGGTCAGTGCGTCGAGCACGATGAATTTACCGTTGTTATTGCCGTACATGGTCTCCACGCCGATCAGCGCGACAATGATTTCCTGCGGCACGCCGTATTGTATTTCCGCACGCTGCAACGCATCCGCATGGCGCAACCAGAACTGTAGCCCGCCATTGATGCGCTTGGCGTTGATGAAAGCGGCGCGGTATTCCGGCCAGGGTTTGATGGTGGCAGGTGTGGAAATGGCATCAATGACAGCCTGGCGATATTGTGCATGATGAAATACCTGCACCAGATCGTCATGCTTGAACTGGTGTTTGGTCACCATCTCGTCAATAAACTGCGGGATACCAGGCAGCTCAGCCGCACTCACCCCAGGCGAGACAAGCAGCAGGGCAATAAATAGGCGAAAAATCATGGCGCTCGCATTTTACTCGACAGGCAGTCGCACCACTGTTAAATTTCGCGCTCGTTTGTAACTTGATCGGGAAATACTGTCATGGAAAAATCCACGCAACACCATCGTCTCCTCATTCTCGGCTCCGGCCCCGCCGGATACACTGCCGCCGTGTACGCCGCGCGCGCCAACCTGAATCCGGTGCTGATCACCGGCATGGCGCAAGGTGGCCAACTGATGACTACCACCGAGGTAGACAACTGGCCCGCCGACCCCATGGGCGTGCAAGGCCCGGAATTGATGGCGCGCTTCCAGCAACATGCGGAACGGTTCAACACGAAAATTATTTTCGACCACATCCACACCGCCAAACTGCAACAAAAACCCTTCCTGCTGGCAGGCGACCAAGGCAGCTATACCTGCGACGCACTCATCATCGCTACCGGCGCTTCGGCGCAATATCTTGGCCTACCCTCGGAAGAGGCTTTCATGGGGCGTGGCGTATCGGGCTGCGCCACCTGCGACGGCTTCTTCTACCGCAACCAGGATGTGGCGGTGATCGGCGGCGGTAACACGGCGGTGGAAGAAGCGATGTACCTCGCCAATATCGCGCGCCATGTCACGCTGGTGCACCGGCGCGACACCTTCCGCGCCGAGCGCATCATGATTGACCACCTGATGGAAAAAGTGAAGGAAGGCAAGATCACGCTGCAATTGAACCAGGTGCTGGAAGAAGTGCTGGGCGACGCGAGCGGCGTAACCGGCATGCGCATCAAGCATACAAAAACCGGCGCGGCACAGGACATCGCGCTGACCGGTGTGTTCATCGCCATCGGCCACAAACCCAACACCGGCATTTTCACCGGCCAACTGGAAATGGACAACGGCTACATCATCACGCGCGGCGGACAAGCTGGCAACGCCACGGCAACCAGCATTTCCGGGGTGTTTGCGGCGGGCGACGTGCAAGACCAGATATACCGCCAGGCTTGCACCAGCGCGGCGACCGGTTGCATGGCGGCGCTGGATGCGGATAAGTATCTGGGCTCGATGGGCTGACTTGAAGAAAGATAATCCGTTAAACCCAATGCCCCCTCCCCCTTGCAAGGGGAGGGCTAGGGAGGGGGCTGAAACGCAGCTTTCCCGCCGTGTTAACCCCCATCCTGGCCTTCCCCATGGCAGGGGGAAGGAACAGTTTTGTTCTAATGATTTATCTGGCTTGAAGAATGAAAAGGAACGGCCGGCCCCCCCTGATGCCGACCTGTTCCGGCAGGCGCTGAATGGCGTCATTCCATTGGCGCCATCCAATCGCATAGCAACTCATTTATCACCACCGCATTCATCCCCTTTAGCCCGCCCCGTTCACAAGCCTGAACTGGCGCAAATTCAGGACACCCTGTCCGACCACGGCGCAGGCGACACGCCACTCACCGAATTCATGCGCCCCGGAATATCGCGCATGACCCTGCGCAAGCTGCGGCGCGGGCAATGGCCGTCGCAGGACAATCTCGATCTGCATGGACTGACCAGTGATGCGGCACGCAAACTGTTGCTTGAATTCCTGCGCGATGCAACGCAACGCGGATTGCGCTACGTGTGCGTGATACACGGCAAGGGGTGGCAGGCAGGCGGCGGGGAAGGGATACTGAAAATACGCGTGCGGCACTGGCTGACCCAGTGTGCGGAAGTGTTGGCGTTTTGTGAAGCGCCACCCGAAGCAGGTGGCGGAGGCGCGGTACTGGTATTGCTGAAGTCGTTGAATCAGGCCATCACTCCAATTCGCCGAAGTTCGAAGTAACATTTCGAACACGCCCTGACATCCGCAAGGGCGTTGTGGGCGTTATCAAAACCTTCCCGAAAAAGTTTCTTGTATAGCTCCTGCAATTTTGGCCACTTATTGCCGTAAGGGCCGGGAATCTTGCAGTAATCCGTTGACGCTTGCATCGTGCATTTTTTTGGTTTGCCATCCAGATGGTTGAGGTGGCCCATGCGCAAAAACTCGGCGCCGAGTATCTTTTCATCAAACTGCATATTGTGCGCGATCAAGGCCACGGCTTCAGAAATATCCGCCGTGATTTCTTCAAGAACGGGCATCAGGTCAACACCCGATTGGCTGGCAAGCTCGTCAGCAATTCCGTGTACTCTGGCTGCGTCCTCTGGAATAGAGAATCCGTTGGGCTTGATAATGTACTCAGCGCTCTTGATTTCATTTCCACTCTTGTCAGTGACCAACCATGCAATTTGCACCAGCCGTGGCCAATTTTTAACATCCGAAACAGGCGCCTTGTAGTTCTTTGGTATCCCGGTCGTTTCTGTGTCAAAGAACAAATACATGCGGCTAGCCTGCGTTGCCTGACAAAGCAGTTAAATCGCCGCCTCGTCGGTTTCACCCGTGCGTATGCGGATGACCTGCTCCACCGAGGAAATGAATATCTTGCCGTCGCCAATTTTACCGGTGTGCGCCGCCTTGACGATGGCGTCCACAGCGACTTCCAGCAGAGAAGCGGCAACCACTACCTCAATCTTGATTTTGGGCAGAAAATCCACCACATATTCCGCGCCTCGATACAGCTCGGTATGCCCCTTCTGCCGCCCGAAGCCTTTCACCTCGGTTACGGTTAAACCGCTCGCGCCCAGTTCGGACAAAGCCTCGCGTACTTCATCGAGCTTGAACGGTTTGATAATGGCTTCGATTTTTTTCATGGCTGCTCCCAAAATAACTAAAAATAATGGTGTGACAAGTATAGCTTATTCGTTAAACCCAAATTACCCATTAGTGCCGTCATTCCAGCGAAGGCGGGAATCCAGTTGATTGAATAGCCCCCGCGTAGCGGGTCAGAATCAAGGTTTTGCCCGCTTTGCGGAATGTTTATCCGGGAATCCCGCCTTCGCGGGAATGGCGCTATTTTCGGTTTAATGAGCGATCCAAGTTAAAACCCATCCTCGTAGCTCGCCGTAACCGGATAGCGCCAGTCCTTGCCGAAACTGCGGTCGGTTATGCGCACCCCGACCGGTGCCTGGCGGCGCTTGTATTCGTTGGCGCGGATCAGCCTGACCACGCGTTGCACGTCCGCCTCGGCATAGCCGCGCGCCACGATCTCGGCGACGGACAGGTTTTTTTCCACATAACAGGCCATGATGCCATCGAGTATATCGTAGGGCGGCAGGCTATCCTGGTCGGTTTGATCCGGCTTCAATTCCGCGCTGGGCGGCCGCGTGATGATGCGCTCGGGAATCACCCTGCCCAGGCTGTTCCGATAATTAGCCAGACGATATACCCAGGTTTTACTGACATCCTTGAGCACCGCAAAACCGCCAGCCATATCACCATACAACGTGCAATAACCGACGGTCATTTCAGATTTATTGCCGGTGGTCAGCACCAGGGACCCGAACTTGTTGGACAAGGCCATCAGCAAATTGCCGCGTATGCGCGCTTGCAGGTTTTCTTCAGTGGTGTCTGCTGGCCTGCCCTTGAACAGTCCGCTTAATGTAACAAGATAAGTGTCGAGCATCGGCCTGATATCGAGTTCATCGTAGCGCACGCCAAGGATGGACGCCATCTCGCGCGCATCGTCAAGGCTCATTTGCGCGGTGTAGGGCGAGGGCATCATTATTGCTCGCACCTTGTCCGCCCCCAGCGCATCCACCGCCACCGCCAGCGTCAGCGCCGAATCAATGCCGCCAGACAAGCCCAGCAGCACGCCGGGAAAACGGTTTTTGCCGATATAATCCTTCACCCCCAGGCACAACGCACGGTAGATGCTCTCTTCCTGCGTCGGGGTAAATTCGATCTGACCCGTTGCCAGCTTGCCATCGCGAATTTCAACCAGCCCCAGTGTTTCCTCAAAGGAGGCAAATTGATGCGTCAGTTTGCCCCGTGCATCCATGGCGAACGAGGCGCCATCGAAAATCAGTTCGTCCTGTCCGCCCACCAGATTGGCATACACCACCGCCAGCCCGGTCTCGCCGGTGCGGTCGCGGATGGCCTCATAGCGCGACAGTTGCTTGTCAATGTGGTACGGAGAGGCATTCAGCACCAGCAGCACCTGTGCTCCGGCCTCAAGTGCACGCTGCGCCGCATGTTCATACCAGATGTCGGCGCAAATACTGAGCGCGAATTTGACCCCCTCCATCTCGAACACGCGGGGAGCCAGGCCGCGCGTGAAATACCGTTCTTCGTCAAATACGCTGTAATTCGGCAGCGTATGTTTGTGGTAGGTGGCGAAGATTTTGCCATCACGCAGCACCGAAGCTGAGTTGTAACGTTTGCCGCCAACTTCATGCGGATGCCCCACCACCACGCTGATACCCTGCACCTGTTGCGCAAGCTTATGCAACGCCCGTCCGCATGCATGATAGAACCCCTCGCGCAGCAGCAGGTCTTCCGGTGGATAGCCGCACAGGCTCAGCTCCGGGGTGAGCAGCAGCGTTGCGCCCTGCTGCTTCGCGCGCTCGGCGCAGGCGAGAATCCTGGCGGCATTCCCGGCCAGGTCACCGACCGTACAATTGATTTGTGCGACTGCGAGTTTCATGCTGTTTGCCATGAGTCCGAATTTGCGATGGTTGGGTATCTTACCAACGTTTTATAAAGGCAACAAAAAAGGCAGGTGCCCCCGCCTTTTCCGATTTGCTGTACGCTGCTTTGTTATTCAGTGTCGTACATTATTCTCCGCGCTTGTCGTTTTTTTTCTCAATCATCTCGTGCATGATCGGCGCGAGAATCACTTCCAGCGCATAGCTCATCTTGCCGCCGGGCACCACTAACGTGTTGGCGCGGGACATGAAGGAGTTAGGAATCATGTTAAGCATATATGGAAAATCCTTGCCCTTGGGATCGCGGAAGCGAACCACCACAAAACTTTCATCCAGTGTCGGAATATCGCGTGCGATGAACGGATTGGACGTATCCACGGTCGCTACACGTTGAAAATTGATGTGGGTGCGTGAGAATTGCGGGGTGATGAACTTAATGTAGTCCGGCATACGGCGCATGATGGTATCCACGGTTGCCTCGGCAGAATATCCCCGTTCGGCTTTATCGCGGTGAATTTTCTGGATCCATTCCAGATTGACCACTGGCACGACACCAATGCCTAAATCCACATACCTGGCCATATCAATATTTCCATCGGTAGCTAATCCGTGCAGGCCTTCATAGAACAACAGATCAGAATTCGCTTCAATGTCTTCCCACGGTGTGAATACACCTGGTTTCAGGTCGGTTATGCCGAAGTGCTTGTTGTGCTCTTCAGCTTCATCATCGCTATGCACGTAATAGCGCCGTTTGCACATGCCAGTTTCGCCATAGCTCTTGAACATTTCTTCAATCTTGTCGAAGTGATTGGCTTCAGGGCCAAAGTGGCTGAAAGTGTTGTTGCCGGCCTTGGCTGCCTGAGCTGCTGCTGCACGGAACGCCATGCGATCCAGGCTGTGCAGGCTGTCGCCTTCAACGACCGCTGCTCTAATCTTTGCATTTTCGCGGCGAAAAATGTTTTCAAAAGCAAGCTTTACCGTGGTGGTGCCTGCGCCAGATGAACCGGTGACTGCGATGACTGGATGTTTGCGCGACATAATATGAACCTCACTGAAACAATGTTAATAAAATTTATTTGCGTAGCAATTCTATATTAAAGACTTCAGTACAAACCACTGCAAATGTCAATACTGCATTAAAAATGAATAAAAATTCACTTGCATCCATCGGGCGCATAGACTTGGCCGATGGCAGGCTGAAACAGTGTGAGGGCGGCAACTGCTAACCCCGCCGCTCCTTTGTTACCACACATCTTGCGGCCCGACTTCCTGTGATTGGAATTAGGGCGGGTTGTGAAAAAAGGCGCGTGGGCGCCCTTTTCTATTCGACGCCACCGCTTGGTTTATACTGCGCGCTATTCTTTGCAGTGAGATATTCGTGCTGGAAACCCTGTTGCTTGCCGCCGTGCTGGTGCTGGTTATCGTGTTGTTGGTGATGCAGCACAGGCTGCCCGCGCGCGCCGCGCAGGTGCTGGAACAGCAGCATCGCGCCATGCTCACCGATCTGCATGATGGGCTGAACAAGCAGGGCGACCGGCTAATTGCGGCACAGGCCGACCAAGCGGAGCGGTTGCGCGCAGCAGTGAGCGAAGAGTTGCGCCTTACGCGCGAGGCGATTGCCGCCCTGCAAGCCAGGCAGGATGCATTGCGCAGCGAGATACTGTCGCAGACACTGGCGAAACTGTCCGAACAGGCGCGCGCCGATCAGGAGCTTATTCAAACTTCCTTCCGCAATGCCACGCAGCACCTGTCTGGCAGCGTGGAGGCTCTTGCCAAGACGATGGATGGGCGGCTGGAGCAAATCAGCGGCAGGGTCAGCGAGCGTCTGGACGAGGGCTTCAAGAAAACCAACGAAACTTTTGTCAGCGTGATGGCGCGGCTGGCGACCATAGACGAGGCGCAAAAGAAAATAGACGGCCTCACCACCAACGTGGTGAGCCTTCAGGAACTGCTCGGCGACAAGCGTTCGCGCGGCGCGTTCGGCGAGGTGCAACTGGAAGGGCTGGTGCGCAACATCATGCCGCCGCAATCCTATGCCATGCAATACACCTTGCCCAACAATACGCGCGCCGATTGCGTGCTGATGCTGCCTGAGCCGACCGGCATGGTTGCGGTGGATTCAAAATTTCCTTTGGAGAATTATCACCGTATGTTCGATGCGGCCCTGGCCGAGTCAGAAAAGGCGCTGGCACAACGCCAGTTCAAGGCCGACATCAGGAAGCATGTGGACGACATCAGCGGCAAGTACATCATTCCCGAAGTGACCTCGGATGGCGCGGTGATGTTCGTCCCCGCCGAGGCGGTATTCGCCGAGATCCACGCGCACCATCCGGAGGTGGTGGATTATGCGATGCAGCGTCGCGTGTGGATCGTCTCGCCCACCACGCTGATGGCCGTGCTGAACACCGCGCGCGCAGTGATGAAGGACGTGGAGACGCGCAAACAGGTGCATATCATCAAGGACGAATTGGGCAAGCTGGGCAAGGATTTTGGCCGCTTCGACGAGCGCATGAAAAAACTGGCGGAGCACATCCGTCAGGCGAACAAGGACGTGGATGAGGTGCAGATCAGCAGCCGTAAAATCACCGAGCAATTTGCCAGGATCGAGCGCGTGGAGCTGGACCACCCGGTTGCGCTGCCGCAAGACAAGGATGAGTTCTCAAATAGCGATTGAACCCATATTTGTTCCACTCGCCCGCTGACGGGATAACCAGCGGCTAGGCTGGCGTCTCTTGCCAGCCTAGCCGAATAGCTAGAGGGGTTTCATCAGAGGGACTGGGGGTGAGGGTAGCTTGTGCACCCCCACGGTTCGTGTTCTGGAGCACACGCGCCCGCGCCGAGTCGTGCGAAGATGAAATTGCTGAGGAAAGCCACGATGACACACAAACAGCCTCAGCAACTTGATCAGAGCCTGAATCAGTGGCGGGCGCGGCACGCCGACGTAGAAAGCTTGCAGGCGGCCTATCGCCAACATGTGCTGAAGTTCACCCTGAGCTCGATGGCGATGGAAAACGAGCCGGTCAATCCCGAACGGCTGGCGAAGCTGCTGTATCAGACTCATTTTATATTGGAAGAGGCTACGTTATAGGGTGTCAAAATATGTAAATGATGTGTAATATTGCATCATGCGTTGCCGATGGCAGTTTGAGTTCAGGGATTAAGCTGAAATGAGCCTCAATATTCTTGAGGCTCAAAATTCTATAGATCGCTCAATTACCCACAGGGATGCCGATTCGTTACGAGCTTCAGGCCCACGTGGAACCGTCAACCAAGGTGCGGAGAGAGATTAGGCTGGCAAACAGCGCCAGCAAGTGATGGGTTATCGCGCTGGCGGATATTTGACCACGTGAATTTATTTAACATTCGGGTTCAAAGCCCGTAAGTTTTTCCGGACAACCGGGCACATTTATACTGAAACAGAAGGAGTTTTTGATGCATCAAGCGCACATGGTTACGATCGACGGGAATGAAGCTGCTGCTTATATTGCCCACCTGACCAACGAAGTAATCGCAATTTACCCGATTACTCCTTCCTCGCCTATGGGTGAGTACTCCGACGCCTGGTCGGCTGCTGGCACACCCAACCTGTGGGGCACTGTTCCAGAGGTGATCACCATGCAGAGTGAAGGCGGCGCTGCCGGTACGGTGCACGGGGCGTTGCAGACCGGTTCGCTGACGACCACTTTCACCGCCTCCCAGGGTCTGCTGCTGATGATCCCCAATATGTACAAGATTGCCGGCGAACTGACGCCATTCGTCATGCACGTGGCGGCGCGTTCATTGACGGCCCAGGGATTGTCGATCTTCGGTGACCACAGCGACGTGATGTCGGCCCGCTCGACCGGTTTTGCCTACCTCGCTTCCAATACTGTGCAGGAAGCCATGGATATGGCGCTGATTGCCCAGGCTGCGACGCTGGAGTCGCGTGTGCCGATTCTGCATTTCTTCGATGGCTTCCGCACTTCCCACGAGGTGGCCAAGATCGAGCAGGTGTCGTTCGAAGTGGTGCGCGAGATGATTGACGACAAGCTGGTGTTCGCCCACCGTGCCCGTGCGCTGACGCCCGATCACCCGGTGATTCGCGGCACCTCGCAAAACCCGGACGTGTACTTCCAGGCGCGCGAGACGGTCAACCCGTATTACGATGCCATGCCCGGTATTGTGCAGAAGACGATGGACAAATTCGCCAAGCTTACAGGCCGCCAGTACAAACTGTATGACTATGTCGGCGCACCGGATGCAGAGCGGGTGATGATCCTGATGGGTTCGGGTGCGGATGCGGCGGAGGAAACGGTGGAGCACCTGACCGCCCATGGCGAAAAGGTGGGCATAGTGAAAGTGCGTTTGTATCGCCCGTTCGTCGCAGACGAGTTGCTCAAGGCTATTCCGGTCACGGCCAGAAGCATTGCCGTTCTTGACCGCACCAAGGAACCCGGTGCAGACGGCGAACCGCTGTACAAGGATGTGGTAACGGCGATTGCAGAAGCCTTCACTTCTGGGTCAGGCAGATATGCTGTCATGCCTCGCGTGGTTGGCGGACGCTATGGCCTGTCCTCCAAGGAGTTCACTCCGGGCATGATCAAGGGTGTATTCGATGAACTGAAAAAGAAACAGCCAAAAAATCATTTCACCGTCGGCATCATCGACGACCTGACCCACAGCAGTCTGGAATGGGATGCGAATTTCCGCAACGATGCAAGCAAAGGTGTAAACCGCTGCATGTTTTATGGCCTGGGTTCGGACGGCACGGTTGGCGCCAACAAGAACACCATCAAGATCATGGGTGAGGAAACCGAGCTATACGGTCAGGGCTACTTCGTTTATGACTCTAAAAAAGCGGGCGCGATCACCATTTCCCACCTGCGTTTCTCACCCAACCCGATTCATTCCCCGTACCTGATAGGCAACAACGAGGCGAACTTCATTGGCTGTCATCAGCCGGTATTTCTGGAGCGTTACGAGATGTTGAATGACGCTGCCGAAGGCGCGGTGTTCCTGCTCAACACGCCGACAGCTCAGGACAAGGTGTGGAACCTGCTGACGCGCAGGATGCAGCAGCAGATCATCGACAAGAAAATCGAATTTTATGCGATCGATGCCTATGCCATCGCCAAGGCAACCGGCATGGGCAGCCGCATCAACACCATCATGCAAACCTGCTTCTTTGCCATTTCTGGCGTGCTGCCGCGTGAACTGGCAATCGAGAAGATCAAATACGCCGCCGAAAAATCCTACAGCAAGAAGGGTAGAGCGGTAGTGGAAGCCAACTGGAAAGCGATCGATGAAACCCTGGCCAACCTGCACAAGGTCAAAATCCCCGCCGCCGCTACCAGCAATTTCGAAATGCCCGACCCGGTGGGCGCCTATGCGCCGGATTTCGTCAAGCGCGTAACCGCTGAAATCATGGCCGGGCGCGGTAACATGCTGCCAGTATCGGTGTTTCCCGCCGATGGTACCTGGCCCACTGGCACTGCAATCTGGGACAAGCGCAACCTGGCGCTGGAAATTCCGGTGTGGGACGAAGAGTTATGCATTTACTGCGGCAAGTGCGCGCTTGTCTGCCCGCATACCGCCATCCGCTCCAAGGTGTTTTCCGTCGACCTGACCAAGGACGCGCCGCCCACCTTCAAGCATATCCAGATCAAGGGCAAGGAATTCGAGCAGGGCATGCACGTCAGCTACCAGGTGGCGCCGGAGGATTGCACAGGCTGCACGCTGTGTGTCGATATCTGCCCGGCGATATCCAAGACCGATCCGACCTACAGGGCGCTCAACATGCGCGACATCGTGCCGTTGCGCGATCAGGAAAAGGAGAACTTCGAGTTTTTCCTCAAGCTGCCGGAATTCGACCGCACCAAGTTGCGCACCTCTACCATCAAGGGCGCGATGATGATGCAGCCGCTATTCGAGTTTCCCACCGCCTGCGTCGGGTGCGGCGAAACACCCTATATCAAGTTGGCAACACAACTGTTCGGCGACCGCATGGTGATCGCCAACGCTACCGGCTGCTCCTCGATTTACGGCGGCAACCTGCCCACCACCCCCTACAGCAAGAACGCGGAAGGGCGCGGGCCAGCCTGGGCAAACTCGTTGTTCGAAGATAACGCAGAATTCGGCCTGGGCTTCCGCGTCAGCCTCGACAAGCACGCCGAACATGCCGCTGAATTGCTGGCGAAATTGAAGGG
>FZPX01000020.1_pt1 | contig 16663 bp, 16 predicted proteins | sample 1534791 | NCBI WGS metagenome assembly FZPX01 (sample SAMEA104161951, study PRJEB21768) | metagenome | biome: subterrestrial habitat; feature: phreatic zone; material: underground water | place: France | collected 2016-06-01 | depth 60 m | reverse complement strand
CACCGGGCTTACCCAGAGTGGTCAGGTTCTTTACCAGATCAAGTTCCCTGCCGGCATTAGGGCCACTGAGTATCTGCACCGCAGCCAGAGGAACAGCCGCAGTCGCCTGTACGGGTGCAGGCGCAGTAGGCTGTATGGGCGCGGGTGCCGCCTGCGCCGCAACTGGCTTGGCAACGGCAGCTTGTGGTCTTACAGCTTCGAATTTTCCGGTTGCCGCGTGCACGGGTGGAACCGGCGGAAGGTTCGCCTGCGTTTTTATAAGCGCATCACCATCCGCCCCGGGCGCCTTGGCTTGGGGCACATTGGCTTGTTGTGTTTTAACCGGCGTGCGCAACACCATGGTTTTCTCAAAATCCGCAGCAGTAGCCTGGCCATGCTGTTCGTTCATGTATTTCAGCTTGTACTTGCCGATTTCAATTACGTCGTTATTCTGAAGAAAGTGCTTCTTGATTTGCACGCCATTCACCATCACCCCGTTGGTGCTGTCCAGGTCCTCCAGAAACGAATCATTGAGAATGGTAACTATTGCAGCGTGCTCGCCACTGACAGCAAGATTGTCAATTGCAATATCATTATGCGGTTTGCGCCCCACCGTCATACGCTCCTTATCCAGGGTGTATTCATGCAGCACCACACCATCCATGCTAAGTATCAGTTTCGCCGCCATATCATCGATCCCCGTAACTTAATTCTTAAACCCCGTAATTTAATTCTCAAACCCCGCAACTTAATTTTTAAACCAGGACAATAATTTCACCAGCCAGCCACGCGGTGCGGCGAAGTCGCCGTTAACTTTAGCCAGTATCACGGACACGTTATCGCGCCCGCCATTATCGTTCGCCATCTCAATCAACTGGCTCGCCGCCAATGGCAGATTGGCCTGCAGCATCTGCAAAGTGCTGCCAATATCCTCGTCCTCTACCATGTCATTCAGCCCATCCGAACATAGCAGGTAAATATCCCCTCTTTGCACCTCATGGACATTCACCTCCGCTGCCACTTCGGCATCGATGCCGACTGCGCGTGTCACTAAATTCTTATTTTTAGACAAGCGCGCATCTTCCTTGCTGATCATGCCGCCATCAATTTGTTCTTGCAGCAGCGAATGGTCCCGCGTGATGGCTTCAAAGGTTTCGCCGCGCAGACGATACATACGCGAATCACCCACATGCGCAACAGCCACGCGGTTGTCATAGAACAATCCGGCCACTATCGTGGTACCCATGCCGGCATATTGAGGCTGGCTCTGCGCTGCACTGTATATTGAAGCATTGGCCTTTTGCACGTTCTCGCGCAGCAGCGCCACGCCGATCTCCTCCCCACTGTCATATTTGTCTTCGGGGCGCACGCTTTTCAGGCGATGCTTAATCTCGGTAGACAGCACAGAAACCGCAATACCGCTGGCAACTTCACCGGCATTGTAGCCGCCCATGCCGTCAGCCAACACCACCAAGCCGCAGGAAGCATCGTAAATCACACTGTCTTCGTTGTGCGACCGCACCATACCTGAATGGGTCTGGCTGACTATTTCAAGCGCCTCCTGAATATTCATATTCTATATCTTTGCATGCTCTCTATCACTGCAAATTGGCCGCACACTGGCGGATTGCTTCGGCCATTTCCTGGCCCGTCCGGTAACGCTCTTCCACCTTCTTCGCCAGCGCCTTGTTGATGATCGCCGCCACGCACGGCGGCACATCCGGCTTGATGCTCAAAATATCGGTATGCGATTCATTGGCGATGCGGAACATGAGCTGCGCCATCGAGTCGCCTTCGAACGGCAGCTTACCACACACCATCTGATACAGGCTCGCCCCCAACGAGAATAAATCCGATGCGCCCTCGATCTTCGCGCCGGCCAGTTGCTCGGGCGACATGTACGACGGCGTACCCAGCACCATGCCGGTCTTGGTCTTGGAAGAATCGGTAATGCGCGCGATGCCAAAATCGGTCACCTTCACCGTATCGCCCTCCATGTCATACATGATGTTGGCCGGCTTGATGTCGCGGTGCACCACATGCAGGGCATGCGCATAACCCAGCGCATCCGCCACGCGCGCCACGATGCTCAGCACCTTGGGCAGCGGCAACAGATTATCCGGCTTGATATAGGGCACCAGATCCTTACCCTTGAGGAACTCCATCGCGATATAGGCAAGGTCATGCTCCTCGCCCGCATCGTATATGGCCACGATGTTTGGATGGTTCAGGCGGCCGGCGGATTCTGCTTCATGAAAGAAACGGGCTTTCACATCTTCCAGCTCATCGGCATCGAACTCCTGCGACAACGCCATGGTCTTGATCGCCACGGTGCGTCCGATTTTCGGATCCTTGCCGAGATACACTACGCCCATCGCACCCTTGCCGAGTTCCTTCTCGATTTCATAGCGCCCCAGCATCGGCTTGGATACGCCGGCTCTGCCCAGCACCATGGTGCTGGCGTTGCCCTTGCCGGAAGCACCGCCGAGTATCAGCGTCTCCGACATCGCCCTGGATTGTTCCATGCGTTCACCCAGATCGCGGAACTTGGGGTTGTACTCTGCCATGTATTTGAACACCGACTCCGCCTTGTTGAACTGGCGCTTGCGCTCGAAGTCCAGCCCGAGGTTGTAGAGCACCTCCATCAGGCTGTCGTCAATCTGCACTTTGCGAAATTTGTCGAAGGCCATATCCAGTTGCCCCTGCCCCTGAAACGCCAGCCCCAGCATGCGGTTGCTTTCCGCCGAATCCGCATCGGATTTGAGCTTGCCTTTTTCCGTAACCAGAAAGTGCTTGGTGGTCAGCAACAGATGTCCGGCCAACAGCAGGGTGGCGGGCAACATCAATTGCAGCCACACCGCTTGCGTTGTCATCAGCACGTAATGGGTAACCAATAATGCCACGAAAACCGCTGCGGTAATCGCCGCGCCGATACCTGCTTTCAGGTGCGGCAGCAGCAAGATGAGATATAACGCAACCGCCAGAAACACCCCGCACTGCGCCCATAAGCCCCAGCTTGGCGCGACAAAGAAGTCCTGTTTAAGGATGCTGGAAACCGAATGCGCCAGAGTCAGCACTGGCGCCATGCCTGCGGAAACCGGTGTCACTTGGAACGCGCCCACGCCAGCAGCAGTAGCGCCGATCAGCACGATCTTGTCGCGGTATTTTTCCGCAGGTATCTTGCCGGTCAACACATCGTAAAACGAATCCACCTGAAAGGCAGGCTTGCCCTCGCGATCCGCATAAAAATAGGTATGCATGCGCAATTCCGGGTCAGTCGCAATATTCAGGTTGCCGACCTTCACGCCTTGCCCTAAAGTGACCTGAATATCTTTTGGCTCAAGATTCAAACTCTTCGCCACCAGCATTAACGACAACGAAGGGTAATACTGGTCAAAATAGCCCACCACCAGCGGCTCGGTGCGAATCCCGCCATCCACGTCGGGCATGGAATTAAGGTGCCCAATGGCAATGGCGCGCGAACCCAACACCGGGATCGGCACATGCGCCTCCAAAGAAGGTATGGGTAGCGCCCCTGCTATCCCTTCCTTGATGTTGACCAAATTGTTCTTTATCACATAATCCGGCAATGGCTTGTCCGGCTTGCCTTGCGGCTCACCCAAGCCGAAGACCATAGCGAGCAGCATGTCGTTGGCTTTTGTCATGCTTTCACTGAGCCTCTGGTCATTGTCGAGACGTTGCACTGCCTCTTGCAACAGCGCAGCCAATTGCGCCAGCTCGGTCTGGTGCGCCGGGTCTGGACTATTTTTCAGGGTGGAGGCATCGAGCGAGGCAGCGATTTTGTTGATGTATTCCAGCCCCGCATCAACCTGCGGCTCGAAAAACAGCGCCGTATTACCCACCACCTTGGCGTGTCCGGCGGCCAGCAAATCCAGCATCCTGGCTTGGGTTTCGCGCGGCCACGGCCAGCGCCCCAGATTGGCAATGCTCTGTTCGTCAATCGCAATCACCGCGACCTTGTCGCTGGGAGTCCGGGAAGAAGCACGTACGCCCAGATCGTAGGCTTTGCGCTCCAGGCTTTGCATCAGGTCACTGTTGGCGCTGAACAGAAACAGCAACACCACCAGCAACCCGATAAACCAATCCGCTTTCCAGAACAATTTGCTATTTTTCATGCGGCTTTATCGCCCCTGATTTATTATTATTGGGCAGCTTATTTGATTTATTAGCTGTTCACTAGACGAATACTAAAACAATTTGTGAAATCAAACCATAACCCTTTTAATTTGTTACAAATTATCCAGATAATATTACATAAGCAAAAAGTGCCGCACTACTTGACGAGAAGTACCGGCATGGTAGCGAGATGCAATACTTTGCTCACCACCGAGCCCAGCAACAAGGCGGATAGCGTGTCCTGCCCTTGCGCCCCCATGGTGATCTGGTCAACCTGCTGCTCCTGCGCGTACTGCACAATAGCTTCCGCCGGTGTGCCGATGCTGATGTGGTAGGTGTAAGCCAGGCCGGCGGCATCCAGCTTTTCGCGTGCTGAAGCCAGTGCCGCCATGCCCTGCTCGCGATAATAGTCGTTGATGGTTTCCTGATTGATGAACAGCTTCACGTTGCCGGAAGCAATATTCCATTGCACGTTCAGTAAAAAGACCTGTGGTGCATCCTTCAACAGGGAGGCAGTTGCAATCACCTGATCTGCCGCCCGGTTGGCGCTGTCGGAACCGTCTATGGGAATTAGTATTTTCATCTTGCACCCTTATCCATGTTTACCATCTGATGTAAAAGCGCCCTCATCCTAACCTTCCCCCACGGGGGGAAGGGACGATTGCCTCCTCCCCCGTTGGGGGAGGATTGAGGTGAGGGTTGGACACTTGTTCATCCAGCAGATTCACTACCGGCATAGCCGCAGCCTTGCGTGCCGCCAGCCACAGGCCGAGCACCACCACCAGCACGGCGCACCCGGCGGGAAGCAGCCAGTGAATCGCGTGCGGCATATCTTCCAGCACATGCGCCACCATCGTGTCGCTTACCAGCATCTCCCCTGCCACATACCCCAGCAAGGCGCCCCCCACAAAAATGATGAACGGATAACGGTCAATCAGTTTCAGCACTAGTTGGCTGCTCCACGCGATCAGCGGGATACTCACCAGCAGGCCGAACACCAGCAGCATGACATTGCCATGCGCCGCCGCCGCGACACCCAGCACATTATCCATACTCATAATGAAATCGGCGATGATGATGGTGCGCACCGCATCCCACAAATGAATATTGGCTTGCACATTCTTCGCGTCGTGCTCCTCTTCCGGCAGGATCAGCTTGACGCCGATCCACAGCAGCATGAACGCCCCGACCAGCTTGAGGTAAGGAATGCTCAACAACTCCAGCGCAAAAAAAGTGAGCGCGATACGCAAACCGATAGCACCTGCCACACCGAATAGCACCCCTTTCCTGCGCTGCTCGGGCGGCAGGTTGCGGCAAGCCAGCGCAATCACCACGGCATTGTCGCCGCTGAGTAATATGTCGATGACGATGATCTTGAACACGTCCAACCAGAAATGGGCGGAGCTCAGCATTTCAAGCATGTTTTATCCCTTAGCTTGATGCTCATGAATTTTCATGTTTAACCTTGTGTATATCCCGCGCGCAAACCGGCAACCGCGCTACAGGCGCAATGTTACAGAATTCTTCTGAAGAACGCGGAGGATTGTGGAAGGATGGGGAAAGAACATCCCCTCCATTGGTAAAGAGGCCGCAGCTGACTTTTATCTGACTGGCTTGTCGAGCATTTTTGCACTTTCCTTGAACAGCGCCTGCCATCTCTTGTTAAATTCACCGAAGGTTGCCTGGCCGTTGTATAAGTCCGCCACAATGCTCAAAAAGGCCATGTGCAAATTGATCGCAACCGGGTTTGGGCTGAGGTTGACGCACTGCGATCTGGCGTCGATCCATTCAGTTATAGCCTGTTTCTGCTGTTCATCAGGCCGTGCCTTGTCAGTCAGCGACTGTGGGCTGGCTGCACCTTGTCCGTCAAGTGCCAGATGATTTGCAATGGAAAAAAATCTGCCATCGCTTTTCAATCCTTCCAGGCATTGGGAAGTTTTATCCTGAATCCCTGCAAAGGAATATCCCGAAATAAATACAAAAACAACCAGTAGTGCAATCCTCACAAACCCTCCTATTCAAAGCTTAAACAATGGCTGCAAAAATAGCATAATTACTCCATTGGTGAAAGTGACCCGTGACACGTCTTCCATAAAAAGACACAGCAAACGCATAAGGATGATATCGCGCTGGCAATCGCCCGCTACAAGCAACTCAAGGAGAGAGCGAAATGGAAAAAGAAAAAATCACCGAATCCTGCGGTAACATATTTCTTGACATCGGCTTCCCGCCGGATGAAGCTGCCATCCTGACCATGCGCCCCAAATTAATGTGCGAACTACGCATCAAAACCCACGGCAAGTGGGGGAAATTCAGCCTGACCCCATCATTTCCTCATTCAATTTACTGGCAGAGATAACCCCCAAGGAGCATGGCAATGCTGACCTTCATGAGCAATTTCTTGATATTTCCTTATATTCACGGCACGATACGAACATCTGCCCGCACCTAGGTAGATCATGCGTTGTCTCCGTTGGTGTGCCGTATAAAATTCAGGAGAACTTGTATGAATAAATTCGCATCGCTACTCACCGTAATGCTGCTTTTGGCGAGCTCATCAGCATGGGCAGAGGCCGACAGGTCAGCCGATCTCAGATACTGTCTGGACATGAAATCCAATAATGAAATTGCAAAATGTGCAGGAGAGATTTCACCAGATAAAAAAGGCAAGCCTTTATCCAAAGAAGAAGTAGAAAAGATCTTATCCAAGGAAAAAACCAGTGCGCCTGCCAGCGCGAACGAATCATCAGGCACGCCTGCCACTGCCAGTGACAAGCCCGGCAAGGACTTGTTGCCGGGAAAAACTGAAAGCAAAAGCAACTAGCGAACATGCCGGATGAGTATCGCTGCTCTCCACCATCCTGCAATATTTTCCCCACAACTGTGAGTGCACGATCAAAGGCAGCGCACCGAACCAGATGCTGAAAAAAAGCATGGGCGAAAGTGTATGGCGAGAAAAATAAATCCTCGCGTTCGATTACCTGAAAGAAAGATTGCCCTCGATACCCACCGAACTGACTTCGGATGCGTGGCTGGGGGTGGGGGTGGGAGTGAAGTAACAGAGGGCGGTATACTGGCGGCGGAAAATAATTCGAACCTGACCAGTTGTTGAGCATTACATAATTCATTACATCTTTCACCCTGAGGTATCGAAGGGTAAGCTTACACGTAGCCTTGAGCTTCGATACCTCAGCCCGAACGGAATGGTTGTCACGAATTATGTAATGCTCAATAATTGCAATTATTAAAGCAGCAACACACTTATCGCCATGAAAACTACGAAACGCAAGCAGAGCTCGAACTATGTGGTCACCAAGGAAAACGGTGTTTTCGTCGCGAGTTGCCCCGATCTCGGTTTGACTTGTCGCGGTGCGACTGAACAAGAAGCTATAGCGAATCTGGAAGAGGCGCTGGCTCTTTACTTCGAGGACTTGCCCGGGCCTGCCGACGGCTAGCGTAATTGACGCTTGGTCTGGTCAAACTCAAAATTGATGCTGACCCCTTTGACTACTGTGAAAATGTGTTGATGCAAGACTTGACCCCGAGCTTCCGAGCTTACAAGTCTCTTGCTGTTGACATATAACGCATAGCGTAATATTCTGCGCGTCATGATAAAGTCGTTTACCTGCAAAGATACTCAGGCGCTGTTCGAAGGGAACAACCCGCGACGCTTCCGAGCAATTCAGGCAGTTGCCGAACGCAAACTGACGCAACTGGACGCCGCAGCCACGCTGGATTTTCTTCGTGCGCCACCGGGCAATCGCCTGGAAGCCTTGCGGGGTGATCGCAAGGGGCAATGGAGCATCCGGGTGAACGACCAATGGCGTATTTGTTTCAAGTTCAAGAATGGCGACGTATTCGATGTCGAGATCGTCGATTACCACTAGGAGAGCAACATGGTAAAGAATGGAATGCGCCCGGTACATCCGGGAGAAATTTTGCGCGAGGAATACATCATGCCCATGGGCATGAGCGTCCATGCGCTGTCGCAGGCATTGCGCGTGCCCGCCACGCGCCTGCACGAGATCGTCAAGGAGCGCCGCTCGATCACACCCGATACCGCATTGCGACTGGCGCGCTACTTCGGTACCGATGCTCAGTCCTGGCTGAATCTGCAACTGAGCTACGATCTGAAAATTGCCGAAGCGGAACTGAAGGACAGGATTGAGCGTGAAGTGGATGAGATGGCCGCGTAACAGAATATTCGAGCCAGGCCCCTTTAATTCGCCTAAGAGACTAAGAGCAAGTGTCATCTTCCCGTGAAAGTCGAGAATAAATTCCTGTTGCCCGATATGCATAACCTGAATTGTATTGTGGCATTGACATCCAGATAAAAACTCACCTACAGTGCGTTCCATTCGCGCAGCCACATGTACAAATCGAACACGACGGATAATCAGAGCAAAAATCTGACGTGAGTACCTGCATCAACGGGAACGATTACTCAGCAAGTTTTTTAAGGGGAATAACATGCGCGAGTCTCTACGTTTTTCATTTCGCCGTTCTGGTGAATCTTTGTCAGTTTCACATATTCAGAAATCGTTTGAGTTTGGTTTAGCTAACTCACATGGCTCAATAAATGAGTCCAAACTCCTTTAACTGCAAAAATGCAAAGCTGACTCTACAGCTATGAATTTCATCTGCCCATGACAAAGAAAAGTTACGACCGCGATGTATTGGCACTTGACGACACCTAATTAGAACAATTCGTCTTAGACTGGGTGAAATCAAAGACTGCCAGTTATGTTGAAACAACTCGCTTTTCAGGTGCTGGAGATATGGGGCGAGATATTGTCGGCTTCCTTACGAAAAATAAGCACGAGGGCTCTTGGGATAACTACCAATGTAAGCAATATTCAAAGCATCTTCCAACTGACACTGCAATTTGTGAAATAGGAAAGATTCTCTATTACGCTTACCTTAAAGAATTTACTGCCCCAACGAATTACTATTTTGTCGTACCTCGCGGAGTAAACCGCAACTTGGAAACTCTCATATTCAATCCAGATAAATTCAAAACTAAACTTATTTCCGAATGGGATCAATATTGCGCTGATAACATCGTTGAGAATAAAAATATCGCGCTTGATCTACAATTGAAAACGTTTATAGAGAGCTTTGATTTCTCGCGCATCCACAGGCTCAAATTGGATGACATCCTAAATGACCCAGTAGCATCTCCAGTGCTCTACAAATGGTTCGGTGCTGACCCCGGCCCAGCGCCCAAAGGAACTGCCCCAAGCAACATCGCTGACCGGGAGTTGCCCTATATTAACCAACTTATTGATGCATATAGCCAACGAGAAGGGATTGCTTTTTCGAGGCACGAAGATATTGCAAAACATGGTATACATAGCGAACACCTCTCTATTCAGAGAGAGCGGTTTTACGATGCCGACGCATTCAAGCGTTTCTATCGTGACAACACTGATAAAACCACGCTAGACAATTTTGAGGATGATATTTACCACGGCATCTTTGATACATACAGTTCGAATCATCCAGATGCCCTCGAATGCGTAAATGCCGTAATGAATCAGGCGGCCAAGCTGGCACCTTCAGGTCCATTAGCCCAGCATGCGCGAATACCGGTCAAGCAGGGAATTTGTCATCACTTTGCGAATGACGGGAAAGTTAAATGGAAGAAATAGACTCTCGTGACACCTTTGCTCAGGTGCCACTATTTAACAATCCAATTGAAACTGGCATTCGCGCCTTGGTAATTTTGAATGCAGCCCACCCTCATTCCCTCGATTTAACTCAACTGACATGGCTTGACCATCTTGTTGTCCATACAGAGGATATGCTTGGGTTAGAATTAACGGCGGCTCTCCCGTCACTATTTGCGAACTCACTTTGATTCCCGCTTCTCACTCTCCGATGCGTATCGCCCACCTTCGCCAACGCCTGCGTGATCTCGGTGCCAAGCCGTGCCACGAAGATCGTCTGCTGCGCGGCTGGAGTCAGGTCTGCTCGTACGACAGAAAGCACAATCCCGCAGAGACTTTCTTTCCACTTGCACTGCGCAATGAGTTGCCCGCCATTGAGGCGGAGTTGAACGGACTGGCGCACCTGCGCAGTGAATATCCCGCCAACGGTTATGGCTTGAATACCGCCGAAAGCCATGACCGTTCCCCCACCCCAACCCTCCCCCGCCGTCCCTCACCTCAATCCTCTCCCGCGAGCGGGAGAGGAGGCGAACGAGAAAAACCATCTATAAATCTTGCAGGAGAGGGAGCAAACGTAGCGCTGCGCGCATCTTCCAATAACGAGGGCGTTGCACGGCTGCTGGTGGAACTGGCCGATGGCCAGATGGTGGAGAGCGTGCTGCTGCCGCGTGGCGGTTTGTGCGTATCGACGCAGGTGGGTTGTGCCGTGGGGTGTGTCTTCTGCATGAGTGGCCGTGCCGGTCTGCAACGCCAGCTCGGCAGCGCCGAAATCGTCGCCCAGGTGGTGCTCGCGCGCAAACGCCGCGCGGTGAGCAAGGTGGTGTTCATGGGCATGGGCGAACCGGCCCACAATCTCGACAACGTGCTCGAAGCGATTCATCTGCTTGGCACTCAAGGCAGCATCGGCCACAAGAATCTGGTCTTCTCCACGGTTGGAGATTTGCGCGTGTTCGAGCGTTTGACTAAGGAAACAGTCAAACCGGCGCTCGCCCTTTCACTGCACACCACCGATGCGGCACTACGCGCCAAGTTGCTGCCCCATGCACCCCATATCGCTGTCGAAGAGTTAGTGGAACGCGGCGAAGTGTATGCGCGCGCCACTGGCTATCCGGTTCAATATCAATGGACGTTGATCGAGAGCGTCAACGACAGCGATGCCGAGCTGGAGAGGATAGCTCAGCTCCTCTCCGGGAAATACGCCGTCATGAACTTCATCCCCTTCAACGAAGTGGGCGGACTCGACTATCACCGCCCCTCATCCGAACGAACTGCGTTCATGGCGCACACCCTTCATCGGTATGGCATCCTCGCCAAGATACGCGATTCGGCAGGTCAGGAGATCGAAGGCGCATGCGGGCAGTTGCGCGCACGGGGAGTGAAGGAAACACTGAATAAGCCCAAATCTGTCACTCCCGCGAAAGCGGGAGTCCAGTTGATTCAATATGCTGGATTTCCGCTTTCGCGGGAATGACAACTTATTCAGCGTTTCCTTAAAGCAAAATAGCCTACTCAATTCAAAACACCTATCTCCCCATATGAAGAAAGTCGCCCCGACCAAGCCTGAGATCGCACTGCTGGAGCCGTTTGTCGGCCTCTCGCTGGAGCACATCCATGTGCCGACAAGCAGCCCAGAGTTTGCGTCCGCCACTGCAGAGATCAAGGCGGCGGGCATCGTGGGTTTTGATACTGAATCCAAGCCGACGTTTGTCACGGGCGATGTCAGTGAAGGGCCGCACGTGGTGCAGTTTGCACTGCGCGACAAGGCTTACCTGTTTCAACTGCATCGAGCAGAGGGGCTTCCGTTCCTGATCGAGTTGCTGCAATCGGAACAACTCATCAAGGTGGGCTTCGACCTTAAATCGGATAGCGGGCATATCTACGCGAAACTGGGCGTCAATCTGGGCGGCGTGGTCGATCTCAATACGGTGTTCCGCATGGACGGCTACCATAAACACATGGGCGTCCGGGCGGCGGTGGGGCTGGTCTTTAAGCAGCGCTTCCCCAAGTCGAGGCATGTGACCACTTCCAACTGGTCGCAGCATCAGCTCACCCCAAAGCAATTGCTCTACGCGGCAAACGATGCCTACGCGGCGCTGAAAGTTCTGGAGGCCTTGGACTTGCCCCGCGAAGATTTGCCTATCATGGACTTGAGCACGCGTTCAAGCGATGCAGTGGTGGGTTCAGGATGAATTTGTCCTTTCAACAAATGCATAATAGATTAAGCGGTTAATTGATTTTCTGGACATCCAGTCCGCGCTTAAAGCGCGAATGCAAGTCAATCTACACACCCTGCGCGTTCGTCCCGTAATCAAGAGCGAAGAGGCCCGATACCGTGAGTTGATGAAGCAACACCACTACTTGGGTGATCTGCCCAAGATCGGCCATTCCCTCTGGTATGTCGCCACCCATGGCGAGGAATGGGCGGCATTGCTGAGTTTTTCTGCCTCGGCTTGGAAGTGCGGTGCGCGCGACCGCTGGGTTGGCTGGGACTTCCGTCACCAGTATGACCGGCTGAACCTGATCGCCAACAACAGCCGTTTTTTGATCCTGCCCGAGTGGCACTATCCCAATCTGGGTTCCAAAGCGTTGTCGTTGTGCCACAGACGGATCGCCGGTGATTGGCGAGAACATTTCGGACAGCCCTTGCTCTTGCTGGAAACCTTCGTTGATCCGGCGCGATTCCACGGCACGGTCTATCGCGCCGCGAACTGGGCTTGCCTGGGGTTGACACGGGGATATAGCCGTACCCGCGAGGGGTATAGCGCGGATGCCCCATCACCCAAACTGGTTTTTGTCTTGCCCGTCCAACGTGACGCGCGGGCGCAACTCTCCCGTCCCACCCTCGACACTACCTACCGTACAGGTTCCCCCAAGATCATGCTGACCGCCCGACAGATGCGCACACTGCCCAACTTTTTTAATGACATCCCCGACCCGCGCAGAGCCGAAGGGCGGCGCCATCGGTTATCCGTGGTGCTCGGCATCGCCGCAGGCGCAACCCTGTGCGGGATGCGCGGTTACAAGGCCATCGCGGCATGGGCAAAAGACCTGAAACCCAAAGCCCGTGAACGCTTCGGGTGTCGCCGCGAAAATAAAAAGCACGTTGCCCCCAGCGAGTCCATCATCCGTGACGTGTTGGTGCGTGTTGACCCGGTCAAGCTCGACCTCGCCTTGCAACAGTGGAACGCGGCCTTTGCCATAAAAGACCAGAGCCTCGCGATCGATGGAAAGACGATGCGCAACGCGGTCGACGTAACCGGGCAGCAAACGCATATCATGAGCGTCGTAGGCCATGAGACCGCTTTGTGTGTCACCCAAAAAAAGTCGGCACATTGCCCGTAGCGGGCTGCGATGAAACCAAGCAAACCAACGAGATCGGCATGTTCGTGCCGCTGTTGGATGGGATCGACATCAAAGGTAAAGACATCACCGCCGATGCGCTGGTGGAACTACTAGCCATTCCACTTGGCTATCAAAAGACGATAGCCAAGTGGCTGGTTATGCTGACGCAACGCAAACTGGCATCCTACGTGGTCGGGCGCGGGGCGCATCACCACTTCACGGCCAAAGGTAATCAGGCCACGCTCAAGGCGGATATCGCTTTGCACTTCGAGATTCGGCAGAAACCGGATTTCGTCGAGGTCACGCCGCCCGATCATGGTCGCATCGAGACGCGGCGCATCTGGTGCAGCGCCGCGCTAAATGAACACATCGGTTTCCCGCATGTCGGGCAAGTCTTCATGATCGAGCGGGAAGCCGTTTACAAAAAAAGCGGGAAGGTCACCCATGAAATCGCCTTGGGGGTTACCAGCCGCACGCCCGAACAAGCTAACCCACAGCGCATTCTCAAAGTGAACCGCGATCACTGGACGATCGAGAACCGCTGCCACCATGTGATTGATTGGAACTTCGATGGGGATCGCACGCATCCGTACAGGCCACGGCCCCGAGAATGTCACTCGCCTGCGGCGCTTCGCGGTTGGGGTCATCCAGTTTGTTTCCGATGGTAAATCCAGCGTCCTCTCAGAAGATGCGGCAGTTGAATCGGAATATCCGGCTGGTCTTCGACTATCTGCGTATGGCTTCTAACTCAATTCGCCCTCAATTGCTTTGAGTTCGAGGGAGAGAACAAATTTACCGTGGCGAGCAAGGCATCATCAAAACACAAGTGCCGACATGACCATGCGAGGGCATACCATGCCTTACTCATCGCCAATGTTGTATGAATGATGGGTATCGCTGCGCTCCACCCATGTTACATTTCATTTTTTCGGCAACGATTAACCTTTGTCGAACCGCATCACCCCGCCCTTGCAATCCACCTTGATGGTGTCCTTGGCAGCGAAGCGGCCTTCGAGGATCAGCTTGGCCAGCGGGTTCTCCAGTTGCGCCTGGATGGCGCGTTTCAGCGGGCGTGCACCATATACCGGGTCGAAACCGGCATTGGCGATTTCTGACAGCGCGGCGTCGCTCACCGTGAGTTTCATCTCCATCGCGGCCAGGCGTTTTTCCAGCAATGCCATCTGGATGCGCGCGATGGACTTGATGTTCTTTTCGTCCAGCGCGTGGAATACCACTACCTCGTCGATGCGGTTGACGAACTCCGGGCGGAAATGCATTTTTACCTCGCCCATCACCGCCAGTTTGATCACCTGATAATCGTCACCAGCCATTTGCTGGATCATCTGGCTGCCGAGGTTGGAGGTCATCACCACCACCGTGTTCTTGAAGTCCACGGTGCGCCCCTGCCCATCGGTCATGCGGCCATCGTCCAGCACTTGCAGCAGTACATTGAACACATCCGGGTGCGCCTTTTCCACTTCATCCAGCAGGATGACGGAATATGGCTTGCGCCGCACCGCTTCGGTAAGTCCGCCGCCTTCCTCGTAGCCGACATAGCCGGGCGGTGCGCCGATCAGCCGCGCCACGGAATGTTTCTCCATGTACTCGCTCATGTCGATACGGATCAGATGATCCTCCGAATCGAACAGGAACCCGGCCAGCGCCTTGCACAGCTCGGTCTTGCCCACACCGGTGGGGCCGAGAAACAGGAAAGAGCCGTAAGGACGATTCGGATCGGATAGCCCGGAACGCGAGCGGCGGATGGCATCAGATACCAGCCGCACCGCCTCATCCTGCCCCACCACGCGCTCGTGTATCTTGTCTTCCATCTTCAGCAACTTGTCGCGCTCGCCCTGCATCATCTTGGACACCGGAATGCCGGTGGCGCGGCTCACCACCTCGGCGATTTCTTCTGCGCCGACTTGTGTGCGCAACAGGCGGTTCCTGGGTTTGTCGCCCTGCACCTCGGCATGCGCAGCCTCTTTTAGCTTGGCTTCGAGCTGCGGCAGCTTGCCATATTGCAGCTCCGCCACCTTGTCCAGTTTGCCCTCGCGTTGCAGCCGGATGATCTCGGCGCGCACCTTGTCCATCTCTTCCTTGAGCTGTGCTGTGCCTTGTGCCGCACCCTTTTCCGCCTTCCATATTTCCTCCAGATCGGCGTACTCGCGTTGCAGCCTGGCAATCTCGGTTTCGATCAGGGCAAAACGTTTTTGTGAAGCATCGTCTTTTTCTTTCTTCACCGCTTCGCGCTCGATCTTGAGCTGAATCAGGCGGCGATCCATCTTGTCCATTTCTTCCGGTTTTGAATCAATCTCCATCTTGATGCGCGCCGCCGCTTCATCAATCAAGTCTATCGCCTTGTCCGGCAGGAAACGGTCGGTAATGTAGCGATGCGAAAGCTCAGCCGCCGCGACGATGGCCGGGTCGGTGATTTCCACGCCGTGATGCAATTCATATTTCTCCTGCAAGCCGCGCAGGATGGCGATGGTCGCCTCAACAGTAGGCTCATCCACCAGCACCTTCTGGAAGCGGCGTTCCAGTGCGGCATCTTTCTCGATGTATTTGCGGTATTCGTCCAGCGTGGTTGCGCCGACGCAATGCAACTCGCCGCGCGCCAGTGCGGGCTTCAGCATGTTGCCCGCATCCATCGAACCTTCCGTCTTGCCCGCGCCGACCATGGTGTGCAACTCGTCGATGAACACGATGATGCGGCCTTCTTCCTGGGCGATTTCCTTGAGCACATTTTTTAGGCGTTCCTCGAATTCGCCGCGATATTTCGTGCCGGCCAGCAGTGCCGCCATGTCGAGGCTCAGCACTTTCTTGCCCTTCAGCGTTTCCGGCACTTCCTCATTGACAATGCGCTGCGCCAGACCTTCAACGATGGCGGTCTTGCCCACGCCCGGCTCACCGATCAACACCGGGTTATTTTTGGTGCGACGTTGCAGCACCTGAATCGCACGGCGTATCTCGTCGTCGCGCCCGATCACCGGATCGAGCTTGCCTTGTCGTGCGCGCTCGGTCAGGTCGAGGCAATATTTCTTCAGCGACTCGCGCTGCCCCTCCGACTCGGCGCTTTCCACCGAAGCGCCGCCGCGAACTGCGCTGATCGCCTGTTCCAGTGGCGCACGCGCCACGCCGTGCTGCTTGAGCAGCCGCCCGCACTCGCCCTTGTCCTCGGTCAACGCCAGCAAAAACATTTCGGAGGCGATGAACTGATCGCCGCGTTTTTGCGCTTCCTTGTCGGTAAGATTCAACAGATTGGAGAGGTCACGCCCAACCTGCACCTCGCCGCCGTGGCCTTCCACCTTGGGCAGGCGCACCACGGCATCATTCAGCGCTGCTTTCAACGCCGCCACATTGCCACCGGCGCGCGAAAGCAGCGAACCGGCGCCACTGTCGGCATCGTTGAGCAAAGCCAGCAGCAAGTGCTGCGGCTCGATGAACTGGCTATCCTGTCCGACAGCCAGGCTCTGCGCATCGGATAGAGCCTGCTGCAACTTGGTGGTAAATTTGTCGAAACGCATGGCGGCTCCTCA
>FZPX01000107.1_pt1 | contig 16844 bp, 20 predicted proteins | sample 1534791 | NCBI WGS metagenome assembly FZPX01 (sample SAMEA104161951, study PRJEB21768) | metagenome | biome: subterrestrial habitat; feature: phreatic zone; material: underground water | place: France | collected 2016-06-01 | depth 60 m | reverse complement strand
GATGACGCGCTGCTTCATCGGCAGTTTCAAATTAAAGATCGCGTGTTTGCATAAGCCAGTCGCAAACCATGCGCCGACTTCGCTTGGGTTGGCCGCCGCGACCAATCTGGCGACTGTTTGTTGTATAGTTTTTTCCGAAATTATCAATCCATCCGACTTAAGGGCGCCTCTAAAAATTAGTCATTCCCTCCCCCGGCAACCCCATTCGAGGGCAGGCTGCGGCGGGAATCCAGTTTGTTGATTTGACTGGGCTCCCGCCTTCGCGGGAGCGACGAAATATGAATTTTAAGAGGTGCCCTTAACTGTAACTCAGCCCCATTGCCTCGCGCACATCGCGCATGGTTTCGCCTGCCAGCTTGCGCGCCTTTTCGCAACCGTCGGCGATGATGTTGCGCACCAGCGTGGTATCGTCAAGATATTGCTGGGCGCGTTCACGCATGGGTTCCTGCTCCGCCAGCACTGCGGCGATCACCGGTTGTTTGCATTCGATGCAGCCTATGCCTGCGCTACGGCAGCCTTGTTGCACCCATTGCCTGGTTTGCTCATTCGAGTACACCAGATGCAATTGCCACACCGGGCATTTGTCCGGATCGCCGGGATCGGTGCGGCGCACGCGGGCAGGGTCGGTCGGCATGGTGCGGATTTTCCTGGTCACGCTGGCTTCGTCTTCGCGCAGGGTGATGGTGTTGTTGTACGACTTGGACATTTTCTGCCCGTCCAGTCCGGGCATTTTCGAGGCGGCGGTGAGCATGGCCATCGGCTCGGACAGGATCATCTTGCCGCCACCTTCGAGGAAGCCGAACAGGCGTTCGCGGTCGCCGTGGCTCAGGCTCTGTTGTTCATCCAGCAAGGATTTTGCGGATTCCAGCGCCTCTTCGTCGCCCTGCTCCTGAAAGCGCACGCGCAGATCGTTATACAACCTGGCCTTCTTGCTCCCGAGTTTCTTGACCGCCGCTTCGGCCTTTTCCTCAAAACCCGGTTCGCGTCCGTAAATGTGGTTGAAACGGCGCGCAATCTCACGCGTGAATTCGATATGCGGCACCTGGTCTTCGCCCACCGGCACTTGCGTGGCACGGTAGATCAGGATGTCCGCGCTTTGCAGCAGCGGATAGCCGAGAAAGCCGTAAGTACTCAAGTCTTTCTCGGAGAGTTTTTCCTGCTGATCTTTGTAGGTCGGCACGCGCTCCAGCCAGCCCAGTGGCGTAATCATCGAAAGCAGCAGATGCAACTCGGCATGTTCTGGCACCCTGGATTGGATAAACAGCGTGGCACGCGCCGGATCAACGCCTGCGGCCAGCCAATCCACCACCATATCCCAAACGTTTTGTTCGATAACCTGCGGCGTGTCGTAATGCGTGGTCAGCGCGTGCCAATCGGCGACGAAGAACAGGCACTCGAATTCGTGCTGCATCTCCACCCAATTTTTCAGCACACCGTGGTAATGCCCCAGGTGCAAACTTCCGGTGGGGCGCATTCCGGATAACACGCGATCAGCAAACATGGTTTTTCTTACCGTCCGAGAAATAATTGAATGACACTATACGCAATATGGATCAACGGCCCCAGAATCCAGCCCAAGACTGGCGTGACTGCCATGAATATCAGGATGAACATGCCGTACGGCTCGATGCGGGCCAGTTGGTAGGCTTGCCGATGCGGCAACAGGCTGACGGCAACGCGTCCGCCATCCAATGGTGGCAACGGCAACAGGTTCAACATCATCAAGACGATATTGATTTGGACTCCCATTTTTGCCATTTCCTCCAGCGGCTTGTAAAAATAGCTGCCTGGAAAAGCCCATGCCAGTTTCAACATTATTGCCCAGCACAGCGCCATGAACAGGTTGGCCGCAGGCCCTGCGAGCGCCACCCACAACATATCCTGCTTGGGGTTTCGCAATGCGGAAAAATTGACCGGCACCGGCTTGGCCCAGCCAAACAGGATGCCACCCAGCCACAGTGTCAACAAGGGCAGCAGGATGGTGCCAACCGGGTCGATATGGCGTATCGGGTTGAGGCTGATACGGCCCTGCTGATAGGCCGTCATGTCGCCAAAATGACGCGCCACATAGCCGTGCGCCGCCTCGTGCAGGGTGATGGCAAAAAGTATGGGAATGGCCGCGATGGCGATGGTTTGGATCAGTTGATCGAACTGCATTTATCTCTCAATTCCCGGTTGGGTATTTTCAAATGGGGCGGCATCGCCCTTGCCGCGCCGTACCACCACGGGAGTATCACTGGTCAAATCAATCACTGTGGTCGGCTCCAGCCCGACCGCGCCGCCATCCAGCACCAGATCAACCTGATGGTTGAGGCGCTTGCGGATTTCTTCCGCATCGTTCAGCGCTTGCTCCTCACCCGGCAAGATCAGGGTGGAGCTCAATAAAGGCTCGCCCAATTCCTCCAGCAGCGCCAGCGCCACCGGATGATCCGGAATGCGTATGCCTATGGTGTTGCGCTTGGGGTGCTGCAAGCGCTTGGGCACTTCCTTGGTGGCATCAAGGATGAAGGTGTAGCTGCCCGGCGTATTATTCTTCAGCAGGCGGAATTGCATGTTGTCCACCCGTGCGTAACGGGCGAGTTCGGACAAGTCGCGGCACATCAAAGTCATGTAATGATTATCATCCAGGCCGCGTATCCGGCGGATGCGCTCCACGGCAGTCCTGTCGCCGAGATGGCAACCGAGTGCATGGCACGAATCGGTGGGGTAGACGATTATCGCACCGTCGCGCACCATGGCCGCCACTTGTCTGATAAGACGCTGTTGCGGGCTTTCCGGATGAATAACGAAAATTTGTGTCATAAAATATTCCTCATAGAATCTCGCTTGGTAGTTGCCAACCCTACATATTATTTTTTTCCCACAACTGCCAAACCGGACGGCAAGCCAACGGGAAGTCTGGCAAGCCTCCCAGGTCACGGTAACTTTCACCGGAACCATGAAAATCTGAGCCGCACGAGGCGAATAAGCCGAACTCATCCGCGTAACGGGCAAACTCGGCATATTGCTCGGGCGTGTGGGCGCCGCTCACCACCTCAATCCCCTGTCCGCCCAAATCGGTAAATTCGCGCAGCAATTCACGCAAAGTTGTTCTGCCCATCTGCTTTCGCCCGGAAGTGTAGCGGCCGGGGTGCGCCAGCACGGCGACGCCGCCGCTGCCGCGTATCCAGCTCACCACGTCCGGCAAAGCTGCCCATTGATGCGGCACATAGCCCGGTTTTCCCTTGACCAGGTAATTATTGAACACACTGCGCACATCCCTGGAATAGCCGTTCTCCACCAGAAAACGGGCAAAGTGCGTGCGCCCGATGATGCTTGGATTGCCCGCGTAGCGATAGGCGCCTTCCAGCGCCCCTCCGATGCCAAACTTGGCCAACGATTGCGCCATCAACTCCGCGCGTGCGCCGCGCCCTTTGCGGATGGCACGCAAGCCTTCAACCAGCGGCGGGTATGCGGTGTCAATGCGCAGGCCGACAATATGCAGGTTGTGGCTGCGCCAGCTCACCGAAATCTCCACACCGTTGATGAACTGGATACCGTGCCGTGCAGCGGCTTGCGCAGCCTCGGCCAAACCGGCGACATCATCGTGATCGGTCAACGCCAAGAACTTCACCCCGCGCCCGGCAGCCCGCGCCACCAAGTCGGTTGGCGCCAGCAATCCATCGGAAATGGTGGAATGGCAATGCAAGTCGTAATCCAGCATGGCAATCAAGCAGCGGCTTCGCCGCCGCCTTTCTTCATGGCCTTGCCTTCTTCCGCCCGTTTGCGGCGCACTTCTTTCGGGTCGGCAAACAACGGACGATAAACCTCTATGCGATCTTTGTCGCGCAACACCGCATCGGCCTTGGTCAGTTTCCCGTAAATGCCAAGCTTGTTCTTTTCCAGGTCAATATCCGGATTTTTTTTCATGATGCCGGAAAGCGTGATCGCCTCGGCCACGGTGCTATGTTGCGGCATTTGCAGCTTCAGCAGCGTCTGCTCATGCGGCAACGCATACACCACTTCAATGTTGATCTTGTCGCTCATTTGCTCGCATAAACTTTTTCTGCACGGTGGACAAAAGCATCCACAAGGCTGTTGGTGATGTAATGAAAAATGGGACCCAACACTTTTTCCAGCACCCTGTGGGAAAAATCATAATGCAACTGAAGCTCTATTTTACAGGCAGATTCGGAAAGCGGGATGAAATGCCAACTACCATCGAGATGCTTGAACGGCCCATCCTTCAGGGTGATGTCAATGCAATGGGGAGCCTGGCGCACATTTACCGTGGTGAAACTCTGCCTGACGTGGTGATAATCAATCTTTACCGTCGCATGCACAGTGCTGCCATCCACCGAGCTGACGCTGGTTCCGCCGCACCATGGCAGGAACTGCGGATAGTCCGCTACATTGTCCACCAGGGCGAACATCTGTTCCGCACTATAAGGGACCAGCACCGATTTTTCGACTGACGCCATGCTTCAGGCCATGCTCTGCGCGCGCAGGTCGGCGCCGAGCAGGCCGACTTGCGGATTGGTCACAATATGTAACGGCAGGGATTCGAGCAACCCGGCAAAGCGCCCCTTATCCAGGAAGGCGCGCAGGAATGCTCCCTGCTGAAGGGTTGCCGTAACTTTTGCCGCAATTCCCCCTGCCACAAAAATACCGCCGCGCGGCAGCGCGGCAAGCGCCAAATTGCCCACAAACGCGCCATAGACCTCGATGAACAAATCCAGCGCCATGCATGCGATAGGTTCATCACCCTGCTGCGCAAATCGCGCTATTGCAGCCGCAGCATCGCCCTCCCCCATCGCCGTCTCAAATTGCGCCGATGGTGTGCCTCGATCTGTGTCAAGCAGGAAATCGAGAATCGCCGTCAGGCCGGGGCCGGAAGCAATGCGCTCATAGGAAACATGGCCGTGGCGTTGCTGCAAATACTGCAACAGTTCATATTGGATGGCATCGGTCGGAGCAAAATCCATATGCCCGCCTTCCGATGGATGCACCGCGTAGCCGCCATCCTGCCAGGAAAGCCAGGCCACCCCCAGCCCGGTGCCCGCACCCGCCACCACGCGCACCCCCAACGCCTGCGGTTTGCCTGCCTGCAAGGTCAGCAAATCGGCTGGCTGCAATGCCGCAATGCCCAGGCCCACGGCCTCAAAATCGTTGATCAAGGATACTCGGGGGATGGCAAAGCGGGCGGCAAGCGCATCCGCATCCACCTCCCACGGCAGATTAGTCAGCTTTGCCCGCCTGCCGGAAATAGGGCAGGCCAGCGCAAAACAGGCAGCGGCGATGCCGGGTGCTCCCGCCTCGCGCAAGAATTCATCCAGGATTTCCGCCAGCCCGGTGTATCCGGCGCTGGGGTAGGATTTTTGCAGCAATGGAACTCCGTCCACCGTGCTGATCCGCAACAGCGCCTTGGTGCCGCCTATGTCGCCCGCCAAAAAATGACTCATAGCTGCTAATGGTATCCGATTTGCGATTAGTTTTCGTGATTGATCGGGGCTGGCTAGTGTAAATTCGGGAACCTGAACCCGATGTGATATGGCATGTTTGCGCGAATATAAAGCCACACTGGCGTTAATTACAGCCATTTGAAAACACTCAAAACTGTTTGCAAGCTACGGATCGCCCTCGAAAACTAGCCTATATATATCTAGACCTTTCGGCATATATACCCCTTGCCTGTTGAAATGTATCCTTTAACAAGGCGCATTGCAAAACTGAGCGCCAGAACTGTTTATTTACTGTTCGATCAAGAAAGGGCGAATATGATAAACAAGATAGCCGCAGCTATGATGTTGGGTGGTGGTATCGTCTTGGGAATACAAGCCTATGTCTTGTTTCAGATACTCAGGTTGTTGACATAAACCCGATGGAAGCAGCCAAGAAAGGTTGTATATGATTAACAAAATTGCCGCAGCTATGATGTTGGGTGGGGGTATCGTCTTGGGGATACAAGCCTATGTCTTGTTCCGGAAGCAGCATCAGAAGCTGTCGCTTTGCCATCGAACATGGGCTGAAGTCATAGATGTCAAGATGCACAGCGGGGGCGAAGAATTCGATCCGACCCCACATCCGGTTATCCGCTACAAGGCCATGAACGGAGAACATGTGACATTCCTAGGCAAGTTTGGCAGCTCAAACTGGAGAGTCAAGAAGGGCCACCGGCTGGAAATACTGGTCAGCCCGGGCAAACCAACCGATGCAGAAGTTGTGAGCTTCATGACGCAATGGGGCTTGCCCCTGATGTTCGCGATCATATCGGGCGGCTCGATAATTAGCGCACCGGCGGTGTACCTGTTTTTTTAAACCGTGATCGAATCAGGTAATCACCGTGGGCTGCTCGCGCCCCGTGCGTTGTTTTAATTCCGAGACCTGCAATGCGATCCGGATCAGGTCGGCCAGCGCCACTTGCGCGTCCAGGTAATGGCGTCCGATGTCTGCTTCGTAGGCTTCCAGATAAACGCGCAACGTCGCGCCTTCCGTGCCGGTGCCGGACAGGCGGAACACGATGCGCGAACCGTCGGTAAAGGCGATGCGCACGCCCTGTCCGGTGCTCACGCTGCCATCCACCGGATCGGTGTAACTGAAGTCGTCGCAGAACAGCACGCTGAAATTGCCCAGTTTGCTTCCGGTCAATGTGCCGAAACTGTCATACAAATGTGCCATCACCCCTTGCGCGGCGGCGGTCGGCAATCCCTCATAGTCGTAACGCGAATACACATTGCGGCCATACTTGGCCCAGTGCCCGCGCACGATGTTCTCCACCGACAGCCTGCGCATCGCGAGGATGTTGAGCCAGAACAGCACCGCCCACAGGCCGTCCTTCTCGCGCACGTGATCTGAACCGGTGCCGAAACTTTCCTCGCCGCACAGTGTGACCTTGCCCGCATCCATCAGGTTGCCGAAAAATTTCCAGCCAGTGGGCGTTTCGTAACAGGGAATATCCAGCGCTTGCGCCACGCGGTCAACCGCCGCGCTGGTGGGCATGGAGCGGGCGACACCGGCCAGGCCTTTTTTATAGCCCGGCGCCAGCGTGGCGTTGGCTGCGATGATGGCGAGGCTGTCGGAGGGCGTGACGAAAAAACGCCTCCCCAGAATCATGTTGCGGTCGCCGTCCCCGTCCGATGCCGCGCCGAAATCCGGCGCTTCGGCGCCATACATGATCTCCACCAGTTCATGCGCGTAAGTCAGGTTGGGATCGGGGTGCCCGCCGCCGAAATCTTCCAGCGGTACGGCGTTGATCACGCTGCCGGTTGCCGCGCCCAAGCGCCGCTCCAGAATTTCTTTTGCATATGGCCCATTCACCGCGTGCATGGCGTCGAACTTGATGCGGAAGCCTCTCGCCAGCAAGTCGCGGATCGCCGCAAAATCGAACAGCGACCCCATCAGTTCGGCGTAGTCGCTCACCGGGTCTATCACCTGCACTTCCATGGCGCCCAGCATCGAGCTGCCTATCGCATCAAACGCTGCATCGGCTGCTTCGAGAATGCGGTACTCACGGATAATTTTGCTCCTGGCAAAAATTGCCTCGGTCACTGCCTCGGTGGCGGGGCCACCGTTGGCGCTGTTGAATTTGATGCCGAAGTCGCCATCCGGCCCGCCGGGATTGTGGCTGGCGGAGAGAATGATGCCGCCGAAAGTTTTGTATTTGCGGATCACGCACGAAGCCGCAGGGGTGGAAAGAATGCCGCCCCTGCCCAGCAGCACCTTGCCGAAGCCGTTGGCGGCGGCCATTTTCAGGATGATCTGGATCGCTTCGCGGTTGTAGTAGCGCCCGTCGCCACCCAGCACCAGCGTCGCCCCGCGCGGCGCGGCAATGCTGTCGAAAATGGACTGCACGAAATTTTCCATGTAATGCGGTTTTTGAAATACGGGCACTTTCTTGCGCAGGCCGGAAGTGCCGGGTTTCTGGTCGGAAAAGGGTTGGGTGGGAATGATGCGGATGCTCATTTACAGGCCCTCACTGGATGAATTATTTTCAAGCACATCATATCACTGCAACATGAATTGCGCGCGAGAACCGCGACCGCAAGCTGTCAATCTGGTAGAGCTGGATGGCCCGGTGTGCGATACCTTTAGTCCCATAAACAACTATCGAACACATTGCGCCATTTTGGCGACAGGTCTAAACTTCTCCCATCTGAACCAGTATTTGATGGGGGTGGGCATGGGAACAGTTGCAACCAAGCAAGACCGCATCGGTGCGCGCGTGCCGCGAGATGTGTACGAAACGCTCTGCCGCGCAGCCGAGTTGACGGGAGCCACAGTCAACCAGTTTTTGGTGCAGTCTGCGCTGAAAGAGGCGCAATCCGTAATCGAGCGCGAGCAAACCATCAATTTGTCGCGCCGCGACTGCGAGCGCCTGCTCGACCTGCTGGAAAAACCGCCCAAACCGAATGCACGTCTAAAAGCTGCCGTGAAGCGCTATCAGAAAGCAAAACACAGTGATGCTGATACTGGCTTTAACTGGAAGCCATGACCGGCAAGATTTCGATTGCGGCCAGCCGGAACTGAACGACTGGCTGCGGTGCATCGCGCGCCAGCATCAGGATAAAGGGCTTTCCAAAACTTTTGTCGCTGTTCTTGAAGATGAACCTGCCCACATCTGCGGCTACTACGCCCTCACACTCACCGAAGTTGATACGCAGCCCTTGCCGGAAGCGCGGCGCAGGAAGCTGCCGCGCCTGTTTCCCGGCATCCGGCTTGGGCGTCTGGCTGTTGATACCCGATTTCGGGGTAAACGCCTGGGCGAACTGCTATTGGTGGACGCGCTCGAACGCGTGCGCTTCATACACGAACACGCGGGCGTCGTCGGATTGTTTGTTGATGCAATTGATGACAAGGCTGCCGTTTTCTACACACACTTCGGCTTCGAGGCGTTCGTGGATGATCCGCTCAAGCTGTTTTTGCCGGTGAGGTGAGACAGGTGGTGATTCATCGCATCGGGAGAGCCATTCTCCTCAATCGGCAGAATGTTGCTTCTGGAGGCGACGCGCTGTGAGCCTGGATTACGCCACCCTCGACACATTGCGCCGCAGCCACCCCGCTTGGCGCTTGCTGCTGGCCGATCATGCGCCGCTGGTGGCGAGCTTTCTGCAACGGGTGTTTGTCTTGCCCAATGTGCGCGGTATGGCGCAGGCGGAGCTGGTTTCAAAGCTGGAAGACGAGTTGTTTCATTTGCGCCAGTCGCAAGGGGGTGCCGCATTCCCCAAACCGGCGGCGGCTTACCTCGAAGACTGGACGCAGGAAACGCGCGGCTGGTTGCGCAAATATTATCCGCCGGGATCGGACGAGGCGCATTTCGATCTGACCCCGGCCACCGAGAAAGCCATTGCCTGGCTGGAGAGCCTCACCCAGCGCGCCTTCGTGGGCACCGAATCGCGCCTGATGACGGTGTTCGAATTGCTCAGGCAAATGGTGGAAGGCAGCGATGCCAACCCCGAAGCGCGCATCCGCGAGCTGGAGAAGCGCAAGGCTGAGATTGATGCCGAGATCGCGCGCATCCGTGACGGCGAACTCGCCCTGCTCGACGAGACGGCGCTGAAAGACCGCTTCCAGCAAGTGTCCGCCACGGCGCGGGAACTGCTGGCCGATTTCCGCGAAGTGGAGCAAAACTTTCGCACTCTGGATCGCAGCACACGCGAGCGCATCGCCCTATGGGAAGGCGCGAAAGGCGGTTTGCTGGAGTCGATTTTCGGCGAACGCGACGCGATTGCCGACTCCGATCAGGGCAAGAGCTTCCGCGCATTCTGGGATTTCCTGATGTCGCCCGAGCGGCAGGAAGAATTGTCCGCCTTGCTCAAGGCGGTGTTCGAGCTACAGGCGGTGCGCGCGCTGGAGCCGGATGCGCGCCTGAAACGGGTGCATTACGACTGGCTCGAAGCGGGCGAACACACGCAGCGCACGGTGTCGTTGCTGTCGCAGCAGTTGCGGCGTTTTCTCGACGACCAGGTGTGGCTGGAAAACCGCCGCATCATGGAAATCATCCACCATATCGAAGCCCACGCGCTGGCCTTGCGCGAGGATATGCCCAAAGAGCCCGCGTTCATGGAGATCGACGATGTCGCGCCGGGCATCGAACTGCCCATGGAACGCCCCCTGTTTTCGGTGCTGGTCAAGCCCGTGCTCACGGATCAAATACTGGCGGTCGATGATGGAGATGTAACGGCGGACGCGCTGTTCGGCCATGTGGTGGTGGACAAAGCGCGCCTTGCGGCGCAACTGCGCCACGCCTTGCAGACGCGGCAGCAGATTACGCTGGAAGAGTTGCTGGACGAATTTCCCATGGAGCATGGGCTTGCGGAACTGGTGGCCTACCTTGCGTTGGCCAGCGAGGACAAGAAGGCATTGTTCGATGAGGCCAATTACGACGTTGTGCGCTGGGTCGATGGCAGTGGCGCGAGCCGCAGCGCCAGCTTGCCGCGTGTGATTTTCAACAGGTGACAGCCTGGAGAATCGAACCCAAATGTAGAATTACCAACCATGCAACAACTCGATATTTTTGCAGACTCGGCGCCGGTTCAGCGGGCCAACGATTTAATTGTCGCGCTGGCCAGCTTTGACCGTGCAGCCTCGCGACAAGCTTTGCACCGCCTGACGGCAGCCGATGCGAACCATGCAGGCTTACCTCAATATCGGGTGCTGTGCGATTTCATCGAGCACTGGGGCGATAATTGCGATAACCCGGCTTGGTCACCCACACCGGCAACCATTGCCGCAGAGGAGCGATTGATCCGGGAACAGATCATTCCTGCGGCTGTTGTTATGGGAAACGCGGGGGGTAATCTGATTCGCGAGTGCTGGGACATTCTGGCCAAGGCATCCGAGAGGGCTGGCATTTCCCCCGATCACTGCGATTATTTCGCTGCCGAACTTTATTTGCGCGCGCAACATTTTCCCGATGTCGTGCGCATGGCACAGAGTTTACCGGGTGCAGAAATGCGCGCAGCGGTGCAACGCTGGCTGGGGCTGGGATATTACGGTTGCGGGGAAACAGAACAGGCCAGGGGAGCAGTGTTGCGCTACGCCTGGTTGGCGCCCCAACGCTTCGACGCCTTCGTCGATGAAACGGGCGATGCGCAACTGGCCCGCGACTGGAGCGATTTTCAAGCCGACCTGGGCGATCTTGATGCAACATGGTTTCCAGCTTGGTGCGCGCATGAGAAAAAAGCCGGGGCCTCCATACTGGACGACCTGCCAACCAGTAACGGGTGCATGGCATATTGTCTGGTCACAGGCTTGGCCATACGCGAGCGCGGTGGACTTTGTAGTGCGGTATACAAAGATCGGGCACGCCTGAAACGCTTGGATGAAAGCTTCTTCGCTTTTTATATGAAGCATCGTTCAAATCTGTTTGACCGGAAAAAATAATTACACAGACAGGACGGTTAGCTGGTTTTGGTATCGAGTGATGCAGTGGCTATAGGGAAGCTCTAAAAATTCGTCATTCCCGCGAAAGCGGGAATCCAGCTTGTTGATTTGACTGGGCTCCCGCTTTCGCGGGAGCGACAAAAGTGAATTTTTAGAGGTGCCCTATAGAAGATGCTAAAAACATTGTGACGCTTTCATCTCGGTTGTAAATACAGGACAATGACGGAGGAGGGAAGACCACCATGGCTACAGACATCACCATTGATCTGGCAACACTGCGATTTGACGGGGAGAGGTTCGAGGGGCACGCGCTCGATGTTGAATGCACGCAAGAGCTAATTGCTTACCGCAACCTGATCGTTGAGTGCGCTAAAGAACTTTGGCGGCGCAAACATCCTGATCGCAGCAACCTCCCCAAGGGGTTCGAAAAAGGCTTCCGGCTCCAGTTCAACCGGCTGGAAGATGGCTCCGCCAAAATTCCGCTGCAAAGAGTCTACGCGGATGACCAGAGTAATCTGGACTGGGGCAATCTGGATGAATTCGACGAAGCTGCGGATTTGATTGACGCTGCCATCGCCGCCGCGGACGACGACCAGTTGTTGCCGGATGCGTTGCCGTCGAATGTGATCCCGTTATTCCGCGATTTTGGCAAAACGCTTGGCCCGGATGAAGTGCTGTTCACACGTTCGCGGCATGGCTCGGCAGAGGCTTCATATACCGCCAAGGCACGTAAACGGTTAACCGAGTGGGTGGGGTCTAATTACGACGAAACGGCGGTGCCGATTTGGGAGCATCTGTCAGCTATCGGCGCATCCGCACCCGAAGGGACATGGGATTTTGTCCCAACGGATTTGTCGGTACGCCTTGGAATCGTTGATGAATGCCACAGACAGGGAGCGTGACGATGACCAGCAAGGCGCTGATTGCATCTGTGGGGCAAATCGAATCGCAGATATTTCTGATACGTGGGCAGAGGGTCATGCTGGATGCTGATTTGGCTGAGCTCTATGGGGTTGAAACCAAGCGCTTTAACGAACAGGTTCGTCGCAACAGCGAGCGCTTCCCTGAAGATTTCATGTTTCAGCTCACTGCCGAAGAATTTGCCAACTTGAGGTTACAATTTGACACCTCAAGTTTGAGGTCGCAAATTGCGACCTCAAACAATTCCGTTGGCAAGCCAGCAGGGCGTGGCGGACGAAGGCATCTTCCTTACGCTTTCACAGAGCATGGAGCCATCATGGCGGCCAGCGTGCTTAACTCTCCCCGCGCTGTAGAGGCCAGCGTTCAGGTAGTTCGCGCCTTCGTGCAGTTACGGCAGATGCTCGCTTCCAACGCCGAGCTTTCCGGCAAGCTGGCCGCGCTTGAAAAGAAATACGACATCAAGTTCAGAGCGGTATTTGAAGCCATCCGCGAACTCATGACTCCATCCGACCCCAAGAAAAAACGCCCTATTGGTTTTGCGCCGTGGGAGAAAAAATGACGCTATGCCAAAAAACTCCACGATCTACACATAACGATCAACGATCAGTGGCACGAAAAGGCGATGTTAGCCACGAAAAATCCTGGTTGAATTGAGTTTGCAAACGCCATATGGATTGATAATATGTTTGTATTGTTGACATCAACGCGAGGTGTTATTCAAGCAACGTACAATCATTAACCTGAAGCCCGAGGAACGGGACTGGCTCGCCCATCAGGCGCTACACTTTGGCCGCAAGCTCGAAACTTCGCTGCGCTCGTTTTCCGCCCTACCAAGCTACGCTAAGGAGAATAAACCGTGATTGAACCCATGATTATCGAACAAGAAATGCAGCGGCAGTTTCATCAACTGGCCAAGGAAACGCATCGGACAGAATCTGAAATAATCCACGAAGCCCTTGCCGGATATCTCGCCGCAGACCATCACTATGTTGAAGTGCTCGGGCAAAGGATTGCAGCGGCTGATCGTGGCGAATTTGCCAGCGAAAACGAGGTCGAAGCGTTCTTTGCGGAACGTGGTGAGTAATGGTGCTGCGCTGGCTTGATGCGGCGCTTGATGATCTGCGCGCAATCAAAGTTTACATCGCCGAAGAAAATCCCGATGCCGCGCGGCGGGTTGTTGCCAGCATACGCAGTGAGGCAGGCATTCTGGTAAATCAGCCCACTATTGGCAGGGCTGGGCGAATAGCTGATACGCGCGAATTGGTCATCAGCCAATACCCTTACATCGTGGCTTACCGGGAGCAGCGTGGTGAAGTGCATATCCTTGCTGTAGTTCACACATCGCGCCGATGGCCGGAGCAATTGTCGAAAGGCAAAAAATAGGTTTCACGGCATTGCTTCGCCCCCGAGCTATTCAAGAGCGGTGTTAAATTGCAAAGCGTACTGAAAGCCGTGGTAGATCGGGATTTATCCCGACATGATAATGGCTGCGTCGGGATAAATCCCGATCTACAAAATCATGACAGCAATTTCATTATCTGAACCATTGACCAAGGAATTATAGAACGCAACATGCCGACGCTGAACTGGATTGGAAAAGAGGCCGTGGTGAATCATCACCAGCAAGTGCCTTTTCATTTGCTCAAGGACGTGCCTGAACTTGCCTGCGGCAATCCGGGCGAGGGCAATCTCATTGTGCAGGGCGACAACCTTGTCGCGCTCAAGGCGCTGCTGCCTTACTACGCCGGACAGGTGAAGTGCATCTACATTGACCCGCCGTACAACACGGGCAATGAGGGATGGGCTTACAACGACAACGTGAACAGCCCGGTTATCCGCGAGTGGCTGGGCAATGCGGTCAAACACTGCGCCTATTGGCCTGCCAGCTTCTTGATTTCCTGGGTTGCGGCAAGCTGCTGTACGGTTTCACCCAGTAAAGTCGCGCCACGCGCTTCAATGGCAACCTCGGCAATAGCCTGCCGCAGTTCCGCATAAAAGTTTGCGTCACCTGTCAGTCGATGCCAAAATTCCTGCCCGATGAAAAGTGGATAATCGTATTCGTCGCGCAAGCGTTTGTAATGACCGCTTTCTTGTCCCGGCTCCCCATACAGTATCGCTACCACTAAGTCACCATGCGCGACCTTGACGTTGTTGGTGCGTCCAAGATTGCGAGCACCCTTAAAGTGGTTGTGGATCGTTTCCACGTCGTCCCGGTTGATGGTGTTTGGTCCCAGTTTCGCTTGGCAATATTTGCGTCTGCCGTCCAGCGCATCTTCGAACTCGATGTCTATCCCGCTCACCATGGAGCCAAACGAATTCTTCAGCACATCGCTGATGAATTTCTGCATGTTCGTCCCAAAGCTGGTGGTAATGGAAGTGCCCAGCACTCTGGGATATAGCAGGGCTTTCGCCACTGACTCGGGTGTAAGTTCGCCAGTCATGTACGCCGCCAAATAAGGCGCGAGAAACGGGTTGACATCGAACTCGGATGGGGAGGCCAGCTTCTGCGTGTTCTTCAAATGATTCGGGACAATGACGGTACGGAACCATTTCTTGACCTGCTCCAAGATGCGTTTGCGTTCTGCCTTGGTCATCTGCTTCCCCATGAATTATATTTGCCAGCATCCGTGCATTGTCCGCGCTTTATTTGCTAACACAAAGCTATCATATTCAAATACAATAACCACGCACACAACCTTACACATGGTTATTTTATGAAAGACTTTCTTCCCTTATCAGAAGTCGCCGACATCTTGTCAGTATCCAAGGAAACACTGCGGCGTTGGGACAAGTCGGGCAAGCTCGAATCCGTGCGCCACCCCATCAACAATTACCGCGTTTACCGCTCATGCGACCTTAAACAATTCGGGCAAATCGGTTTTATGTTTGATGAAGAAACGCCAGAAGTCGCCGCCGTCCCAGAAGGTGCATACACTGTCGCGGAATTATTCGCAGGTGCGGGAGGGCTTGCCTTGGGAATGGAAAAAGCGGGACTGCACTGTGTACTACTGAACGAGATTAACCGTGAAGCTTGCGCCACCTTGCGCAAGAATCGCCCTCACTGGAATGTAATCGAAGGTGACGTGGCGACAGTTAACTTTCACCAGTTACAGAGCAATGTTGATGTACTAACTGGCGGTTTTCCGTGCCAAGCGTTCAGCTATGCCGGGAAGAAACTCGGATTCGAGGACGCGCGAGGCACAATGTTTTATGAGTTCGCGCGTGCGGTAAAGGAAATAAAACCTCTCATCTGTGTTGGCGAAAATGTGCGCGGGCTGCTGTCACACGATGGGGGGCGCACCATACAAGGCATGGTTTCCATACTTGACGAACTGGGGTATGAAGTTTTGCCACCGCGCCTGCTCAAGGCGATTTTTCATCGCGTACCGCAAAAGCGCGAACGCTTGCTTGTAGTCGGGTTAAAAAAAGGTGCTGGCTTGACATTCGAGTGGCCGAAACCGCATAAGGAATTTTACACATTGCGCGATGCACTCAAGAAAGGGCGATTGTTCAACTGTAATGTACCCGCCTCCCTAGGACAGATTTACCCAAAACGTAAACGCGAAATCATGTCCATGATTCCTCCTGGCGGCTATTGGCGCGAATTGCCGCTGGAAATCCAGAAGGAATACATGAAGGGAAGCTTCCATCTTTCCGGCGGTAAGACCGGCATGGCGCGCCGTATATCATGGGACGAGCCTTCCCTTACATTAACTTGTGCCCCTGCGCAAAAACAAACTGAGCGCTGTCACCCGGACGAGACACGGCCTTTCACCGTGCGTGAATACGCACGTATCCAGACCTTTCCGGATGATTGGATATTTGAAGGCTCCATGACTTCGCAATACAAGCAAATCGGCAACGCGGTTCCGGTTAACCTTGCCGAGGAAATCGGCAAATCGCTGGTCAAGACGCTCAATGCTCACTATTCACGGCAGGGGAAACCTGCGAAGCGCACACTCAAGAACAATGTCAGCGAACTATCCACAATATAAACAGCAGGCTCCTGAAGCGCAAGCGCGGGTCGTTGAAATAGTAGCCGTGGTGCGCGCAGCGGAAATGGCTTTTGGTGGCAGCGGCAAAACGCGAATGCCGTCGCCTTATGAACAGGGATTTGATTTCAAGGTGCCGCTGTTGTGCGTGCTTGAAAATGGCTCGCTGTTTGAATTCGAGAGCACTTTCCTGATCGAGCACAGATGGAAGCTGAGCGAAAAAGATGCGGCACTCTCACCCAATTACAATCCCCTGCAACGACCTACCGGAAAAGCGGGCTATGTCGATGTCGGCGCGAAGGGCGAGGTGTTGACCAATGTGCTGCAAGAAACGCCAAGTGCCGATTTTGTCGGTACGCTGCACCAGCAAGTGTTGCAACTTGGCGGAGCCAGTGATTGGAAACTGGAGACTTTGGTCGCATGGCTCGATGGCGAAATTGAACACCACGATATTGCGGAGATTACGGCAGGCGAATCGGCGGAGTTCATCAGAAAAGTGTTGCGCGGTTTGATGGCGAAGTATGAGGTCACGGATATAGGCCAACTGGCTTTGGATCGTTTTCGTCTGCG
>FZPX01000101.1_pt1 | contig 17452 bp, 19 predicted proteins | sample 1534791 | NCBI WGS metagenome assembly FZPX01 (sample SAMEA104161951, study PRJEB21768) | metagenome | biome: subterrestrial habitat; feature: phreatic zone; material: underground water | place: France | collected 2016-06-01 | depth 60 m | reverse complement strand
TGTTAGTTTTTTTTTTTAATGATACGGCGACCACCGAGATCTACACTCTTTCCCTACACGACGCTCTTCCGATCTCCAAAATATTTTCACCGCCCATGGCGCAGGCTATGTCGCAGTTGGCGGCCAGCGCTTCGAGCACCCCATCGTGGTTACGCCGGAACAGGTATTCACCGACTGGCAGCCGCAGGGTTTTGACGCGCTGAATGAGAACCACTTTGCCTATTTCCTTGCCCTCAAGCCGGAAATTCTGCTGCTCGGCACCGGCGCGCAACAGTGCTTTCCGCATCCACGCCTGTACCGGCAACTGATAGCGGCGCGCATCGGCGTGGAATGCATGCACACCGCCGCCGCCTGCCGCACCTACAATATTTTGATGGCGGAAGACCGCAAGGTGGTTGCGGCGATCCTGCTGTAGATGGGTAGAGAGAAGAAAAACGGAGCAAGGGATTTTTACTGTGCTTTGTTCTTTAGTAATCGAGTGCAAATCTGCTCAACGATTTCGCTGACCAATCGTCTATCAGAATCGGTTAAACCTTCCAGTGTTTGCGCAATACCTTGCGCCTTATCTTCAAGGCGTGGGGAACCGCTACGGAGCAAATCTTCCAAAGGACAAGATAGTGCGTCCGCAATATCTGCTAACCGCCCAAGGGGTGGGAGTGTTGCGCCCCGTTCAAAACGAGAAATCGTTTCCTGTTCTACCTCAATTATTTCGGCAAGTTCTGCTTGCGTGAACCGTCTTTGTTGACGGCGAACAGCAATTGCTCGCCCCATCCGTAAAGCAAGTTGCTTCTCTTTTGGCGTCATCCCTATCCCCTATTGTTTTTACCACAGGAATAGTGGTCTTGCCTCAAAATATATTGAACGTCATAGTGCGTGGTGTTGCCATATAATGAGTTGCATTGGGGCGTGTATGTAGCCTCCCCATCAAACTACTGAAGAGGTATTGCGCCATGACTAATGAACTCTATCAACGCATGGATGAACTTGTTAGGGAAAACGCTGGATTAACACTAAAACTCCAAGTTGCTGAAATCGAGATTGATAACTTGAGATTGGAGATTGAACGATTGAAAAACGAACATCTAGTACTAACCGAGAAGTTAGAAGACGCCATGAGTGAGATTGCTCGGATTAATATGGTGAGGAAGCGTAATCTGAATGATTTAGAAACCATAAGGCGACTTGGTAAGCCTCCTTCTTGTTGACGGTTTCCAAAGACTAGGCGACAGCCGTGTAGGGTGGGCACGTTTTGTGCCCACGCGGATTCGACATTTCACCGCCATGTATGCGATGGGTGATATGTGCATGACTGGGCTGGTGCGATGGAAAGTGCGGTGCTGGAATATGATTGATGCTGACCGCGTGGGCACAAAGACGTGTCCACCTTGCTTGACTATTGTGTAAGCCGCGCGGGTAGCTTATCGTTCGCAACCCGACCATAGATTACGCGAGCATCACCCATGAGCAATTCACTGCACAACGTCATCGCCCAGGCCGAACAGGTCATCCTCGGCAAGCCGCACCAGATCAGGCTCGCACTGGCCTGTCTGCTGGCGCGCGGCCACCTGTTGATCGAAGACCTGCCCGGCGTGGGCAAGACCACGCTGGCGCATGGGCTGGCACGCTCGCTCGGTTTGCAGTTCCAGCGCATCCAGTTCACCAGCGACATGCTGCCCGCCGACATCCTCGGCGTATCGGTATACCAGCGCCCCAACGCTGATTCAATGACCGGCGAATTCAAATTCCACTCCGGCCCGATCTTCGCGCAGATGATCCTGGCCGACGAGATCAACCGCGCCACGCCGAAAACGCAGAGCGCACTGCTGGAAGCAATGGAGGAACAGCAGGTGACCATCGAGGGCGTCACGCGTCCGCTGCCCACACCATTCTTCGTGATTGCCACGCAAAACCCAACCTACCAGATTGGCACCTTTTCACTGCCTGAATCGCAGCTCGACCGTTTCCTGATGCGCATCCAGCTCGGCTATCCCGATGCACAGGCGGAACGCGGCCTGCTCTCCGGGGTGGAGCGGCGCGAGATCGTGGCCAAACTCACGCCGCAGATGGAGGCAGCGGAACTGCTTGCCTTGCAACAGCAAGTAAGAGGGGTGTTCATTTCCCCCGCACTGCTCGACTACGTGCAAGCCATCCTGCGCTACACGCGCGAATCGGCGCGCTATGTGCACGGGTTGTCACCGCGCGCCGGGCTGTCGCTGCTTGCTGCGGCACGCGCCTGGGCATTGCTGGATGGACGCGGTGCAGTTATTCCGGAAGACATACAGGCAGTATTGCCTGGTGTGGCCAGCCACCGCCTGCAAGGCGTGCAGGATGTGCAAACGTCGAATGGCGACAAACTTACCCGAGAGTTGATTGAAGCTGTACCGATCCCATAGCACGTGTAACCATTTTACGCATGCACCGTTTCCCACGATCAATAAGTGAATCGGCTACAATTCCAAGTGTGTAAAATTTTTCGGATCAACCACGATGAACCATGATGTTTTTAACGGTGATGCCGACGGCATTTGTGCGCTGCATCAACTGCGGCTTGCTTTTCCGGCAGCAAATAACCTTGTCACCGGCACCAAGCGCGATATCGATCTGCTCCAGCGCGTGGAAGCCGGCTCCGGCGACGAGGTGACAGTACTTGATCTGGCCTTGAGCAATAACCGGGGTGCCTTGCTTGCAATGCTCGGCAAAGGAGTGAAAGTTCACTATTTCGATCACCATGTTTCGGAGGATATTCCCGATCATCCCAATTTGACCGCAATGATCGACACCAGCCCGGACATCTGCACCAGTCTGCTGGTAAACCGCCACCTGTCCGGCAAACATCTGATCTGGGCGGTCATCGGCGCGTTCGGAGACAATCTCCATGAAGCCGCATACCAAGCCGCCAAACCGCTTGGTCTCAACCCGCAAAAACTTGCCACGCTGCGCGAACTGGGTGAATGCCTCAACTACAACAGTTATGGAGAGTCCGTGGAAGATCTACATTTCCATCCGGCGGAACTGTACCGCATCATGCATCAACAAAAAAACCCGTTCACCTTCATTCGCGAAGACGGTGTTTTTGAAATACTGAAGCATGGATACACCGAGGATATGGCTCTCGCCCGCGCCACCCGCCCGGAACATGAAACACGGAACTGCACTGCTTATATCCTTCCTGCCAAACCGTGGAGCCGCCGCGTAAGCGGAGCTTTTGGCAATACCCTCGCCAGCACTTTCCCTGATCGTGCACATGCCGTCCTGACACAGCGTAGCGACAGCACTTTCGTGGTAAGTGTGCGTGCTCCGCTGTCCACCAATAGTGGCGCCGACATACTATGTTCCCGCTTCGCAACCGGAGGTGGCAGGAAGGGGGCCGCGGGAATCAACCGGCTTCCGGAAAATGAACTACCACGATTCATGCAGGCATTCGACGAAGTGTTTTCCACTGCATCGTAACTACAGACAACAATTTCTTTGAAATAACCCTATTCCACAACTTCCGAAAATTTCAGGATAAAGTTTATGAAGCAATACAGCAAACGCATGGTAATCATTCATTGGCTGACTTTGGTACTGGTAATTGTGGCTTGGTATCTTGGTGATGGGCTGAATGAGGCCCGGCATGAAAAAAGCGCAACGCTGATCGGATACTTTGCGCATGCGATGGTGGGCGGTATAGTGCTGCTATTGACGATAATGCGTTGGACTTTCCGCAGTGTGGACGGCACGCCGCCGCCAGTGGGCCAGTCACTGATGGACATGGTGGCCAAGGGTATTCATTACGGGCTTTACATCTTGCTGTTTCTATTGCCGGCAACCGGGTTTATGACTATTTTGACGAGTAGTGTGGGCTTGGCTTTTCTGGCAGGCGATGCAAGCTTGCTCCCCACAAAATATACCGGCCCCGGCGTAGTCCCTCACGCGGTGCACGAGATATTGGTGACGGTGCTGATCGTGGTGGTGGTGGTGCATATACTGGGAGCAATCAAGCACCAGTTCATTATGAAAGACGGTTTGATGGAGCGCATGTCACTGCGTCGTAAATAATTGCGTTTGCAGGATGGGCCTCGGACCCACCTTTTTATTTTTATGGCTCTAGAAATTGGCTGTTTGCAGCAGCCACCGATCCTGGGTCAATATTCAATCGGCGCGAACAGAGCTGGAACAAGAAGTGCAGAATTTGGCATTCAAAAGGAGACGCTAATGAAGAATCTAGGGCGGATGGCAGTGGTGGTAGCTGCCTTGCTGGCTACTTTTATTGGGATCAAGTACGCCAAGGAAGATTCCCGGATTGAAAGCGCTCAGGTCAATATTGAAAAAGTGAAAGCGGCGGAATGGGTTAAGGTTGACGGCAATGAATTCGTTACCTCCTACGTCGCCCCCGCCACTATTCGCAAGGAGGGCAACAGGGTGAAAATGTTGGCGCTGGTGGATTTCAAGACGGCGAATGCAAGTGGTGGTCGTCCGCATATGTCTATAAAAACACAACATGAATACAACTGCACAGAAAATCAATGGCGCTTGCTTAATTTCTCTTACCACTCTGGAAATATGGGCGGAGGTGAAATAGTCTATACCGACGCTGAACCTGGCCAATGGGAACCAGTCAAGCCCGGCAGCGGAACACAAATTCGTTGGGAAATCGCCTGTGGAAAGCGATAGGCGCTTGTTCACGGCCTATCGTAGGGAGCGACATACACGATAAAAATTATGCAAAAATACTCGGCTTGTTTTTACTCTGTTAAATGAGCACCGCGTAGTGCCAAGACGCGTGCCAGTGCACACTGTACTCGCCGCCCTTCAGCCGGGCGAACTCGCTGTACATGGAAACGCTATACTGCCTATGTTACGGTGCATGTGTTTTATTCATAATGCGACACGTCAAATCTGCACTCCCGCGCGGCGCGTGGGAACAAGTAGAAAACTGTTTACTGTTTGTTTTTGAAAGGGCTGTGTGCTGTGAACATATCTAGTTACGAAGATTTATTGAATGCCGCAAACAAGCAGGCTGAACCGCAACGTCTGCTATTTGTATTTACCAGTGCCGAGTTGCCAGGCGACCATACCAAAGACCAGGAAGAGCAGTTTAAAGCCCGGAAAGGAGGTACCCTAACGCCGGTAATGTGTGTCGATAAACTGGCAAGTGAGCTTGGGGAGTTTGCCAGTTTGGTTGAGGAATCCCATCAGACAGAAGTGAGCTGGGATATCGTGTTTGTGGCTTGTATGTCAGGGAAATCCGGAATCGCGCCAAGCAGCGATGAAACAGAACAACCTTTAAAAATTATGATCCAGTCTATTCAAGATGGCAACATCGGAGGCTTTCTTGCCTTTAATCGGGATGGGGAGTTGGTTCAACTTAGATTGTCCGAGAGAACAGCACTGCATTAAAAAAACAAGAAAAATTCCTAATGGATAACATTAGAAACCCTATCTGAATTTCACAAAACCAGCCGTTTGGCATCAATCATCAAACGTCATAGTCATATCTTGTAGCTCGCGAGAAACTCACGAACCTGTCGTCCAGCCACCGCCTGCAAGGTGTGCAGGGTGTGCAAACATCAAATGGCGACAAACTTGTCCGCGAGTTGATTGAGGCTGTGCCAATTTCATAGTTTACGCAATCACATAGTGTTCATTGTTAACAATCCACACTGTTTATTATGAACAATCACGTTAGCCATAAAATAATAATTCTTTATATATCAACAAGATAATACTTGGCACGGCTTGTGCTGATGTTAGTGCAAGCGCCTGTAAACAGTATCTTGGGTTAACAGGTGAAAAACCCTCGCTAAGGCAGCAGGAAATTTAATCAAGTTTTATATATATAAGGAGATTCATCATGAAAACACGTATCTTGGCAAGCATCATCACTGGCGTTTTGGCAACTTCGGCTGCGCAGGCAGACACGGCTTTTTCAGCCAACGATCTGGATGTGATTTATTCCGGAGCGAACCCCAGCTTCACTCGTAATGTGGACGTAACCGGCTACTACACGGTGCCAGCACAACTGCAACAGGCTGCTGCGAGTAATCTGGTGACCTCGATTGCGCAAGCGGACTCGATCTCTCCAATCGACGTAATTTATTCCGGCTTGAACCCAAGCTTTACCCGCGATATAGACGTGAGCGGTTATTACACGACACCACCACAACTGCAAGACGTAAGCGCCTATTACACGACACCACAACAGCAAAAACAAGCTGCGCATGACCTCGCGATTTCGGTTGCGCAGGCAAGCTCAACTTCCCAAATCGATGTAATTTATTCCGGTTTGAACCCCAGCTTTACCCGCAATCTGGACGTAACCGGCTACTACACGGCGCCAGCACAACTGCAACAGGCTGCGAATAAATCGGCGTGCAATTGGCGCGTGGTGAAGAACGATATCAATTCACTGAAGGCGGCTTACACTGTGGCAGACAACACCGAGTACTTCGCTCCAATGAACCTGCAGCTTGTGTGCTAACAAGATTTACTGCGAATTACAGCCCTGTCTTGGTTACGGAATAATGGGCTAGTAAATTTTTCAGAGTGCACCACACAAAAGGGTTGTTGCTTGTTGCCGCAACCCTTTTTATTTTTGTGGCACCTATCGCTATTATTTAATAAATGCATGTTGGCCATAAGGAAAAAAGAATGTTTAAAACCAGGAAACAATTGGTCGCGACAACGGTATTAGTCGCATACCTGAGTACCGGTGTACAAATTGCCTTGGCTCAGGATCACCACTCACACCATGACAAAGGATCTGCTCGGCTCACCCTCAACAATGGCAGGAAATGGGCTACCGACGACAATTTGCGCCAAGGCATGAGCCTCATCCGGGATGCGCTGACAGCGGAATTGCCGGCGATCCATAGCGGCAAGGCATCTGCAGGGCAATACGATGCCTTGGCAAAAAAAGTGAATGAACAGGTCGAATTCATGGTGCAAAACTGCAAGCTCGACAAAGACGCGGACGCCATGCTCCATCCAATCTTGACTGAGCTCATCGCCGGTGCCGATGCCATCTCGGATCAGAAAAGCAACAAGGCCAGGCATCAGGGTGTAGAAAAGATTGTTCACGCCCTTGAAAACTATGGCATCTATTTCGACCATACCGGCTGGCGGGGCGCGGAGTAGACTGCAGTCTTCCACGTGGAGCTTGAGAAATCATGAAGCACAATCGCTCTCACAATTATGAATGGGACGCCATTGCCGGCATACTGGCCGCTACAGCAGCCATCATCATGGATCTGTTCCATGTTGTTGACGAGCACATCATTCTTCCCATCGTGCTTGCCCTGATGGCGCTCCTGTTTATCAATTTCATGCGCCACACGCGGAATAATGAGCGCACCGCCGGGCAAGTGGAACGGACGCAGGAAATGGTGGCGAAAATCAAATTATCCCTGACCATTCCAGACGTGATTCTGATCGGCCCGCGCCAATTGCACACGGCGAATGAACAGTTCGCCCGCAACATGCGCGGGGAAGCGATCCTGTTCAATGTCTGCCTGTCTATGTACCGGACGCAGCAGCTTTTCGACGCGCTGCTGCGCCCGGCAATTGAGAATCCCCAAGTAACCTCTATCCAATTTGTTCTCGATGAAAGCCAGCAGGACTTATGGCAGGCGGAAATTCTGCCAAAGATTACTACCTGCAACGGTGCAGGCAAGGTACAGGAGCCTCATTGGTGCGCTCTCAGCAAAAACCTCTCCTTCATCCTTGCCGACACCCAGCCAAACGGTGAAACTGAAGCCCTGCTAAGTTTCTGGGGCGAACCGTTCATGGCACAGTCCACTGAACGGAAAGTGCCGCGCTATATTTTTCATATACAGGCACATTCGGAGTTGCTGCCGCACCTCGTGGAACTGGATCGTAAGTGCCGGATGCACGTTTGATAGTTGAATCCACGCTTGCAAGTAGGTCAAATACCTGGACTGTAAAACCTATTTTTATTTTCGATAATTGGATTACGTTTTAAGGCTTCGTAAGTCCAACTGCCGGTTTCAGGTTAACCAGGCTGGCGCGCCTGCCGCTGTGGGTCGTGATGCAGGGTTCATTTATAATCTTGATCCAGGTTGATGTCATGCGCCCTCTGTGACACCATGGAAACATTACCGGATGCTCTTGATTTCAGGCAGCACATCATCAACTCATCGCACTTCAGAACCGCCGGGTTAACTCTTTTAAGATTGCTGCATGACATGATTCCTGAAATATCCGAGCTGGCGTTAACCGAATCCTGCACCGTAGGTTCCTGCCATGTTGGCCCCGATGCCTTACAGGGCATCAAGCGCCAGCAAACCAACCCCTCACGCTGGAATGGACAGAACTGGCAGGCGTTTGCCGTCGCGTTACGCGAATGTGGCATTGAGCTGCGCGAAACCAAGGCCGCGTGTGGCACCTTTGCCACCGATGCCGGTGGCACTACCTACGGTTTGCCGCACGGTGTGGTAATCGCGCGCAGTGCCGCGCAAATTTCTTCCTTGCTCAAAACCGCGCAACAATTCCGCGTGCCGGCCACGGTGCGCGGTGGCGGGCTGACCACCGAGGGCGAGTCGGTCGCATTCGGCGGCGTGCTACTGGATATGACCGGCATGGGCCGGGTGTTGCACATCGATTCCGAGGCACTGACGGTGCGCACCGAGGGCGGGATTTTCTGGCACAGCCTGGCCGAGGAGCTGCGCCGACATGGCATGGATTATCTTTCCGCACCGCTCAATCTGACTTCTTCGGTCGGCGGCACGCTGGGTGTCGGCGGCATCGATGTCAATTCGCCGCGCCTCGGTTGCAGTGCCGATCAGGCGCTGGCGTTGCAGGTGGTCACCCCGCGCGGTGATATCGTCGAATGTTCGGATACACAGAATGCCGAATTGTTTCAGCGCGTAATATTGGGATACGGGCAGTTCGGCGTGATTACCGAAGCTACGCTCAAAATACGCCGCTATACACCGCTGCGCATGCATTATTTTTATTACGACTCGCTGCGCACTGCGGTTGAAGATATGCAGCTACTGAACAAGAACGATGCCAGCGACTATTCTGGAATCCTGACCATCATGGATTGCGCGGTGAACCTGCTGGTGGCATTCGACTCGGCGGAACGTGAAGCGGCGTTCCGCGCGAACTGGCAGCCGCGCCTGCGCGGTCGCGGTGAATTTGGCTTTGCCTTGTGCATGCTGCGGCGCTATGCATTGCGCCCCTGGAAGCTACCCGAGGCGTGGTTTTTGTTCCAGCGCAAGCGCGAGATATTCCCCGAGTTCCGCCGCTCCGAGTATATGCGCGATGGCCTGATGCACGACCGCACCGTGGTGTTTTCGCGCGCGGTGTGGAAATTCTGGGGCAGCAAGCAGATGGTGATTCCTGATCTCGCGACTTCTGAAGAAAAATTTGTCGAAGCAGTGGAGCGCGGCAACGCGGTGTGCCGCAAATATTTTCCGCATTACACGCTGTATTGCGTCGGCATCAAGCTGCGCCCGGAGCATAAACCGCATTACGAAATGTCCTGCATCCCGCCCGATGCCGAAGGCTGGGCCTACGGCTGCGAATTCGAGCCGATGATGAATAACAGGGTGTACAGCCGGGACCATTTGCAATCATTCAAGAATGCGATTTACGATATCGGCGTCGATCTGGGCGGCAGTTATTATCGGTTCGGCGGCATGATGAAAGGCTATATCCGGCGCGTGTTTGGCGATGCACTGGTGGATCGCCATCTGGCGATGAAGCGTGAGGCCGACCCAGCGATGATTTTGAATCGGGATGTGATTTTCTGATGTTTAGCTTTGTTAAAAAAAAGTCTGCCGCGCGCAAGGGCTATGCTGACTGTAGCGGTTGCAGCCTGTGCCTGCTGGTGTGCCCGGTATGGCGGCATAGCCGGGATATCAGCCTGACCCCGCGTGGGCACGCCAAGGCCATGCAGCATGGAATCAGTGCCGCCGATGCCGCCGCTTCGGTCGGGCATTGCACCCTGTGCATGGCCTGTGAATCGGTATGCCCGGAAAATATAGACATCATCGAAATAATCCTTGAACTGCGCCGTCAACTGGACGTGCCAACTTGGCTGCAAGCCCGGATGGAAGAGAGGGCTGCACGCCCGGTCGCATCAACACCACCCTCCTCATCAACCATGCTGCTGCCCGACCATGCATTGCATGCGCACCCCGATACTCTGGCGCGGATTGTCGCCTTATTGGGAAGCATTTCCATCAGCGACGATGACGGCTCGGATATTTCGCTGGCGCTTGAATCTGGCGCAGCCATTTCGGAACAACGTCTGGAACGATTCCTGACTCCGCTGCGCCAACTGAAAAAAGTTATCGTCGCCGACGGGCTGTTGCTGCGCCACCTGAAGCAATGGCTACCGAATGCAAACATCATCGGCCTGGGCGAGGCACTCAGCGGCCATGCCGGTGTGCGCCGTGGCTTGCGCACAACCGACCTGTACGTGATCGAACCGCGCGCCTATCACGCGGATTACCAGCGCCTGGTCAAACACTATGACCGCTTGCGCACTGATCACGGCTGCGCTTTCAACCTCGACCTGCAACGCATTGCCATACCTGCCACCGTGCGCAATCTGCCGCAAAGGCTGGGGTTGGCAGCATCGAATGATGACGGGCAGACGCGTTGGATGCTGCATGGCCGCAGCATTAACCGCATCGTGGTCGAGAACCTGGAAGAGCGCGCTGCACTTGAGAAAGCCAGCGGCTTCCCGGTGGTGCATCTGGCGGATTTGGCGGAAGATGGTCATGGTTCTAATAAAAGCAGTTGAAACTTGTCTGTGAAACTTATAGCCGGGCACCCGGAGGAGGCGATCGTCCCTTCCCCCTTGGGGGGAAGGTTAGGATGAGGGCGTTTTTGGGAGAGGCGGAAACGAATCGCTACGCGAGCTTCAGTCTAATTGTTCTCGATGACTGAATGGGCTCTGATCCCCGCCGATCTTATCCTCTTCACACATGCCTTGTTCGTGGCGTTTGTCGTTCTGGGGCTGGTTGCGATCCTGCTCGGAAAGTATAGCCGTTGGGGCTGGGTCAGGAATGGGTGGTTCAGGGTTATCCACCTTCTGGCAATCGGCATCGTCATAACTGAATCGTGGCTGGGCTTGACCTGCCCACTTACCGAGTGGGAGAACCGGTCAAGGGGAGCAACGGGCGGCAGCGCCTATTCAAGCTCTTTCACCCAGCACTGGCTGCATGAAATTCTGTTCTATGATTTTGCCCCTTGGGTTTTTACCGTTGCGTACACCGTATTTGGAATCCTCGTGTTGATTGCCTGGCTGCTCGTGCCGCCGGGGCGCACACGGAAGTGAAAATGTTTCGATTGACAGCGTTGCCTGAATAAACGAAATTGCCTCCCCGTAACGAACCTCTTAAACACTTATTGATTTCAGGGAGCGCATCATGAAACTGTTAGGCACCAATACCAGCCCCTATGTGCGCAAGGTACGCCTGGTGCTGCTGGAAAAAAATATCACTCACGATTACGTCGTCGATCCGCCACGCGAACCGGGAAGCCTTGTGGCGCGGGCCAATCCGCTGGGGCGGATTCCTGCGCTGATCCTCGATGATGAGACCTGCGTGTTCGATTCGCCGGTGATCGCCGAATATGCCGACAGCCTGAACGATAATCCTGTCCTGATTCCGCGCAACGATGCGCGGGCGCGCATGCGCGTCAAGCGCTGGGAGGCGCTGGCGGATGGCATCATGGATTCTGCAGTTGCGGTGCGCACCGAGAGCACACGCCCGGTGGAAAAACAGGAGGCCGGCAATATCAGCCGCAACAACGATGCCATCACACGTGCATTGGCTTATGCGGCTGACCAGTTGGGCGCGCGCGAGTGGTGCGAGGGGGATTCCATCACGCTGGCCGATCTGGCGCTGGTGAGCGCCCTGGTCTATCTGAATATGCGCCAGGCCGAACGTGGCTGGCGCAGTGCCCATCCCAAACTGGCTTCATGGTTTGCCCACATGAGCGGGCGCGCCAGCGTCCGCGCCTCGCTTGCGGGTTGAGTTTCCCGAACGCCCCTTCCTTGTGCGCACCACGTCGCCACGCACCAAACTGGCGCGCATATTCGTATTGCTCGGGCGCCGAAAATTATAAAGCCTTTATAAATCAATACCGCTTATTGATGGAATAGAAATTGCGTACTGTTTCTCAGTTTGTTCTCACATAGGAGTAAAACATGGAAAACTTGGGAAACCTGAAAACGGGCAGTGACGCGCTGTTCATTTTGCTCGGCGCCGTCATGGTGCTGGCGATGCACGCCGGGTTTGCTTTTCTGGAACTGGGCACGGTGCGCAAAAAAAATCAAGTGAACGCACTGGTGAAAATCCTCACCGACTTTGCCGTATCCACGCTGGCATATTTTTTCATCGGTTACAGCATCGCCTATGGCGTCAATTTTTTCACCGGCGCAGAACAATTGGCGCAGAAGAACGGCTATGAGCTGGTCAAGTTTTTCTTCCTGCTCACCTTCGCCGCCGCCATTCCTGCCATCGTTTCCGGCGGCGTGGCCGAGCGTGCGCGGTTCAACCCGATGCTTGCCGCCACTTTCGTGCTGGTCGGTTTCATCTATCCGTTCTTTGAAGGCATCGCCTGGAATCATCGCTTCGGTATTCAGGACTGGTTAAACGCCTCGTTCGGTGCGGAGTTTCACGATTTCGCCGGTTCTGTCGTGGTGCATGCGATGGGCGGCTGGATAGCGCTGGCGGCAGTGCTGTTGCTCGGCGCGCGGCGCGGCCGCTACAACAAGGAAGGGCGCCTCTCGGCGCACCCTCCTTCCAGCATTCCGTTCCTTGCACTCGGCGCATGGGTACTCACCGTGGGCTGGTTCGGCTTCAACGTCATGTCGGCACAGGAAATCAGCAAGATCAGCGGCCTGGTCGCGGTCAATTCGCTGATGGCGATGGTGGGTGGCACACTTGCCGCACTGTGGCTGGGCAAGAACGATCCCGGCTTCGTGCATAACGGCCCGCTGGCCGGGCTGGTGGCGATATGCGCCGGTTCAGATCTGATGCACCCGATAGGTGCGTTGTTTGTCGGGGGCGTGGCAGGTGGCCTGTTTGTGTGGATGTTTACGCTGACGCAGAACCGCTGGAAAATTGATGACGTGCTCGGCGTATGGCCGCTGCACGGGCTGTGCGGCGCATGGGGCGGCATCGCAGCGGGTATTTTCGGCATGAAGGCATTGGGTGGGCTGGGCGGTGTCAGCTTCATGGCGCAACTGATAGGCACGCTGCTCGGCGTTGCCATTGCGTTTGGCGGAGGCTATGCGGTTTATGCCGTGATGAAGAAAATGATCGGCATCCGCCTCGACCCGGAAGAAGAATTTAACGGGGCAGACTTGAGCGTCCATAGAATAACAGCTACACCGGAGCGCGAATCGGGCTGGTAGATTCGATGGTTGTTTCGTGACAATAAAGTCTTGAACAGAACAATAAAGTCTTGAAAAATGACAATTGCCAAAACAATAAAGTCTTGAACTGGTAGCGGCTAAATATTTCTCATTTAGTCAATCGGTTATGCTGTTGCTATGTTTGCACTATTTGATGCGAGGCTGTAGAACCCCAAAGAATAATTAATTCTTTAACCACAGGAAAGGCTGTTCAGTTAAAGTCTTGAGCAAGGCTGTCACTCTTCATAAGACGGCATGGAGAATACGTTTAAGGGCACCTGCGGGTGCCTTTGGTGTTTATTGATACGTCGATAAATCGGCCTTATGTGGAGCGCTACATAAGGCCGAACTGGAGACGGTCTGAAATTCGGCCATTGCTGCTGTTAGCGGATACGTCTTGGCACTTCCGCCATGTGTAGGAAAGCAGCCGTTAGAGACGCGCGGGAGCGCCCCAGTAACGTCACTACTGCCGACGCAATGGACAGAGCGCGAATAGTAATGGGCTCAGTAGTGGGAGTAGCGGTCAAGCTCCAAAACGAGTCATTAGGTTTTTTTTCAGCTCGGGGAACAGCAAGCTAACGATTTCATCGTATTTAGTGATTCTGCGGTACTTGTCGTCTCCCGCCTCGACGGAGGCTTTGACCTCTTTTGCCTTATCGCCAATCCATTTGCGATTCTTAACAGTGGGCTTATAGGCTTTGACGGCCCACAAATAGAGTATTGAGAGTGGTTGCTTGCCATTTGTCCCAAAGCTATTGCGCAAGCCTGCTTCGATAACTTGAAAAACGGAAAGCGATTTATCAAAACCCACTGACCGATTTAATTTGACCGAGAGCAAGACCGGCAAGATTTCGTGATACCCGAAAAACCGCTCATCACGAAGCAAAGACAATCCATCAAAAGTTGGAATCTCGCTGGATAGAATGCCAGCATTCTCTAACAGCACCGCCTTCATGACTGCGGAATAGTCGCTGTCGTAATATCGAACGGCTGCATTAAGGTAATCGTCTATTTTCCCGATTAGACGGGATTTCGCTTGGAGAGATTCGATCATTTTGCTCTCAGCTTCATAGCCAAATAGGCTGGGCTGGACTTGGCAGGTCTGTGCTTGGAGAGAAGCAACGGCCTGTCGCGCTACGTCATAGTCAAAAAAGTAGGGACGGTAGCTGTCTATTGGAAAAATAACATCGGCCAAATTGACGGGTTTGTTTTCCCATTCATCGCATATTTGCTTGTCAATTAGCTTCGGCTCCTGCCTGTATCCATTGAAGACAAGGCGCCCAGATTCTTCCGTCTGATTGATTGCTTCGGCATCCAGGATGAACAGGTTGCGGCGGTTGAAGAATGCCTCGTCGGTCACGGCTGCGCGATTCAGGTCAAATAATGCAAACACCCATATGATAAAAATCCCTTCTCGTTTGTAAAATTCATCACGGGCAATAACCTCCGAAAGAAAGGTGTAGGACAACTGAATTTCAAAAACGATACTCCGTCCTTGGTATTCGCACTTAACATCTGGCCGGCGCCACTCGTTTTTCAATACTTCGCTGTAGGTGGTCTGCTCCAGATTGACTTTAGAAACCAGAGGGTCTTGCTCAAGCCACTTCGCCAAGAATTGCTTCAAGGCCTTATGTGCAGCCCCTTCTTGCTGGCCTCGATAGACTAGCGCCTTGACCTGCTCAGGTGTCAGCCTATTATTCTCATGCCACGGGCAGTCCTCAGATTTTCCGTCATGGACAAACCAACGATTCTTGTATGTCCTTTTGTATCGTGCCAAATACACAGGATGCTTGCATATTGCACATAGGAATCGAACACGGCTGCCGCCGCGCTTGCGTTCGTTCCGTGCCTCCATAGCGGTACGGCGAAGGGCGGTGAACTCCACTTCTTCGAGCGACAGCAATGATTCAGCGCTAACGAGTTCGCCAGTGTCACAATCAATTGCTAATTTGATTGTTTGCTGCGGATAGCGGCCCATTTGTTTCCTTGGTTTGTCAGATAACCGCCGCTAACACGGAAGCTTGGTGCCCAGTTTACCCTAGCGCATAATATGTTGGCTGCTTACAGCATGATAAGGCCAATTGAAATTAGGATCCCACCTACTCAAGAAGTATGCAAATTGGAAAGGTGATGATGGAGTGTTATTACATCGACGAGAGCGGCTACACAGGGTTCGATCTGCTGAACCCAGAGCAGTGCTTCCAAGGTGCTACTGCGGTGGCCATCAGCGATGACGAAGCCGCGCGGCTGATTCGAGAATATTTCCCCAAGCTGCAGGCGCACGAACTCAAGTACCACGCACTCGCACGCAGGCCGGGCTACCGACAGCCGTTGATGGACTTGCAGCACGCCGTGCTGTCCCAGCACAAGTGCGTGACCTACGTCTGCGACAAGCGATTTCTGCTGCTCCTCATGTTCCTGGATTACGCAACCGAGCCGTTCTACTTCGAGCGTGGACAGGATTTCTACAAGGACGGACAGAACTACTCCCTAGCTTCGCTGCTGTACACCGTAGGTCCCACTTTGCTCGGCAAGGCGGCATTCAATGACCTACTTACGGCCTTCCAGCGGGCGGTAAAGGAAAAGACCCCGCGAGCCCTTGATGTGCTGGTAAATTCGGCCAGGCGGCTTAGCTGGCACGAACTGCCCGAAGCGCTAGGGCCGCTTGCGCTGGGCTCGCCTGAATGCCTGTCTGCGATTGCTACACCGGGCGTCACAACCGACGCAGCGATGGTAGTGCTACAGTCTCTCATCAGCCGGATGGAGGTGATGGCCGCAGGGCCGTACAGGGTCGAGCACGATCAGTCCAAGAACTTGCTCACTTATCACGAATTGCTCCAGCGCTACATTGACCATCAGGACGAAGTCGAATTCCGGCAGACGCAGATCGCGGGCATCCGCTTCCCACTCAAGCTATCTGCTGTAAGCCAGGTTGACTCGAGGACCAGCCCAGCCGTGCAGATCGCCGATGTCATGATCGGCGCTGCCATCGAGGCCGCCAACGGACTGACCGGCCTGCGCACGCCGCTGCTGGACCCGCAGGCCGTGATGTCCCTGTATGCCAATCACCAGTTCATCCACCTCGTGCCGTCGATCAATTTTGAGGAGCAGAAGCAGTTCCGTGAGGGAACTCAGGCGGCAGAAATGATGGATTATTTCGCCAAGCACTTCGGCGGAGAGCTTCGTGAATCGGCTGCAGCCGAACACAATAAAAGAGGTAGCTGCTGATGTAGGCGAGGTTCAGCGAGTGGATATACGCTGCTCGTTGGCCACGACTGCTTCAGCCAGCTGGGCTGGATCCCCTTGCAAACAAGCTCCTCCTGAATCACCAACCGTGAGATAGATCGTCTTAACCTAAGTGGGATACCACATCTTTCCGCGTGCGTAGTACTATGGTAACCATTGAAGAAAAACGGTTTTCTACAGTGATTAAGGGAGAGGTAAATGCGCTTAAAGGCTGTTACCCTGAAAAACTTCCGCTGCTATGCGGATGAAGTCAATGTCAATTTGGGCGACCTCACTACCTTTGTTGGTCGAAACGACATTGGAAAATCATCAGTTCTGGAAGCCTTGGAGATCTTTTTCAATAACAGCGTTGTTTCAATTGAGCAAGGCGATGCAAACGTACACAGCGGAATCGAAAAGGTTGAAATTACTTGCGAATTTACCGACTTCACCGATTCGCTTACCCTAGATGCTGGTGCTGAAACATCCCTCGCAGACGAATACCTGCTGACTGATACAGGAACCCTGAAACTCAAAAAAGTTTATGACTGTGGCAGCAAGAAGCCATCGGTTGAAATCTTCGTGATTGCCAATCATCCTTCAACGCCCGGTTTTCAGAATCTGCTCGAACTCAAAGAAAAAGACCTTCAATCGAAGGTAAAAGAGCTGAAGCTGGAAGTGCCGTTGAAGGGCAATCCCGGAATGCGCAAGGCAATCTGGCGGATCTTCCACCAGTCAATTTTCATCAATGCATTGATTCAATTGAGCTTGGCCCTGTTTCTTGAGGTTTTTTAATTTTATTGTAGGCATGTAATTAGCAAACTAAAGCTAAAGTTGCTTGCAATAACC
>FZPX01000270.1_pt1 | contig 17552 bp, 16 predicted proteins | sample 1534791 | NCBI WGS metagenome assembly FZPX01 (sample SAMEA104161951, study PRJEB21768) | metagenome | biome: subterrestrial habitat; feature: phreatic zone; material: underground water | place: France | collected 2016-06-01 | depth 60 m | reverse complement strand
AAAGCGGGAGCCCAGTCAAATCAACAAGCTGGATTCCCGCTTTCGCGGGAATGACGAATTTTTAGAGCTTCCCTATATATATCTAGGCCTTTCGGCATATGTACTCCCTGTTCGCGGAGATGTATCCTGCCCAGGTGCATCGAAAAATCGGGCACATCATTTTATGCCAGGATTCTCAGGGGGGTTGGGGTGGGCAAAGGGCTTCAGCAAGAGGCATTGGGGTTGGTTGAATTGATCTACGACGCAGCGTGCGATGTGAATCACTGGCCGATTTTCCTGGATGAATTGACAAAAACCATCGGTGGTAAATCAGACATTTTGTACCTGACAGATTCTCTCTCTACAACAGATAACAAAATTCACACATGACCCAATACATCGTGCCACAACGCAAAATCAAGGTGCTAATCATTGACGATTCCGCGCTGATACGCAGCGTTCTCAAGGAAGTCATCAATAGTTTTCCGGACATGGAAGTGGCGGGCGCCGCCATGAACCCGTTGCAGGCGCGCGAGATGATCAAGGCGCTCAATCCGGATGTGTTGACACTGGATGTGGAAATGCCGGAGATGGACGGGCTGACCTTCCTGGAAAAATTGATGCGCCTGCGCCCCATGCCGGTGCTGATGATTTCCAGCCTGACCGAGCGCGGCTCGGATGCCGCATTGCGCGCATTGGAGTTGGGGGCAATTGATTTTGTGGCCAAGCCCAGGCTGGGTGGCGTGGAAGGCATAAAGGCATATGCCGACGAAATCGCGCAGAAAATCAGGGTGGCGTTCAAGGCGCGTGTATCGCCCCGCAGCGCGGCAGCACAACAGGTGCGCGAGCCACTGCCCGCATTGGGCAATCGCATTACGATGGCCGAGAAAGTTATCGTGGTAGGTTCATCCACCGGCGGCACCGAGGCGGTCAAGGAGCTTCTCATACGCATGCCGCTGGATGCGCCGGGCATCTTGATCGTGCAGCACATGCCGGAGGCGTTCACCAAATCCTTCGCCAACCGCCTGGATGGCTTGTGCAAGATCAGGGTGACGGAAGCCGTGGATAAGGAGCGCGTGTTGCCCGGCCATGCCTACATTGCGCCAGGGCATTCGCACCTGTTGCTCAAGCGTAGCGGGGTGAATTACATGACCGAGCTCAGCCAGGCCTCGCCGGTTAACCACCACCGCCCTTCGGTGGAGGTGCTGTTCCGCTCCGCAGCGCAGCATGCGGGCAAGAATGCCATCGGTGTGATGTTGACCGGCATGGGCAAGGACGGGGCAATCGGGATGTTGGAAATGCGCCAGGCGGGTGCTTATAACCTGGCACAGGATGAAGCGAGCTGCGTGGTGTTCGGGATGCCGCGCGAGGCGATTGCGGTGGGCGCGGTGGATGAGGTTGTGACGATGGCAAAGATGGCGGAACGCGTACTTGCCTATTTGAGTGTTGCAAAATAACGCCTGCTTTCTGGAATTATTATCCTGAATAATCCATTGGCTCGAAGCTGCGCTGACGACATAACTACCAGCCATTCATTCAAACCCGCCAGCGGGCAAGTTCCCGCTCAGGCGCGCATGCGGGTTTTGCGCCATGTTCGAATAGGGCTACGCAAAGCCGGCCCCGCAAGACAGCCTGATTGCAAGCATGGCAATAATTGACCCTAAATTCCTCAGTTGAGGACATGCAATTTACAGGGGAATCAATATCGGTGCAGCTTCTCCCTCACCCCAACCCCTCTCCCCGAGGGAGAGGGGCTTTGCTCCCTTCCCCCTCGGGGGGCTGGGGATGAGGGTTTGCCCTCTGTCGGTTCATTTTCAACCGAGGTTTCCAGGTTGATGCCATGCAGAGCAGGCTTCATCAAGTGCGAAATGCCGCAATATAACCGTGTTATTCATCCTATCGAATTTGCCTGATGCGCCGATAATTGGCGTATCCAGCAGCCTGGATGGCAGTCGGCCAGGAGACGGTTGATGAGCGCTATCCCGGGAAGCGGCGCAACACCGGGGTGTTGTCTGCTGACGGAACTGACGTGCGTTCGACTAGGCTGGAAATCAACCCCAGCCAACGTGCCGTTTATGTGCGGGAAGGACGGCTTGATGGATTATCCGGGGATTGAATGATCGAGGAGGTTTTAACAATGTTTACACGCTATATTCTGGCCTTGATGGCGGCCACTTTGCTTGCCAGCGCCAGCAACGCAGCCGAAGAAGGAAGCCCGGACTGGAACGCGGCGACGCTGACAGGCGATTGGGGCGGAACGCGCTCCAGCCTCTACAACAAAGGGGTGAGCATGGAATTCACCCACAAGAGCGACGTGCTGTCGAACATATCCGGGGGCATCAAGCGCGGTGCGGCCTGGATGGGATACACCGATGCCAGAATCAGGATGGATATGGAAAAGCTGCTGGACTGGGATGCCACCACCGCTTTCATCCAATACCACAGCGAGCTGGGCAGCAAATTTAACCGCGATTATGTCGGCAGCTTCGTCAGCGTGAACAACATCGAGGTGGGCACAAACACTGCCCAGTTCCTGCATGCCTGGCTGCAAAAAAACTTCTCCGATGACAGACTGTCGGTGCTGGCCGGCCTGTATGCGGTCGATTCCGAATTTTACGTTACCGATACCTCCAGTGTATTTACCCAGACTCCTTATGGCATGGCGAACGACTTGGGGCAGTCCGGCCCGCCGATTTATCCGGTGGGCGCACTGGGATTGCGCGTGAAATATACCTCGCCCATTGGCGAAAACGAGAGAATGAAGGTGCAAAATCCACAGGCACTGTGACCACAATTACCCAGCGCCCACGCGTATGCTGAAGCATTGACAGCAGAGGTTAGTTCAATAGATACTCATCAATAAATAATTCTGGGTAGAAAAATAAAATGTATAAACTTAAATTAAGTTTGTTAGCGCTGGCAATGGTTGCTAGTTCTGAAGCAATGGCTGCATCCGCCGATGAAATCCAAGTCTACGATGAAGCCATCAACAAGAAGGGGGAGCTTAATGTGGATATTCACGTGAACTATGTTCCTTCCGGTATCAAAACTCCCGCCTACGATGGAGAGATTCCGGCACACCATAATTTTAGAGTGACGCCAGAATTTGCCTATGGGTTCAGTAATAACCTGGAAGGTGGGCTTTATCTTCCTGCCATTCGGGATGCCAACAATAATTGGCATGCTGAATTGCCGAGAGTGCGCCTGAAATATATCGGCGACAACCGGGAACATGGGTTCTATTGGGGCATCAATGGTGAGTTAGGTCCCAGTACAAAACGTATTAATGAGCAACGTTGGAACTTTGAGGTTCGCCCTATTCTTGGATACAAATCTGATGATTGGAATCTCACGGCAAACCCAATTTTAGGTTTCGTATTGTCCGGCAACTCTCATACGCCTGGCTTTTCTCCAGCATTCAAAGTCAGCCGCAGGGCAACAGAAAAAACGTGGCTTAACCTTGAACACTATTCCGACTTTGGAAATACTAATCAGATGAAAAGCCTAAGCCAAGAGACTTATCTGACATCAGATACAGAAATTTTTGGACATGACATTAATATCGGCGTTGGCCATGGTTGGACAGCGGACTCCAACAATTGGACAATAAAAGCAATTTTTAACATACCTTTATAGAATAAAATTACTCCGCCATGCGCACCGGACTCGCTTTTCTTCTTGCCATCATGCTCTCGCTGAACGCCGCTTACGCGGCGGTAGTGGGTGTCTGCGATGCGTTGGAACACTCGCCGAGTCACGCTGCCGCACATTTCGGGCATCACAGCCACGAACACAGTGACCACCATGTCCACGATGAACCTGCATCCGATGCTGGTGGGGCAGGTAACGCGACTATGGACGACCACCACCATACCCATATTCACCCTTGTTTCTCCTTCATCCTGCCGGGCATCATTGGTGTAATACCGCTGATAGGAAGCAGCCCTCTAATTGCAGCCCCAGCCAGCACCTTCGTCGCGGCATCACAATCTCTCCCCTATCATCCGCCCAGGGCAACTCTCGCCTAATCCGGCGGGGCGCTCCTATTTCCCTGTAGCACCCTGCGCCTGGCCTTGTAAAATGGTTCGGTCGCGTCCCATCGAAATTCGACTTTTCAGTTTCGGCATAACGCCCGCTTACGTGGACATTAGCCTTCTCTGAAACTTCGTTTTCGTTGAGGATTTCGATGATTCTGCATCTGCAAAAATCACTAGATTCGCCTGAATGGCGGAGTTCAACGTGCTTTTATCTTCCACGGCTCATTGAGCGGTGTGGTCACGTTTGCCGCGCTGTCAGGCACTACTTGAGGTTAATTATGAACAAAAAGAATCCACGCTTTCAGATATGCGCATGCGCCGTAGCCGTGCTGTGCGCTTTCACATCACCAGCTCAGGCTGCTGATCGTCCCGCCAAGTTTGTCGTTCCCAACAGCCAGATACAAGCATTGGGCATCACGACTGTGCCGTTACAGAGTCAACCCGACGACTCGGTGCGCGCGAGTTTCCCCGCTCAGGTGGTGGCTCCGCCAAACGCCGAACAGGTCATCAGTTCACCGGTGGCCGGCATGGTATCCCAACTGTTAGTACAGCAGAACCAAGTGGTGCGTAGCGGTGCGCCGCTGGTTCGTATCGCCAGTCCGGAATTCGGCCAATTGCAATTGCTATTGCTCCAGGTGAGCTCGCGCGCCACGCTGGCGCGGCAAGCCGCGCAACGCGAGCAACAGTTGTTCGACGAGGGCATCATCCCGCAGCGCCGCGTGCAGGAAGCGCAGGCTGGCTTGAAGGAAGCCGAGGCCGCGCTCAAACAGTCCAAGGCGGCACTGCGTTTAACGGGCATGCCGCCCGAGACGATAGACGAGATTGCCGCTTCCGGCAATCCGCAGGAAAGCTTGACGCTGGTATCGGCGCAAGCAGGGGTTGTTACCGGGATAGCGGTCAAAATCGGCCAGCGTGTGGATTCGGCCAGCCCGTTATTGCATGTGGTGCAGGCCGCTACCCTTTGGCTCGACATCCAAATCCCGGTCGCTGATAGCGCCAGTTGGCAACCCGGAACCAAACTCAAGGTGCAAGGCCGCGACATTGTGGCGCGCATTTTGAGCGCCAGTCCGACCGTCTCGTCCGGCAGTCAGACGGTGGTGCTGCGTGCTGTAATCGAGGGCAAGACCGGGCAGGTGCGCCCCGGCGAATTTTTGACCGTCGAGTTGCCCGTCGCGGCTATGGCGGGCGGTTGGGGCTTGCCGTTGTCCGCCGTATCCCACGACGGCAACCAGGCTTATGTATTCGTCCGCACGGCGGATGGCTTTGAAGCCAGGCCGGTAACGGTTGCGGCCAGCGCCGGTCAGCGAGTACGGGTGCAAGGCCCGCTCAAGGCGGGCGAACAAGTTGCCGTCAGCGGCGTGGTGGCGCTCAAGGGCGCATGGCTCAACGACAAGGGAGGCGAATAATGCTGGCCCGCCTGGTTCAATTTTCCTTGGCGCAACGGCTGTTTGTCCTGCTGTTGACGTTGCTTGTCGCGGGCGTGGGCGGGTACGCCTATCAGGGGTTGCCGATCGATGCATTCCCGGACGTGGCGAGCACCCAGGTCAAGATCATCATGAAAGCCCCCGGCATGACGCCGGAGGAAATCGAAAACCGCATTGCGGTGCCAATCGAAGTCGAAATGCTCGGCATCCCCAAAACCAAAATTCTGCGCTCGGTCACCAAGTACGGCCTGGTTGATGTCACGATTGACTTCGAGGATGGCACCGATATTTATTGGGCGCGCCAGCAGGTCAGTGAACGTTTGGGCGGGCTTGCCGGGAGCCTGCCGCCCGGCATCTCGGGCGGTATGGCGCCCATCACCACCCCGCTCGGGGAAATGTATATGTTCACCGTCGAAGCCGACGGCATGTCTCTGGCGGAGCGCCGCAGCCTGCTCGATTGGGTCATTCGCCCGGCACTGCGCACCGTGCCGGGTGTCGCCGATGTCAATGCTTTTGGGGGTATCGTGCGAGCCTTCGAAGTCGTTCCCGATCCGGTCAGGATGGCGGCGGGCGGTGTAACGATGGCGCAGTTCAAGGAGGCAATCGAAGCGAACAACCGCAACGACGGTGCGGGAAGGCTCGGCGAAGGCGACGAAGTGCTCCTCGTTCGCAGTGAAGGCAGCATTACCAGCCTGGATGATCTGCGCGCGGTGGTGGTGGCCATGAAAGACGGGACACCCGTTCGCGTAGGCGATTTGGCCGAGGTCAAGATCGGCACCGTCACCCGCTACGGGGTGGTCACGCAGAGTGGTCGCGCAGAAGCGGTTCAAGGCTTGGCGCTTGGACTGGCTGGTGCTAACGCACAAAAAGTGGTCGAGGGCGTCCGCAAGAAGCTGGACGAACTGAAACCGACTTTGCCGCCGGGCGTTCAGATCAATACGTTCTACGACCGCGCCTCGCTTGTTTCGAAGGCGGTCGGCGCGATTTCCGCAGCACTGATCGAGGCGACTATTCTGGTCATCGTGTTGCTTGGGCTGTTTCTGGGTAACATCCGTGCGGCTTTGACTGTCGCCTTGGTGCTTCCGCTGGCGGCACTGATCACGTTCATTCTCATGCGCGCCTTCGGCATGTCGGCGAACTTGATGAGCCTCGGTGGGTTGGCGATTGCAATCGGTATGCTGGTCGATGCCGCCGTAGTGGTGGTCGAAAACATTGTACAGCGTCTGGCGACCGATCCCACGGCCGGTAAGCTGCCACGGTTGCATACAATTTACCGGGCGGTGCGCGAGGTAGCTGTTCCGGTCACAGCCGGGATTCTGATCATCATTACGGTGTTTCTGCCGCTGCTCACCCTGCAGGATCTCGAAGGCAAGTTCTTCGTGCCGGTGGCGCTGACCATCGTCTTTGCCCTTGCCGGTTCGCTGCTGCTGTCGCTGACCGCCATCCCGGTGCTGGCGTCTTACATGTTGCGTGAAGTGAAGCACGAAGACCCGTGGCTGCCGCGCAAACTGCTTGCCCTTTATGAACCAGCCCTCGCTTGGGGTATGCGCCAGCAGCGTTTCGTCGCAGTTGCTGCCGTGGCGATGCTGGTGGCGGCTGGCGTGATTTATACCCAGGTCGGCAAAACGTTCATGCCGACGATGGACGAGGGTGACCTCATTGTCGGAATCGAAAAACTGCCCTCGGTAAGCCTCGAACAGACCGCCGCACTCGATCTTAAAATCCACCGTGCCATCATGCAGGCCATCCCCGAAGTGCATGGGGTGGTCGCGCGCGCCGGCTCCGACGAAATCGGGCTCGACCCGATGGGGCTCAACTTGTCCGACACGTATTTGCTGTTGAAGCCGCAAGGTGAGTGGCGCATGAAAAGCAAGGAAGCCCTGATGGACGAAGTGCGCAAAGTGCTCGACCCCATGCCCGGCATCAAATACAGCTTTACGCAACCGATCGAAATGCGGGTATCGGAAATGATCATCGGCGTGCGCGGCGACCTGGCGGTCAAGATTTTCGGCCCCGACCTCGACAAACTGAACGAGTATGCGAGCCAGGTAGAAGCGCTCCTCAAAACGGTTCACGGCAACCAGGATGTGTACACGGTCCAGAACGACGGTGTGCAGTATTTGCGCGTGGCGGTGGATCGCTTGCAAGCTGGCAGGCTCGGTTTGAGCGTGGAAGAAATCCAGGATGCGATGCGCATCCAAATCGAGGGGCAGCAAGCCGGGATTGCCATAGAGGGCAATCGCCGCACGCCGATTGTGCTGCGTGGCACCGAGGGCATACGCGTGTCGCCGTCCGATTTCGGGGCGATGCGAATCACCACCAAGGACGGTAACACCGTCCCGTTGACCAGCGTCGCCAAGCTGGAACGCGCGGAAGGCCCGGTCAAGATTGATCGGGAAATGGGCAGCCGCTACAGCGTGGTTATCGCCAATGTGGGAGGCCGTGACCTGGTGGGCTTTGTCGAAGAGGCAAAAGCACTCGTCACACAGAAGCTACCCCTGCCGACGGGCTACCGCATCAGTTGGGGCGGGCAGTTCGAGAACCAGCAACGCGCGGCAGCACGGTTGGCCGTTGTGGTTCCAGTCGCGCTCGGGCTGATATTCGTGCTGCTCTTTTCGACCTTCCGCTCAGTCCGGCAGGCTCTGCTTATCCTGAGCAACATTCCGTTCGCACTGGTCGGCGGCATCGTCGCTTTATGGGTGACGGGAGAATACCTGTCAGTGCCTGCGTCGGTGGGTTTTATCGCCCTCCTCGGCATTACGGTTCTGAACGGCGTCGTGCTGGTCAGCTATTTCAACCAACTGAAAAGCGAGGGAATGAAATTGAGCGAAGTCGTCGTGCAGGGAGCAAAGCGCCGCTTGCGACCGGTGATGATGACAGCCTCTATCACCGCATTTGGCTTGATCCCGCTGCTGTTTGCGACTGGGCCAGGCTCGGAAATCCAGCGTCCGCTCGCCATTGTCGTGATTGGCGGCCTCATTACCGCCACGGCACTGACACTGATACTGATACCGGTCTTGTATTTGCGCTTCGCTTTCCCGAAAAAGGAGGTTTCCCATGTCTGAGCTTTGCTTAAACATACTGTGCCCACTGGTGCTCGAAGAAAAATTGCTCGACTTGCTGCTCATGTCACCCAATGCTGAGGTGTTTACCAGCACGCCGACAGCCGCGCACGGATTGGCCTTCGGGCAATTGAGCCAGTCCGAACAAGTGCTCGGCCGGATGCTGGCAACACAGATACAGGTAGTGCTTTCTGAGGCTGACAAAGAAGCGCTGCTCAAAATTATTCAACAACAATTTGCCGGTGTAGGCCTGCGCTATTGGATAACGCCTGCCATCGAGTCTGGGAGATTTTTATGAAACACTTACTGCTGAGTGGTCGATCTGCTTTGTTGCTCGCTCTATTGAGCGGTATTGCCTGTGCCGAAGAAATTAACCGCCCCGATCTGCCGCCCTCTGTACAGGTGGAAAGCGCGTTGAACCTACACCTCACGGTGCTGAACGCCACCAGTGAGCTAAAAATGGAACGTGCCAATCAGCGCAAGTGGAACAGCGGCAGTTACGAGTTCAACCTGCGCGCAGGCACGGGGCAACGCAATATCGCCAGCACCGGGCAAAACCTGAAGGAATGGGATGTCGCGCTGGAACGCCCGTTGCGCCTGTTCAACAAGGTGAGTATTGATGAAGACATTGGCGCGGCCAGTGTAGCGCGCGCCGAATACGCGCTCGGCGATGCGCGCCACGAAGCCGGGCGCAGCCTGTTGCGGCTGTGGTTCGTATGGCAACGCGAGCAAGCTCAAGTCGCACTGTGGCAACAGCAAGTGGATATCCTCAAGCAACAAGCGCAAATGACTGAGAAGCGCGTCAAGGCAGGGGATGCGCCCAAGCTGGAATTGAATCAGGCACAGGCTGCCGCCGCACAGGCCAGCGTGTCATGGCATCAAGCACAATTGCGCGCACAACTCGCGGGCAATGATCTGACGCGCCAGTTCCCTGCCATCCAGTTGCCGGAAAAATTGCCGCCCGCCACCCCGCAAGCCGTCGAGCATGACTTCGCCTTCTGGAAGTCGCGCGTACTCGAACACAACCACGAACTCGGCATGATGCAGGAGCAAAGCCGCGTGCAACAATTGCTGGCACAGCGCAGTCGCGCCGACCAACGGCCCGATCCCACCGTCGGGGTGCGCTACGCCAACGAATCGGGCGGCAACGAAAAAGTGACTGGCGTATATCTCAGTGTGCCGTTCTCTTTCGGGCAACGCAACGCGACGGCGGAAGGAGCCGCACAACAAGCCGCCATCGCCGCCGATCAGGAAGCTTTTATCAAACGCCGTCTGGAAGGCGACATCTATGCCTCACATATTCAAGCAGTAAGCAGCTTCGCCACTTGGCAACAAGCGCACGAGGCGGCACAGGCGATCCGCAGCAATGCCGAACTGGTCGGCAAGGCCTATAGCCTGGGCGAAAGCAGCCTGTCGGACAGCCTCACTGCACGCCGCTTTGCTTTGGAATCCTCGTTGGCGGAAAACCTCGCACAACTCGACGCCAACGAAGCGCGCTACCGTCTGTTGCTGGATGCACATCAACTGTGGCCGTTAGGCAATGATGGAGACGAACATCATGCCAATCACTACTGATGAAACTACTGCTTGCGGCTCGATGCCATCCGGCGCGCGCTCGATACCGTTCAAACCTCGCTTCGTCACACTACAGATTTTCAACAATGATAGTGAATGCGATGAAAAACTTTTATTTGGGCATGCTGGCCATTTTGTTGCTAACCGGCTGCGCCGGCCCTGTTCATCAGATGGTCAGGGAAGGCAACGCCCCGTTCATTGGCGGGGAGCTGATCCATGATCGGGGAAAGAGTAACCGCCTCGTGTTGCAGACATCAAACCGCCGTTATGAAGCGCACGGATTCGCCGTCGAACACCAGACTGACCTGGCAGCCCTGCGCAAGCGCTATTTTATTGCTGACCGGAGACATTGGGATCGGATATTTGCCGGGCTCGATGCCGGTCATGAAGTCTTTTCCGTCGAAACGATTGCCGTATCCGCAGATGGGCCTGAACTTTCGTGCCGTTTGATATGGGCGTCCCTCACAAAGCCTGCGGGCGTTTGCACGGATCAGGCAGGGGCAGTATTTCCGATACATTTTGAGTAGCATTCAAGGATAGTTGATGGCGGATTGCTGCAACGACAAATCTTGCGAGATCGAAGCGCTTCGCGCCCGCCAAAGCTCGACGCTAAAAATGGTGCTGGGTATCAATGCTGTTATGTTCCTGGTGGAAATTACAGCAGGGCTGATGGGAAGCTCTGTCTCGTTGGTGGCGGATTCGCTGGATATGCTCGGCGATGCCTTGGTCTATGGCTTCAGTCTCTACGTTGTCGCGCGCGGCCAGAGAATGAAGGCCAAGGCGGCGCTGTTCAAAGGCGTCATCATGGCTGCTTTTGGCCTTTTCGTTTTCGGGCAGGAGGTTTACAAGATTGTATTCCCGCAGGTTCCCGTGTTCGAGGACATCGGTGCTGTTAGCCGCCGCAGGTGTATGGCTTACCCATTCGGGCTGGCCCGATATTTTAGTGGGCTTGGCGCTCGCCGCCCTCTTCCTGCGATCAGCGCTGTTTGTAATACGCGGAGCTATTGTGGCGCTTCGAGCAATTACTCGGTAGCCAGTCTTGACTACAAAATACAGTGCTGAAAGCAGTCTGAAGTATGGGCCGTGTGTTTCAATAAACACTGCATCATGAGCCTTTGGGGGCGTAATTCACTGAGGCAAACCCCCGGCTTTGCCGGGAGACTCACAAAGGTTTGACCTATACCTCGGTGAGAGCGAATCTGTAATCTCGACTACATACATCAGGTGAAAGAGTGCAAAAGCGATAGCAAGGCGTTTCGGAGGGCGAGAGCAGAATTTCACAGGCGAAGTATTTTGGGCTCGTGGATATTTCGTCTCAACAGCTGGGCTTGATGAAACGATGGTTCGTGCGTACATCCGCAACCAAGAGGAAGAGGATGAACGGTACGACCAGATGAAACTGGGACTGTAGCCGCCTTGGGCGGCTCACGGTTTAATAGCCCCTTTGAGGGGCTCACCCAATAAGCCTCCGGCTTTGCCGGAGGTCATTTAACTCAAGGGGTATCCGTTAACTCAAGGGGTATCCGTGCCCCCAGTTGTTACGAATTTAATCCGAACCTTTAATTTGGGCTACGAAGATTGACTAAATATGTTAGCTTGCTATTGCAGTTTTACTGATTTTCTGCAAAACTGCCCAACATGAAAACTACTCTGACCATCACCGGGCGTGGCGTCATCACACTCCCAGCACAATTTCGCAAAGCACTCGGCATCTCTGCGGCAGATCAACTGATCGCGGAAACGACACCCGAAGGCATCTTGTTGCGACCTGCCGTTACCCTGCCCATCGAGTTATATAGCGATGAGCGCTTGCGTGAATTTGAAGAGGCTGAGGCCGAGTTGGCCACCATGCTGAATAATCAAACCAAGTCGCGCTAACGCAGTGCGTATTTTCCTGGACGCAAACATCCTTTTTTCGGCAGCCCGTGCTGATGGCGCAGTAAGAAAACTGCTCGCTCTCACAGAAGCCGCCGGACATGAGCTATGGGCAGATGCTTATGTATTCGAAGAGGCGCGGCGCAATCTGGCCGCAAAAACACCGGGCGGCCTTCCCGTGCTGAATGCGATGGCTGACCGGATCAAAATCGGCGGCATGAGTGCCAGCAATTCGCTGCTGCCGGATACGGTGAATCTGCCAGGGAAGGACAGGCCGGTACTTGCTGCCGCCATCCACCACCGCTGCGACATATTGGTCACCGGCGACCGCACTCATTTCGGCCAAATCTACGGGAAAACAATCCAGGGTGTTTCTGTTTTATCGCCAGCGATGCTGGCGGAAACTCTATTGGGTTAGAAAAACAATTCGAACACGCCCCCTTATATTTGCTCCAAACGATTCCAATTTGGCGTGTATTACTGTGTCACTGACGATGTAATCCTGGCATTCGCCGTTCTTGATTGCCGCCGAAATCCAAGCAGGATATTGCGCGGGTTCGTTTTGTTGTTGCTCAACCGTATTGTCAGGCTTTTGCAGAGCTTCCTCATACGGCCAATAGCTCCGCTGGCGGGGCGATTCCTGCTGTGCGGTGAATGAAAAGCCGCAGTAAAACCGTGTTATTCATTCAATCGAATTTGCCTGATGCTCCGATAATTGGCACAACCCGCAGCCCGGCTGGCGATTTTGCCCGCTTGGCTGTTAGCCGAACGGCTAACAGCTTGCAGGTTCCCGCACCCGGAGAGGGTGCAAAGCCGACCAGCGAAATCCATCATGGCAGAAGACAGCGATTTAGAAAAGACCGAACAGCCCTCACAACGGCGGCTTGATCAGGCACGAGAAAAAGGCCAGGTCGCCCGTTCGCGCGAACTGTCCACGTTCGCCGTGTTGATGGCGGGGGGCGGTACGCTGTGGCTCATGGGCTCAGCGTTCACCCAGCACATGGTGAAGTTGCTACGCGATGGCCTGACGCTCAATCAGGAGATGGCATTCAACACCAGCCTGATGATCCCGCGTTTGTATGATCTTTCGCTGGAAGTGTTAATTGCTTTCTTGCCTTTGTTGCTCATAGTCATGCTTGCTGCGGCATTTTCGCCGTTGCTGCTGAATGGCTGGTTATTCAGTGTGGAATCCCTGCAACCGCAATTCTCCAGAATGAATCCTGTTTCCGGCATTGCCCGCATGTTCTCTACGCACGCGTTGGTGGAGCTGGGCAAGGCTATCGGTAAATCCATTCTGGTTGGAGGTGTCGCAGCATGGGTGATCTGGCACAACAAGGATGCGGTGATGGCTCTCGGTACGCAGTCTGCCGCCACATCCATTCCACAAATGGGGAATTTGATTGCATCGAGTTTCATGATGATTGCCGGAGCGATGTTGCTGATCGTGGCGATAGATGTTCCGTTCCAGTTATGGGATCACAACAAGAAGCTGATGATGAGCAAGGAAGAGTTGCGTCAGGAATCCAAGGAAACCGAGGGCGATCCGATGGTTAAGGGCCGCATCCGCAGCTTGCAGCGTGAAGCAGCCCGCCGCCGCATGATGGCTGCAATACCGACTGCCGATGTAGTGGTCACCAACCCGACACACTATGCGGTGGCGTTGAAGTACAGCAACAAGGGCATGCGCGCACCGGTCGTGGTGGCGAAGGGCGCGCATCTGCTGGCACAGCGCATCCGCGAGATCGCACAGGAGCGTCATGTGCCGATTCTGGTGGCTCCGCCGCTGGCACGCGCGCTGCACAAACATACCGATCTGGGTGAGTCTATCCCCGAAGCCCTTTATATCGCCGTCGCCGAAGTGCTGGCTTATGTTTATCAACTGCGCCGCTACGAAAAACAAGGCGGGGCGCGCCCGCAGGAGCCGGATGATTTGCCGGTTCCGGCGGAGCTTGATCCGGATGCTGCACCGGTTTCTGCATGAGGAAATGAGCCATGAATCTGCTATCCATACAAAATTTCATTAAACGCGCCGGGTTGACCGGTATGGCCGGCCCGGTGCTGATCGTGATGATTCTGGCGATGATGGTGCTGCCACTGCCACCGCTACTGCTGGATATTTTGTTCACTTTCAACATCGCGGTTTCCATCATGGTGCTGCTGGTCAGCATGAATACCAACCGGGCTCTGGATTTTGCGATATTCCCTACCGTGTTGCTGATTACCACGTTGTTGCGCTTGTCGCTGAATGTGGCTTCCACGCGGATCGTGTTGCTGGAAGGGCACACCGGGCCGGATGCGGCTGGCAAGGTGATCGAATCGTTCGGCCATTTTCTGGTGGGTGGCAACTACGCCGTCGGCATCGTGGTATTTGCGATTCTGGTGGTCATCAATTTTGTGGTGATCACCAAAGGCGCCGGGCGTATCGCCGAGGTGGGCGCGCGCTTCACTCTGGATGCGATGCCCGGCAAGCAGATGGCGATTGATGCTGACTTGAACGCAGGGCTGATCGGTGAAGACGTGGCGCGCAAGCGCCGTGCCGAGATTTCACAGGAAGCGGACTTCTACGGCGCGATGGATGGCGCCAGCAAGTTCGTGCGCGGCGACGCGGTGGCGGGAATCATCATCCTGTTCATCAACATCATTGGCGGCCTGATTGTGGGTGTGTTGCAGCACAATCTCGATATCGCCGTGGCAGCGAAAAACTATACCCTGCTGACCATCGGTGACGGATTGGTGGCACAGATCCCGGCGCTGGTGATTTCCACTGCCGCCGGTTTGGTGGTGAGCCGTGTAGCCAGTGATGAGAACATCGGCCAGCAACTGGTCGGGCAGTTGTTCAAACAACCGCAAGTTATTGTGCTGACAGCTGTGATTATCGGCGCGATGGGACTGATTCCCGGTATGCCGCATTTTGCTTTCTTGTCGTTGGCCGCCGCGATGGGCGGTTTGGCCTATTACTTGACGCAGAAAGACGAAAAAGCGGCAGCTCAGGAGCAGTCTGCCGCTGCCGTAGCGGCCCCGGCCCAGGCCGAATCGCCCGAGGCGAGCTGGGAGGACGTTGCGCAAGTGGATGTGCTGGGTCTGGAGGTTGGCTACCGGCTGATCTCGTTGGTGGATAAAGCGCAAGACGGCGATTTATTGCGGCGCATCAAGGGCATCCGCAAAAAATTTACCCAGGATATCGGTTTCCTGCCGCCACCCGTGCACATCCGCGACAACCTGGACCTGCGCCCGAACGGTTATCGCATCACCCTCAAAGGCGTGGAGGTCGGCAGCAGCGAGGCTTTCCCCAATCTGCTGCTCGCCATAAACCCCGGCAGCGTGACGGGCGAGTTGCCGGGCACGCAGACACGCGATCCGGCCTTCGGTTTGCCCGCAATCTGGATTGAAGCGGCGCAGCGTGACCAGGCGCAAGTGATGGGTTACACGGTGGTTGATCCGGGTACGGTGGTGGCAACCCATCTGAGCCATCTGATCAGCACCCGGGCTGCGGAGCTGCTCGGGCGGCAAGAGGTGCAGCAACTGCTGGATCACCTCGGCAAGGTTGCGCCCAAACTGGTAGAGGATCTGGTGCCCAAGACGTTGCCGCTGGGAACAGTGCAAAAAGTGTTGCAAAACCTGCTGGAAGAAGGCATGCATATCCGCGACATGCGCACCATAGTGGAAACGCTGGCGGAAAACGCGCCACGCATTCAGGACGCTTATCAGCTTACCGCGCTGGTGCGGGTGGCGTTGGGGCCTGCCATCGTGCAGCAGTTCTACCAGGCCGCGCAGGAATTGCAGGTGATCGGCATGGACAAGGAACTGGAATACATCTTGATCCAGGCGATGCAATCGAGCCAGAACGGGATCGGCATCGAGCCGGGATTGGCGGATGTCGTGCTGCGCGAAACCCGCGCCGCTGCCGAGATGCAGGAACAAATGGGCTTGCCGGCGGTAATGCTGGTGCCGGCGCAGTTGCGCGATCTGCTGTCGCGTTTTCTGAAACGCGCAATACCGGGTGTCAGAGTGATTTCACATGATGAGGTGCCGGATTTCAAAACCATCCGGGTGACCGCGATGGTGGGAGGTAGAACATGAAAATCAGGAAATTTATCGCCCCGACAGCGCGCCAGGCGTTGAGAGAGATTCGCAACGAGCTTGGCGAGGAGGCAGTGATTCTGTCTAATCGCGAAGTGGATGGGAAGGTGGAAATCATCGCCATGGCCGGCGAAGCGATGCAGCAGTTGACTGAAAGTGTGACTGCTGAAGGGCCAAAGCGCGAGCCGCCATTTGCGGGCGCCTTGCTGAAATCAGCAAAATCCTCCAGCAGGCCAGTTGCGCAATCCAAACAATTATCCAAACCCAGCGGGCATGGCGGCAGCGTCGCCACAGAAAATGAGCACCGCAGTGTCCGTTCCCTTTCTCCTGGCTTTCTCCCGGCGGGGGAGAGGGATGAGGTGTCGCATCGCGGCGTTCACGTTAATCATGCGCAGCCAGTCAAGGTGGAGCCACCACAGCCCATGTCAGGGCATGACAATATCCTGGTTGAAATCAAATCGATGCACGGAATGTTGCAACAACAACTTGCCGCACTGTCCTGGAATAATGTGCAGCAATGTGATCCGCAGCGTGCGGGCTTGTTGCGCAAGATGCTGAACTCCGGTTTCAGTGCGCTGCTTGCACGGCAGTTACTGGACAAGATGCCAGCCGGGAACGCGCAAGGCAAGTCGTGGATCAGGCAAATATTGAAGCACAATTTGCACACAGTGAGTGAAGCGGATGGCATCGTTGCAAAAGGAGGGGTGTACGCGTTGATAGGGCCGACAGGAGTGGGCAAAACCACCACCACGGCAAAGCTCGCGGCACGTGCAGTGGTGCGCTACGGTGCGGATAAAGTTGCTTTGATGACCACCGACAGCTACCGGATAGGGGCATATGAGCAACTGAAAATTTACGGCAAGATTCTTGGTGTGGCAGTTCATGCGGTGAAGGACACCAGTGACTTGCGCCTGACGCTTTCGGCATTGAAACACAAGCATCTGGTGTTGATTGACACTGTGGGCATGGGCCAGCGCGATGAGCGCGTGTGTGATCAGAACGAGATGTTCGATGCGGCTGGCGTGAGGCGCTTGCTGTTATTGAATGCCACCAGTGGCGGTGACATTTTGGAAGATGTGGTGCGGAAGTATCATAGTGACAAAATTATCGGTTGCATTGTCACCAAGCTGGATGAGGCGGTTCATATTGGCGCGGTGCTGGATGTGGTGGTGCGCCATCGCCTGGTGATGCACTACGTGGCAAATGGTCAGCGTGTGCCGGAAGATTTGCACCCCATCAATCTCGATTATCTGTTGCACCGCGCATTCAAATCAGCGGAAGAAAAAACCCCGTTCACTTTGAATGAAATGGAATTTCCGCTAGTGATGGCTGCGGAAGGGTCGCTGCGCAGCAGCGGGGCACCCACCGGCGTACTCCTTGCGGGTGCTGCGGAAGGGTCGCTGCGCAGCAGCGGGGCACCCACCGGCGCACTTCTTGCGGGTGTGGGCAATTCAAGCATGGCGGCGTCAAATGCGTACTAACAGCGGAGTCGATCAGGCTGAAGGGTTGCGCCGTTTGCT
>FZPX01000286.1_pt1 | contig 17820 bp, 21 predicted proteins | sample 1534791 | NCBI WGS metagenome assembly FZPX01 (sample SAMEA104161951, study PRJEB21768) | metagenome | biome: subterrestrial habitat; feature: phreatic zone; material: underground water | place: France | collected 2016-06-01 | depth 60 m | reverse complement strand
TGCGTAGTGCATGAAACGGAGCCGGAAGGCTCCGTTTCTTTTTTGGATGCCTGGACATTGGTTGCACAGTTTCCACCAGCAGGCATTTCAGGCGAGAATAGCTACGCGACGCAATCAAGGTCAGTTTTCTCTCGCCAACGCCGGAAGGCTATCACTACCTCGGGCGCAACCATCGTTTCGTCGAACAGCTCTGCCAGCTCGTCATGGCTAACACCTTGGCGCGGGTGGACAGACGAGCCGCCCGCGCCGCCGTCGTCCGCACCCGGCATGTCAGCACAAAAACCACGCTGCTACTTTTCCGCTGCCGCAATGTCATCGAGCAAGCCAAGCTCAACCACCAGATCGTCGCCGAGGAAATGTTGCTCTGGGGCTGGCGCGGCACCCCGCAGCAGAAAGAATTTCTCGATCACGCCGAAGCCAAAGCGGTTCTGACCGAGGCGCGCGCCTCATCCGATCTCTCGCCCCAGGCTCGCGCCAGCTTTCTGGAGAACGAACTCAAGCTGCTCGACAATCTCGATGATGAATTCCGCGTGATCGCCGAGCAGCAGTCCAAGCGCCTCGTCGAGGCCCACGAGCGCTTCAGCGCCCTGATGGATAAGCAGAAATTCCAGGTTTTCTATCCCGTGTTGCCGATGGATATCCTCGGCATCTACATCCTGTTGCCGGAGTAATGTCTTGTGCTAGAATATTCTTACCATGTAAGAGGAGAGTGCTACCATGTTAACAACCGTTTCCGATAAAGGCCAAGTTGTCATTCCGGTGGAAATCCGCCGCCGCTTGGGCATCACCCCAGGCTGCCAACTCGATTTCAGCCTGGAAGGTCATGTCATCCACGCCGAAGTGAAGCGCCAGGTTGTTCAAACCGCTGCCGAAGATGGTTTCGGTATGCTGGTTTGCAAACGCCCTGGCAAACGTCGGCTTGCCGATTTCGATGTCGCCCTCGCCATGCGGGAAGCCCAAGATGATCGCCCTTGACACCAACATCCTGGCACGTTTCTATGTGGATGATCCGGCTGACGCTGAGTCAGCCAAGCAGCGCCGGATTGCCCACCGTCTCCTGACCGAATCCCCCCAGGTGTTCGTACCCCTGACCGTAATCCTTGAGCTCGAATGGGTTTTGCGCGCCTTTTATGGCTTCGCGGATGAGGATTTTGTCCGGGTCGTCAAACACCTGCTTGGGCTGCCCAACGTCAGCGTCGAGGAATGGTCGCGCATCACCGATGCCCTGGCCTGGCACACTGACGGGTTGGGCTTCGCCGATGCGCTGCACCTGCTGGCCAGCAGCCATTGCACGGAATTCATGAGCTTCGATGACCGGCGATTCGCGCGCCGCGCCAAACGTCTGGGAGTCACGCCGGTAGTCGTTGTTCCCGCCAGGTAGCCGTCGTTATGGCGCTACCCATCAACATCAACGACCTCCTCAACGGCAAACCCGTCGAATGGGAGCGCCTCGAATTCAAGGCGGGCTGGAACCCGGAAGCCGTCCTGCACACGCTTTGTGCTTTCGCCAACGATATACACAACCTGGGCGGAGGCTATATCCTGATCGGCATTCAGGAAGAAAACGGTCGCCCCGTATTGCCACCCGTCGGCATTTATGTTGCGCAAATTGACGCCATCCAGAAGGAGCTGCTCAATCTCGGCTTCAATGCCATCGCGCCCTATTACCATCCATCGCCGTACCGGTGGAAATCGAGGGGCGGCATGTTCTGGTGCTCTGGGCTTTGGGTGGGCCGACTCGCCCCTACAAGGCGAAAATCAGTCTGGGCAAAGACAGCAGGGACTACGCCTATTACATCCGCAAGAACTCCACTCATCGCAAAAGGCGCACAAGGATTTTTATACGACTTTTCCGAGCGTGCCTCGATGCGCGAGTTTCTGGAAACAACTTGCCAGCCCGACACGTCATCATTGCTTCGGCAGGTTGTTGCAGATGGGAGCGTTGCGACGACTGCGCAACCCGATCTGCCGCCCGCCCCGGTTGATGTTGTCGCTGCTCCAGAGCCGGAAAATGTGGCAGAGGCGGCACCATCCTCAGGACAAGACATGTTTCAGGATTTCCTTATTAGGCTGCGCTTGGTACTCGGCGAAGCAGCGAAAAATGATGAGGAAATCCGACTTGCACTGGGCTTGGAGAAAGGACAACTTAAGGTCTGGCTGGCCGCAGCTGTCGAACAGGGATACCTCGAAAAGAGGAAGAAACCGGTGAGCTATACCCTACCTCGCCAGCAGGCGCTTTGCTAACCCGAAGTCGAATTGAGAGGCTTGTTGTGGAAAAAGGTTTGATTACTCATGCCGTGCTCGAAGACCTTGCCGGCACTACCGCCTTTCAGCGCGGCAAGGAATATTTTTCCGCCGGAGCCGTCGAGCGTCTACGGGTTTCCGGAGATAAGATCAGCGCCAGAGTTGAGGGCACGGAAACCTACCAGGTCGAACTGTGGGATGACGATGGCGAGCTGGCCTACGACTGCACATGCCCGCGCGCGGCTGACGGTTATTTCTGCAAACATTGCGTGGCCGTCGGTTTGGCGTGGTTGGCCGAAAATTCAGCCGCACCGAAAACCGGCGCAGCATCCGGCAAGAAGAAGCGAAGCGATCCGTGGCGCGACATCAAGGATTATCTGACCACGCAACCGCCGGAAGCTTTGGTCGATCTCCTGCTCGATGTGGCACAGCGCGAGGACCGGCTCTACCAGTCGTTGTTGCTCAAGGTCGAGCGCACCAGCGCTGGCGGAAACGTGGACAAGGCATTTCGGCGGGCAATCGATGGTGCGATACGCATTCACGATTTTGTCGACTGGCGGGAGGTCGGCACCTACGCAGGCAATATCGATCAGGTGGTGGATTCACTGGCGGAATTGCTCAAGCCCGACACAGCCGCCATGCTGGTTGAACTGGCCGAGTACGCCATCGAGCGAGTCGAAAATTCGCTGGAGCAGGTTGACGATTCGAACGGTGAGATTGGCGACATCGTCTATCGGCTGGGTGAGTTGCATGTCAAGGCTTGCACGATGGCGCGCCCGGATCCGGCAGGGTTGGCCGAGCGCCTGTTCCGGTTCGAAACGACGTTACCGTTCGGTCTGTGCAGTTTCGATGCCACCACCTATCGCGCTGCCCTCGGCAAGGAAGGCCTGCGCCGGTATCGAGAATTGGCTGAAGTCGAATGGCGCAAGCTCAAGCCACGGGATGCGAAGGATAGCTACGACGCCCACCGTGCAAGGATCACCCGCATCATGGAGCGACTGGCCGAGGCGGGCGGCGATGTGGAGGAACTCGTGGCGATCAAGTCGCGTGATCTTTCGTCTTGTTACAGCTATCTCGACATCGCGGAAATCTGGATCAAAGCCAGGCAGCCGGACAAGGCGCTGGAGTGGGCGGAACGTGGCCTGAAGGCATTCCCCGAACGCCCCGACAACCGGCTGCGGGATTTTCTGGTGGCGGCCTACCTCAAGCGCAAACGCAATGACGAGGCGCTGCAGCTCACTTGGATTCAGTTCGAGGAGCGACCGATTCTCGAACATTACAAGAAGCTGCACGATGTCGCAGGCAAGCTCGATCTCTGGCCGGAGCAGCGCAATCGGGCGCTGGCATGGGTTGCCGAGGTCATCGCACGCGAGGCGAGTGCAACGAGCCGCTGGAAGCCAAAACCTTCGACACCCAATTACTCGTTGCGGGTGGAAATCGCGTTGTGGGAGAACGACCTCGACGCTGCCTGGGAGCCCATTCATGCCGGCATCTGTGATCGCAGCCTGCTGATCGCATTGGCCGGGAAGCTCGAAACTTCACGCCCCGACGATGCCGTCAACCTCTACCGTCGCGTGGTGCCGACCATCGTCGAACAGACCAGCAACACCGCTTATGAAGAGGCGATCAAGCTGATCCGAAAGACGGGTAAGTTGATGAACGCGCAGAACCAGTCACGGCAATTTGGCGATTACCTGGCGGAACTGCGAGTGCAGTTCAAGCCGAAGCGAAATTTCATCAAGTTGCTGGATGGCGTGGCGCGGAGTGCCATGCATTGAGCTTGGCCCGCATGCAAGACATCGCGATCAAAGGGGTATGTTCATCATCGACCTTGAGCGGCTTCATCGCGCAGGGGATAATGCAGTTTTCCCGGTGCCGGGTGTCGGTGCGATTTCCAAGCACCGAAAAAACCGGATAAATTACCGGATAAAATTCAATAGTTCAGCAACATACTCATTGAATAATCAATAGGATAAGCTAAATATGCTGCTGATGATCGACAACTACGATTCCTTCACCTATAACTTGGTACAGTATTTTGCCGAGCTGGGAGAGGAAGTGGCGGTGCATCGCAACGATGAAATCACGGTCGAACAGATCGGATCCATGAATCCGCAGCACATCGTGGTATCGCCTGGCCCGTGCACGCCCAACGAGGCGGGCATCTCGGTTAGCACCATCAAAACATTCGCTGGCAAGATCCCCATCCTCGGCGTCTGCCTCGGCCACCAGAGCATAGGCCAGGCATTCGGTGGGCGCATCATTCACGCCAGGCAGTTGATGCATGGCAAGACTTCGCCCATCTTCCACAACGACACCAGCGTGTTCCGTGGTTTGCCCAGCCCGTTCACCGCTACGCGCTATCACTCGCTGGTGATCGAACGTACCTCGCTGCCAGACTGCCTGGAAATAACCGCATGGACAGATGACGGCGAGATCATGGGCGTGCGCCACAAGACACTGGAGGTGCATGGCGTGCAGTTCCATCCCGAGTCCATTCTCACCGAATATGGCCACGAGTTGCTGGCGAATTTTCTGCACGGAGAACAGCGATGAATTATTCCGCATTGCTCAATCGGCTGATAGACGGCGTAGACCTGCCGCATGCTGACATGCACGAACTTATGCAGCACATCATGGGTGGGCAACTGACTCCGGCGCAGATCGCCGCCGTGCTGATTGCCTTGCGTGCAAAGGGCGAGACGGTGACCGAGATCGCAGCCGCAGCGCAGGTGATGCGCGAGCTTTCTACCAAAGTGAACGTTCAGGATAACGGCCACCTGATTGACACCTGCGGCACCGGCGGCGATGGCGCACAGACTTTCAACATCTCCACCGCCAGCGCATTCGTCGCAGCCGCTGCCGGGGCACATGTCGCCAAGCATGGCGGACGCTCGGTCTCCAGCACCTGCGGCAGCGCGGATGTGCTGGAGAAGCTCGGCGTTAATGTAAACCTCATGCCTGAACAAGTCGCGCAGTGCGTGGACGATATCGGCGTCGGCTTCATGTTCGCCCCCAACCATCACACGGCAATGAAGCACGCCGCGCCGGTGCGCCGCGAACTCGGTGTGCGTACTCTATTCAATCTGCTTGGCCCGCTCACCAATCCCGCCGGTGCGAAAAACCAGATAATAGGCGTGTTCCACCGCGATCTCACCGGCAAGCTTGCGCGTGTGCTGCAACAGCTCGGCAGCCGTCACGTGCTGGTGGTGCACGGCGCGGACGGCATGGATGAGATTTCTATCAGCGAAGGTACTTACATCGCGGAATTGAAGGGCGGCAAGGTCAGCGAATACACCGTACATCCTAACTTGTTCGGACTGACCAGCGCACCCGTCAATAGCTTGCGCGTGGCGGATGCAGACCATGCCTGCAAAAAATTATTGGGCGTGCTGAACAATGAAATCGGCGCGCCACGCGACATCGTACAACTGAATGCCGGTGCGGCGATTTACGTGGCGGGGCTGGCCAGTACATTGGCAGAAGGTGTGGCGAAAGCCGATAATGTGATCGCCAGCGGCGCGGCGAAAACCAAACTGGATCAGCTCATCGCGTTGAGCAATAGCTTCAAGGCTTGACCCTGGCAGTGTGCTCCAGCAAACCAGTTACCGTTCGCGGTTAAGTAGTGACTTAGCACGGGGTTATCGTGCTTAGTCAATACTTAGGGAGCAGGAAATTACCAAAATACCACTTATAAATTACGTTACATAAGCCAAAACAAAACCCATCCCCACCCCAACCCTCCCCTTGAAGGGGGGGGGTATAGTTCCTCCCCCTTCAAGGGGGAGGTTAGGAGGGGGATGGGGTGATGTTGGTGATATGATTAACGGTACTTTAAGAATTTCCATTTCCCTTGGTTGTTCCATCAGAGCATGTCGAACCGCTAGTCCAGCACCAATATTGGCTTTCGGCAAAGCCTTTAGCACTGAGCGTAGTCGAAGGCAGTGAGTATTTCATACCATCACTTAATTGGGGGAAATAAATCGGGGCTAAGGAAATTCCCGTTTCGAAAAGAGACAGGGAAAGTTAATCCGTCTGTTGTGTTTTATCAACAGGATTAATAGAACAAATAAAACCCGGTCGCGTCGGATGAATTAACAAAGACGCCACAAGAAAGGGCGGATACGCAATCCGGCGCCCGCCCCAACCTACGGATGGTTAGGCGCCGAGGATGCCTTTTGCCGCAGCCGGTTTGGCTACAGCTTTTTTAGCGGCCGGTTTTTTGGCGGCTACTTTTTTAGCTGCTGGCTTTTTGGCTACAGCCTTTTTAGCTGCCGGTTTTTTGGCGGCTACTTTTTTAGCTGCTGGCTTTTTGGCTACAGCTTTTTTAGCGGCCGGTTTTTTGGCGGCTACTTTTTTAGCTGCTGGCTTTTTGGCTACAGCTTTTTTAGCTACCGGTTTTTTGGCGGCTACTTTTTTAGCTGCTGGCTTTTTTGCGGCGGGGGTTTTTGCTACAGCTTTTTTAGCTGCCGGTTTTTTGGCAACTACTTTTTTAGCTGCTGGTTTTGCTGCTGCGGATTTCTTGGTGGTTGTAGCCATTTTCATTCCTTGTAAAAATTATTTGACTTGAACTAGGCACTACATTGCGTGCAACCACTGCACTCCCAAACACTCCTTCTCCTCCTGTTGCTTCTACCAACATGCTTGGTGTGCGCATTCTATGCGCGATTAAAATCATAGCGCAATAGATTTGTGCGTTTTACAACAAAAAAGTTTTCTCGCCCTCGAACAGTTGTTGCACCGTTTCGCGCTCACGGATGAGTTGCGCGGTCGTCCCGGATACCATCACTTCGGCTGCGCGCGGACGCGAGTTGTAGTTGGAACTCATGCTCATGCCATACGCGCCTGCCGACATCACCGCCAGCAGATCACCCTGCGCAACGGCCAATTCACGGGCGTGTCCGAGAAAATCGCCGGTCTCGCATACCGGTCCCACCACTTCGTAAATTAAAGATTGTCTTTCTCGTTCGCCTGGCTCCGCCCCCCTCGCTTCGCTCTCCCCGCTTGCGGGCTTAGTCGAATGGCTAGCAGTTCCACCAGAGGATTGAGGAGAGGGGATGTCTTGCTCGCGGCGCACCGGCTGAATGCGGTGCCATGCGTCATATAAAGCAGGACGCATCAGGTCGTTCATCGCTGCATCCACGATAGCGAAATTTTTCTCTTCGCCATGCTTGAGGTATTCCACGCGGGTCAGCAGCACACCCGCATTGCCTACCAGGGCACGCCCCGGCTCGACGATGATCTTTTCGCTACGCCCCTGCAAGACACCCAGCAACGCCCCGGCATAGCCGGCAATGGAGGGTGGGGTTTCGTCGTTGTAACGGATGCCCAACCCGCCGCCCAGATCGAGATGCTCCAGGGCCATGCCTTCAGCCGTAAGCATATCCACCAGCGCCAGCACCTTTTCCGCCGCCGCAATGAACGGGCCGGTTTCGGTCAGTTGCGAGCCGATGTGGCAATCTATGCCGGTCACGCGCAGATGAGGCAATTCGCTTGCCTTGCGGTACAGCGCCAGCGCTTCGGTGTAGGCCACGCCGAACTTGTTTTGCTTCAATCCGGTGGATATGTAGGGATGTGTCTTCGCGTCCACGTCCGGGTTCACGCGCAGGCTCATCGGCGCAATCCTGCCCATGCTGCCAGCCACTTCGTTCAGACGTATGAGCTCGGCTTCAGATTCCACGTTGAAACATAGTATCTCCGCATCAAGAGCCAGGCGCATTTCTGCGGCTGTCTTGCCTATTCCGGAGAACACTACCTTGCCGGCGCCGCCACCCGCCGCCAGTACGCGCTGCAATTCTCCACCTGAAACGACATCGAAGCCCGCGCCCATCCGGGCTAATTGATGGAGGATAGCGAGGTTTGAATTGGCCTTCACCGCATAGCAGATTAGATGCTCGCGCCCTGCGAAAGCGGACTCGAACTGGCGGTAGCCATCGGTGAGCGCCGTGTACGAATATACATAACATGGCGTGCCGAAGCGTTGTGCAATGTCGGCGAGCGGCACTTGCTCGACGCAAAGCTGGTTATCCTGATAGCTGAAATAATCGGACATGGCTATTGGCCCTAATTAACGTAAGGCTCGCGTAGCGAGACTTTGCCCCTCTCTCCCTCCGGGGGAGAGCTGGAGAGGGGGAAACGAGCATGGCAAATCGTCATTGCATAATTCATGGTGTCGATTTGCCTTGATCGTTGGGTTGCTGCGTTGCGGGCGGCGGCGGCATGGACAATGGCCCCTTGTGCCCACAGCCTTGCAGCAGCATGGCCAACAGCAACATAATACCGCTCACACGCATGGTTGCACTCCCAACAAATATGGAACAGACAGATTATATGACGGAAAACGAATTCAACGAATTGGCCGACGCAGTGTTTGACCGTATCGAGCAAGCCATTGACGCCAGCGGCGCGGACATCGAATGCAATCTCAACGGGCCAGTGCTGGAACTGGAATTCGAGGATGGCTCGCAAATTATCATCAACCGCCACGGCCCGAACCGGGAAATCTGGCTCGCCGCCAAGTCCGGCGGCTTCCACTACGCGCATCAAGATGATCAATGGATCAGCAAACGTGATGGCAGCGAATTGTTCAGCAAACTGAGTGAATTGGTGAAAATTGGATCGGGAAAGGTTGTGGGTTTTTGATTTGAGCCAGAGAAAATTTCTCTTCGCGGTGACTGGAGCCGTGGGCGTAAAGCGCCCCTTGGTGTTAACATTATAGATAGTGAGCGTTGCTTATTGAACATGCGGGTTTTGAACCTTGCCAGCCGCCCGCTGTTTATATCCGTTGTTTATCCGAATGAAAGAGGTTAGTTATGACAATGCATGATCCTGGTTTGACGAAAAAATCTCTGTTTGGCGCTGTCGCTGTGATGATTTTTTTCCCGATCATCGCGATGGCAAAACCTACGCTAATGTCGATCAACCAGAGAATTCATAATTTTGAAACGATACTGTCTCAGGCAAAGAGGGGAAAGATTGACGAAACAGAGCTCGCTCGCATCCATAAACAAGTCGAAGACGCAGAAACCATGCTAAAGGCAGACGACTTGACCACCGCAGAAAAACTTTATTCCGAGGCGTGGGAAGCATACCAGGCTGCCGTGAAGACCGCGCAAACCCAAGACCATAAAGCGAATGATGAAAAGCGTCTTGCTGCAAGAATGGCAAGCATAAAAACCTTGCTCAAACAGACCGAAGAAATCGACAAGGAAAACGAAGAAAGGAAAACTGAGCAGATCGAAAATGTGAAATCGCTGCTTGCGCAAGCCGAAGCCAGTAAAGATACCGTTAAAGCTCTTGCCCTTGCGAACGAGGCGTATTACTCGACAAAAATGTTATTGAAGGATACCCGCAACGGCAAAACATTAACCTTCGACCATACCTTCGCGACTCCGGCGCTGAAATACGCAGACGAAATTGGTTACAACGATGCGCACTTCGGATTGCTTGACACTGCATTGGAACAGCTTCACGCGCAGGCAGATGCCGAGTACAACAACCATATAAACAACGCAAAAACACTGCGTGAACAAGCAGAAGAGGAAGCTGAACAAAACAACTACGAATCCGGAATACGCGACCTCGTGCTCTCCACGATAGAGATCAAGAAAGCGCTCAAGCATATCGGGTTACCGGTTCCGGGTTTATAGCCTCACGCAAAACGCGCCCGTCAGCCAGTGATGCCGGTTGTCAATTCGGCAAGATGGGCAGCCATCGGTTCCCCGGCAACACTGTGCTCCGTTGCCGGACTCCAGCACCTCAATTCCCTGCGCAGCTTCGCATAATCCGGGCACGCCTCCCCCACCACCCGCCAAAACGCCGCCGAGTGGTTCATCTCGACGAGATGGGCGAGTTCATGCACGACAACGTAATCAATCAGGCGCAAGGACATCTTGATGAGCTGCCAGTTCAGGCGCACCGACCCGCGCGCTGTGCAGCTGCCCCACTGGGTGCGGGCGGCAGAAATCTTCACCATGCGTGGAGACACGTTCATCAGCGGCGCGTAATGCGCCACACGCTCCTTGAACAGGTTTTCCGCTTTGTGTTGGTACCACTGCGTAACCGCCTGTTCCACGACACGCTCATTGGCGCTGTCGGTGACATGCACGAATAACTGCACACCGTGCAGTTGCGGCGGCGCATCGAACAGGCTGGCAACCACGCGCAGGGTGAGCGGCTTGCCAAGGAAAGAGGCGTGCTGGCCATCCACCCATTGCGGCGGGGCAGGTTTGTTCACCCGCCAATTTTCTAGCTTGTCTATTACCCAATGCGCCTTGTCATGCAACACGCTGTGCAGCCATTTTTCCGAGGCGCGCAACGGCACGTTGACCGTCAACCCCCGGTCATCAATGCGCAGGCCGATACTGCGGCGTTTGTTGCTGCGCTTGAGCGTATAAGTGATGGCCTTGCCGATCAGTTGGACACTGCGCTGCTCGATAGCGGGGGGATTAACCAGCCAGCGCAACTTTTTTAACATCATGGCAACCGTGTAATCTCGGCTTCAATCCAGCCTTCCACGCGCCGGTTGATCTCCTCGGCCTTAAGTCCTGCGGGATCAATCGGCGCACCTATGCTCATGGTAATCAGTCCGGGGCGTTTGATGAAAGCGTTGCGCCCCCACAGTTTACCCGCGTTGTGCGCCACCGGCACCACCGGTACGCCGCAGTGCGCCCCCAATAGCGCACCGCCGATTTTGTATTTGCCGCGCTGGCCGTAAGGAATGCGCGTACCCTCCGGAAAAATCACTACACAGAAACCCAGCTTCAGGCGCTCCTTGCCTTGCTTAAGTAACTGTTTGATCGCTTCCTTACCACTGCTACGCTTGATGGCAATGGGACTGGTCATCGCCAACCCCCAGCCGAAAAAAGGCAACCACAACAGCTCGCGCTTGAGCACCCAGACTTGCGGCGGAAACACTTTTTGCAGCGCTATGGTTTCCCAAGCCGATTGGTGCTTGCACAATACGATGCACGGTTCTTTCGGGATATTTTCTGCACCGCGCACTTCCATGCGGATGCCGCACAGCATGCGCAGCAGCCACAGCATGGTGAGCGCCCAACCGGAGATGATGCGATAGCGCGTAATCGGGTGAAACGGAAAGGACAGCAAAGCGAACAGTGTGAACAGCGGTGTGATGAGAATTTGCAGCAGCAGGAAAATCAGCGAACGCAGGAATACCATGTCAGCCTAAATTCCATACTTGAACCACGAAGAGCACGAAGGCCGCGAAGAAGAGCAGCGAATTATTTCCAACATAAGATTCACCTTGTGAATGATCACCCAATAGTATGCAACCCCGATAAGAATCTTCGTGATCTCCGTGTCCTTCGTGGTGAAATGTTTTTTTCAGGATCAAACCAGTGTCGCAACAGCCGCCGCAAGATCGGGATAAATCCGCGTACCTTCCGGCAGCCCGCCCTTGACCCGGGTCTTGGCGCCCTTGCCGGTAAGCACCAGTATCGGCTGCGCACCCATATTGGCGGCGGATGTCAAATCGCGCAGTGAGTCACCTACTGCGGGCACACCTTGCAGATCAACGTTATAACGCGCTGCAATTCCTTCCAGCATGCCGGTCTTGGGCTTGCGGCAAAGGCAATTTGCATCCGCCGCATGCGGGCAGAAAAAAATGGCATCAATACGCCCGCCCGCCTGTGCCACCGCCTTGTGCATCTTGTCATGGATGGCGTTAAGCGTGTGCATATCGAACAGGCCGCGCCCTACGCCAGATTGATTGGTCGTCACTACCACGCGATAGCCCGCTTGGCACAGGCGCGCGATGGCTTCCAGACTGCCGGGAATGGGCTTCCATTCTTCCGGGCTCTTGATGAACTGGTCGGAGTCGTAATTGATGACGCCGTCGCGGTCGAGAAGGATGAGGTTCATAACATCAGTTATTAGTTATTAGTTGGTAGTCGTTAGTCGTTAGTTGATAGTCGCTACGCGGTTTTTGTTGTTAACTACAAACTAGCGACTAACGTCTAACGACTGCATTTTCTCACGTTGCCAATTTGGAAATGTCTGCCACCTGATTCATCAACCTGCCGAGCTGTTGTAACAGCACCGCACGGTTCAAACGAAGAACCTTATCCTCGCACATCACCATGACATTGTCGAAAAAGTCGTCGATGAACGGCTTGAGCGTAACCAGCGCCTTCAGGTTCTGCCCATAATCGCCGCGATCCAGATAGTTTTGCGCAAACGGCGTGATGTCCTGCATGGCCTGGTACAGGTCGCGTTCGGCGGCTTCTTTCAGAAGCGCAGGCTTCACCGATGCGTTGGCCAAATCGGAACCGATTTCCTCGCGGTTCTTGCGTATGATGTTCTGCACGCGCTTGTTGGCTGCGGCCAAGTCCTTCGCCACCTCCAGCGCGGCAAATGTACGCACTCCTTCCATGCGTGGCATGGCCTCGTGCAGCCTTCCATTCAATATGTAGAGCACCGCTTCGATGTGTGACACCTCGAAGCCGCGTTCACGCAGGTAACCGCGCAGGCGATCCAGCATGAAACCTTCCACATCGCTTGCCACCGTTGAACTCAGCATGCCTGCGGGGAAGTTCTCCGCTGCAGTCTTGAGCAACGCGCCGAGCGGCAAGTCGAGCGGCGTTTCAATCAGGATGCGCAGCACGCCCAGCGCATGACGGCGCAACCCGAACGGATCCTTGTCACCAGTGGGAATCTGGCCGATGCCGTAAATGCCAAGCAACGTATCCAGCTTGTCGGCCAGCGCCAAGGCACAGGCCAACGCGCCCTGCGGCAACGTATCACCGGCAAAGCGCGGGTGGTAGTGCGCCTCGATGGCATCCGCCACCACCTTATCCTCGCCGTCGTGCAACGCGTAATAGCGCCCCATGACACCCTGCAGTTCCGGAAACTCGCCCACCATATCGGTGAGCAGGTCGGCTTTGGCCAGCCGCGCCGCCAACTCCGCGTCCGCTTTATCTGCACCCAGCAACCGCGCAATGGTGCCCGCCAGTGTGGCGATGCGTTCGGCGCGCTGCAACTGCGAGCCCAACTTGTTGTGGTACACCACCTGGCCCAGCTTCTCGACGCGTGATTCAAGGGGGTGCTTGCGATCCTGATTGAAGAAGAAGCGCGCATCGGAAAGGCGCGGGCGCACCACGCGCTGGTTGCCGCCGATGATATGTTTTGGGTCGCCAATTTTCATGTTGGAAACGATCAGAAACTTGTTGAGCAGCTTGCCATTGGCATCCAGCAGCGGAAAATATTTCTGGTGCTGCTGCATGGTGAGGATCAGGCACTCCTGCGGCACCTCGAGAAACTCCTCTTCGAATTTGCCGACATACACGGCAGGCCACTCCACCAGTGCTGTTACTTCGTCCAGCAGTGTACTCAACACACTCCGCTCTTCATTGGAAAGAACCTGCAACTCTTGCATTGACATATTGGAATGACCAATCCACATGGCATTGTTTTTTCCCGCATTTTGGTCTAATTGCACCGCAATCATTTCACGGCGCTTGGCGAAATCCGCAATGACGCAACCTTCGCTCTCGAGCACGGCCTCATAATCGTCGGCATGGTTCAGCGCGATTGCACCGCCGGACAAGAAACGATGGCCGCGCGTGACGTTGCCGCTTTGCAGGCCGAGCACTTCGCCATGGACGATGCGGCTGCCATGCAACATCGTCAGCGCATGCACCGGACGCACAAACTGGTGCTCAGAATCTCCCCAGCGCATCAGCTTGGTGATGGGCAGCTTCTTCAATGCCTGCGCCACAATATCAGAAAGGTAGTTATCCAGTTCCTTGCCCTGCTGTTTTAGGCGCGCGGCATAATATTCCGCCTTGCCGTCACTGCTACGCTGCAACTGTTCAAACGTTACCCCGGCAGAGCGCATGAAGCCTTCCAGCGCCTTGGTCGGTTTGCCCTCCGCATCCACAGCGGAAGCTACTGCCGGACCTTTGCGTTCAATGACACGGTCGGCCTGTTGCGCCGCCACATTGGTGACCGTCAGCGCTAAGCGGCGCGGCGTGGCATACGGCGTACACACGCTATTCTCGCTCGCCAGCTCCTGTTCACGGAGTGCGGTGAACACATCGTTGGCAAAACTGGTAGAAAGCCTTTCCAGCGATTTAGGCGGCAATTCTTCTGTCAATAGCTCAATCAGCAAAGTCTGCTTCATTTACTTTCCCTCCCGCTCTTGCACATCGGGAAGCCCAGCGCCTTGCGCGAATCGTAATAAGCCTGCGCCACCGCCCTTGCCAGTGCGCGCACACGACCGATGTAGGCGGCGCGCTCGGTAACCGAAATCGCACCGCGCGCATCCAGCAGGTTGAAGGTGTGCGAGCACTTCATCACCATCTCGAACCCCGGTAATGCCAGCCCCGCTTCCATCAAGCGCTTGGCCTCGGACTCGTATTCATTGAAGTGGCGGAACAGCATTTCGACATTGGAGTGCTCGAAATTGTATTTGGATTGTTCCACCTCGTTCTGGTGGTACACGTCGCCGTAGGTCACTACACTGGTGCCGTTCTGCGCCCACACTAAGTCATATACGTTTTCCACGTTCTGCAAATACATGGCCAAGCGCTCCAGCCCGTAGGTGATTTCGCCCAGCACCGGCTTGCAGATGAGCGAACCGACTTCCTGGAAATAGGTGAACTGCGTCACCTCCATGCCATCCAGCCACACCTCCCAACCCAGCCCCCATGCGCCCAGCGTGGGTGATTCCCAGTCATCCTCAACGAAGCGGATATCGTGCTCGCTGGTATTGATGCCCAGTGCGCGCAGGCTGTCGAGATAGAGTTCCTGAATATTTTCGGGCGAAGGCTTCAGCACCACCTGATACTGGTAATAATGCTGCAAGCGGTTGGGGTTTTCACCGTAGCGCCCGTCCCTGGGGCGTCGCGAAGGCTGCACGTACGCGGCGCTCCACGGCTCCGGGCCGACTGCACGCAGGAAGGTCGCGGTATGAAAGGTGCCTGCGCCCATTTCGATATCGTACGGTTGCAGCAGCGCGCAGCCTTGCTTGTCCCAAAAATCCTGTAGCGTCAGGATGACTTGCTGAAAGGTCAACATCATTAAATCCGGCTGGATTGCGAAAGCGTCATTTTACGGGTTTTCGGGCGCTGGCGTCAGCCTGATGAGTTTCAACTTTTCCGCCCGCATTAAACCTTTAATCTCCATCTCGCGTTTCAGCGCAGCGGATTTGTCGGCGCAACTCTCCACAAACACCAACTTCACCGGCCCGCGCGCCCGCGTGTACTTGGCCGCAGTGCCTGCATTATGCGTCGCGAAGCGTTTTTCCAGATCATTGGTGATGCCGGTGTAGAGCGTGCCATCGGAGCATTGCAGAATATAGCATACCCAACTCATCGTCTGCGCAGCCTCCATGCGGACGCCAGCATCAGCGCAATCAACAGCAGCACTGCCGTGTTACCCCAGCGCGCATAAGGGGTGATACCGTCATAGCCTTGCGCCATACCGAGCAGCACACCTTCCTGGTGCTGCTGCGGCAGCATCACCTGCACGCGGCCATCCACGCCGATGATGGAGGTCACGCCGGTATTGGTGGCGCGCAGCATCATGCGACCGCTTTCCAGTGCGCGCATTTGGGACATCTGGTTGTGCTGCGCCGCCGCATGGGAATGACCGTACCAGGCATCATTGGTGACGTTTACCAGCAGCGTGGCTTGCGGCAGGGCGCGGATGATTTCTTCGCCGAACACATCCTCGTAGCAGATGTTCACCGCCACGCGCTGCCCGGCGACGTTGAGCGGGGCTTGCTGTTTATCGCCGCGCGCCAGATCGCCCATTGGGATGTTGAGCACCTCGTTGATAAACCAACCAATCAGCGGGCGCATGGGAATGAACTCGCCGAACGGGACCAGATGCTGTTTGCGATAATGCTGCTCGTCCGCCGCACCCAGCGTGAACACGCTGTTGTAATAGCTGCCATTGTTGCGTTCGAAGGAACCGATCAACATATCGCCGCCATTTTGCTTGGCGTGGTCGCGCAGTTGCTCAAGCAAGCTTTGTGGCATTTCATGCCGCAGCAGTGGTAGCGCGGTTTCCGGTAGCACGGTGAGGCGAGCTTCGCTCTGCAAGGCCAAATGACGATAGGTTTCCAGCGTACCCACCAACGCGTCTTCCTTGAACTTGATATCCTGCGCGATATTGCCCTGCACCAGCGCCACGGTGAACGGCTCACCGTGAGACTGCGTCCATGACACGGTGCGTAGCAGTGCACCGCCGCCCCAGAGCAGCAACAAGGCCAACAAAATGAACTTCCACCGGTTCCTCTCCTCCGCCCCCTCTGACAATTCAGCATCAGCTGTGTCAACTCCACATCCAGCTTGCTGGATAGTGGATTGCCTGCCTTTGGTATTAGTTGATAGCGGATTGCGTACCTTTGGTGCTCCCGCGCCGGGGAGATGGGCGCACACTGGCATTAACGCGATGAGGCCCGCACTTACCGCAGCAGCCAGCGATACACCATACACGCCGAGCAACGGTGCGTAGCCTGCCAGCGGGCTTTCGCTATGCGCATAGCCCAACGTCAACCATGGAAAACCGGTGAAGAGCAGGCCGCGCAGCCATTCGGCCAACACCCACGCCGCAGGCATGATCAACACCACGCTCACCCATGTCGGTGCCCGCAACTTTGCCTGCGCGTAACTGGCCAACGCCGGGAATAGCGCCAGAAGTGCGGCGAATAACGCGGTGGCGGGCAGCGCCAGCAAGAACGGCATGTCACCGTAGTCATGCAGCGCAACGTATATCCAGCCTATCCCTGCTCCGAACAAACCGAAACCAAAAACAAAGCCGATCTTGGCGGCGGCGCGAGCTGTTTTTGCACGCAGCAACTGCGCGAATAACGCGGCAAGCGCAAGCACGGTGAGGAGGAAGAGCGCAAAAGGCGCGAAGCCGAATACGGCGAGCAGGCCAACAAGAAAAACAAGAACTGTTTGGTTCAAGCGCAGGGAATTCACTCAGGCGCACCGGAAAATTGATGAGCGCGATTATACGGCAACGGCATTCAGTGCCGGACTGGCGATGGCCTACTTTGATTCCGACATCACATCGATGAAACCGATATGGGCCAAGCCGGGCAAATCTGAATAGACCGATTGATGGGTTGCTCTAATTATTATTTGTTAAACTTGTTGTTCCATTGAAACGATTGAGCACGTGCACATGAATATGACTGATACTGAACTCCATTTTGCAAAGCGGGCCATCAAGCGCAAAAAACTTTTCCTGGTGCTCTCAATTACAAGTGTAGTCGTGGGATTGTGTTTGGCATTGTTTTACACTTGGCAGTTCGCCACTCAACCCGGCTTTGCCCCTGGCATCCATTTTGTGCTGGTGACCTTGATTCTCCTTATGGCCAGACAAAATCTGCGTCAGTACTATTACGCAAAAATTCTTGAAAAACTGATTTCATGAAAATGATTGGCCGCTCCGTTTCCTTGATCGAATAAAGGGATGTTGCTCGTGTGATCAGGGATCAGTTTTTATTAACTCTTTGTGGGCGCCCGGTGCATTCTTATCCTTCAGCGCCATCTCTATTGGCCTTCCCTTCAATGGGGTCTCGGCCAAACGAATCAGTGCATG
>FZPX01000336.1_pt1 | contig 18130 bp, 16 predicted proteins | sample 1534791 | NCBI WGS metagenome assembly FZPX01 (sample SAMEA104161951, study PRJEB21768) | metagenome | biome: subterrestrial habitat; feature: phreatic zone; material: underground water | place: France | collected 2016-06-01 | depth 60 m | reverse complement strand
GATGGCGTAGCCGGGAAAACCCGCCTTGCGCACGGCGGCGATGTGCTGGTCTTTTTGCGCCAGCGGCACGAGGGGGGAAAAGCGGACACCCTGGATGCCGGGATAATTTTCCTTCAGCCGCAGCCTGTCAATGTAGTCGCGGAATTCGTCGCGCGTCACGCTGCCGGCGTGGGCGAACAACCCATCCACCCCGCGCATTACCTGCTCGTAAGTTTTCATGCGCTGCTCGATGAGGGTGCCAGCCTCATGCACACGGGAATCGAATTCGGTTTGCAACGCCCGTACCGCATCCCGCTGCTCATCCTGCCACAACTGGTAAGTGACAACGAGAGCAGAGACGAGCACCAGAAATGGCAGCGCATAGCTGAGATGAAACCAGCCCTTCATATGCGTTCGTGGCAACGCGGCGGGATAGTTGGAGGAGGTGTTGTGCTGGTTTGTATGCATATCCGGTTTGCGCATTTTGCCTCCCTGCGCGGCGATTATCAATAGCGGTGAACACCTCTTTGGCAAAGTGTGATCTTACTGTGCATGACACAACCGGAAACAACGATCAGGCATTCTGGACAGCACGCAGGGTATTGCAGTTGGACTGACCAGTTAGCCTTTTACGGTGCTATGCAAGTAGCCCACAGTTCGATTTCCTCCGCCTGCAGCGGTTTCCCATCCCACACGACCGCCTCTTGTGGCAAACTAGCGACCCATCAATATTACAGACGCCCTCACCTTTGCGCCCTTACGAACTCCTCATCGGCCTGCGCTACACCCGCGCCAAGCGGCGCAACCATTTCATTTCCTTCATCTCGCTGATCTCCATGCTGGGCATGGCGCTGGGCGTGGCCGCGCTGATTGTGGTGCTGTCGGTGATGAACGGGTTCCAGAAAGAAATCCGCGAGCGCATTCTCGGCGTCGCACCACATCTGCAAATCAGCGGTGCAGAAAACAACCGCCTGGCCGACTGGCAGCCCACCTTGCAGCTCACGGCGAAACATCCGCAAGTGGCCGCAGCCGCGCCCTTCGTGGCGGGGCAAGGCATGGTGTCGTTGGGTGAGAGCGTGCAGGGCGTAATGGTGCGCGGCATCCTGCCTCAAGACGAAAGCAAGGTGGTTGACCTGTCCGACAAGATGAAGGCCGGTTCGCTGCAAGCCTTGCAGGAGGGCAGTTTCGGCATCGTGCTCGGCTCCGACCTGGCGCGCGCGCTGGGTGCGCACCTGAACGACAAGGTGCTGCTCATCGCCCCGCAGGGGCAGATCACCCCAGCTGGCATGATGCCGCGCCTCAAGCAGTTCCGCGTGGTGGGTATTTTCGAGATCGGCATGGCGCCCTACGACAACGCGCTGGCGCTGACCCACATGGGCGATGCGCAAAAACTCTACCAGATGGGCAGCACAGTGAGCGGCATCAGCGCGCGCCTGCACGACCTCGACCTGGCGCCGCGCGTGGCTCTGGAACTGGGGCGCGAATTGCCGCACGATACCTACACCAGCGACTGGACGCGCCAGCATGCCAACTATTTTCGCGCGGTGCAGATCGAAAAGAAAATGATGTTCATCATTCTCTCGCTCATCGTCGCTGTGGCTGCATTCAATATTGTTTCCACGCTGGTGATGGCAGTCACCGACAAGCAGGCTGACATAGCCATCCTGCGCACACTGGGCGCTTCACCCGCCAGCATCATGAAAATCTTCATCGTGCAGGGCGCGCTGATCGGCATGATCGGATCTCTGCTCGGAGTGGGCGGCGGCATAGTGCTGGCGCTCAACATCGACACCGTGGTGCCATTCATCGAGCGCCTGATCGGCACGCATTTCCTCTCCAAGGATGTGTATTTCATCAGCGAGCTGCCCTCCGATTTGCATCGCAGCGATGTGCTCATCGTGGCGTGCTTCTCCTTCCTCATCAGCCTGCTCGCCACGCTGTATCCGAGCTGGCGCGCATCCAGGACACAGCCTGCGGAGGCACTACGTTATGAATAGTCATAAGGCAGAAGCCGTAATTAGCTGCCGCGACCTGCGCAAGACCTTCACGCAAGGCAAGCTCAACGTGCCGGTGTTAAATGGCGTCAACCTGGATGTCGCGCGTGGCGAACTCATTGCCATCATCGGCGCATCCGGCTCCGGCAAAAGCACCCTGCTCCATCTGCTCGGCGGGCTGGACAACGCAACCAGCGGCAGCGTCTCCATCCTCGGCCAGGACGTGCAAGCCATGAACGATGCGGAACGCGGCACGTTGCGCAATCGCTCGCTCGGTTTCGTGTACCAGTTCCATCACCTGCTGCCTGAATTCACCGCGCTGGAAAACGTAGCCATGCCACTGCTGATCCGCGGCATGAAACTCACAGAAGCCGAACCGGTTGCCGCGCGCATGCTGGAACAAGTGGGGCTGGCGCAACGCATCCCCCACCTGCCAGCAGAACTCTCCGGCGGCGAACGCCAGCGCGTCGCCATGGCGCGTGCCTTGGTCACCGAACCGGCCTGCGTGCTGGCTGACGAACCCACCGGCAACCTGGATCGCGCCAGCGCCCGCACGCTATTTGAATTGATGCAGGAACTCAACGCGCGCCTCAACACTAGCCTAATCGTGGTCACCCACGATCTTGAGCTGGCAAACAAGATGCAACGTCAGCTAAGACTGGAAGATGGAGTGTTACATGCGGTGTGAATTTTGAACCGGCTTTCAACGCAGCATCATCGCACTGCATTAGTTTTTCAACACCCTGCTGGCCGACTTGAATAAAGCACCCCGTGGTTAGCCGCTGGGTATTAACTGCGCTCTTCAATCTGCTGGCTTTCAGCCAACCTTCGCCCCAAGGGACGGGGGATTGAAACCACAGAGATTTAAAGCCTGTTTGCGTTCCGGTGCCACTCATCTGATTTGATACAAGACACGGTCATTTCTTGCTGCAACGAAATCCCGTCGCCACACCCATCGCGTCATTAATCAGTTCACTTCCAAATGGCTGATAGCCCACCATCCATAGCCGTGATGAGCTATTAGTGCATAACCCATAAGGGGTATCGTGATTTGGCGCCGAAAGTTCTAGCATTGCAACGCATGAAATTCAAGCATTTGATGAAAGTGAGAAGAACATGGCACTCGTAAGACCGCATGGTGGGGGCGAACTCCATCCCTTGTTGCTCAAGGGAAGAGCGCTTGCGGACGAACTGGAGCGGGCGCAGGCAATGCCAAAGATAAGAGTCAGCTCGCGCGAAAAGGGCGATCTTGTCATGCTGGGCATCGGCGGTTTTACGCCACTTGACGGTTTCATGTCCTTTACCAACTGGCAAGGCGTCTGCGCTGGTATGCGCATGACCAACGGCTTGTTCTGGCCTATTCCTATCACCCTTTCCACCGATTACATCACCGCCGACTCCATCAATACCGGCAGCGAAATTGCCTTGCTTGATCCGAGCGACGACAGCATTCTGGCGACGATGCGTATCACCGAGAAATACACCATCGACAAGGCGCACGAATGCGCCACTGTATTCCATACAGCCGACATTGATCATCCCGGCGTAAAAATGGTGATGGCGCAGGGCGACATCAATCTCGCCGGCCCAGTCAAAGTCCTGTCGATGGGCGGCTTTGACCGGAAATACGGCGCACTGTTCATGACACCGCGCGAGACGCGCGAGCTGTTTGAAATCATGGGTTGGAGCAAAGTTGCTGCGTTTCAGACGCGCAACCCGATGCACCGTTCGCATGAATACCTTGCCAAAATTGCTATCGAGGTCTGCGATGGCGTGTTGATCCACTCCCTGCTTGGCAACCTCAAGCCGGGCGATATCCCCGCCGATGTGCGCACCAGTGCCATTGCCGCGCTGACCGAAAATTACTTTGTCAAACATACCGTTGCGCAGGCCGGCTATCCGCTTGACATGCGCTATGCCGGACCGCGCGAAGCGCTGCTGCATGCGTTGTTCCGCCAGAACTACGGCTGCTCGCATCTGATCGTGGGGCGCGATCATGCCGGCGTCGGCAGCTATTATGGCCCATTTGAGGCGCACCACATCTTCGACAAAATTCCGAAAGGTTCGCTGGAAACGCAGCCACTCAAAATCGACTGGACGTTCTGGTGCTATCGCTGCGGCGGCATGGCTTCGGCGCGTACCTGCCCTCACGGTGATGCCGATCGCCTGCTGCTGTCCGGCACCAAACTGCGCAAGATGCTTTCGGAGGGATCTGATGTCCCCGACGAATTCAGCCGGCCCGAAGTGCTGGAAATATTGCGCGCTTATTACGCGGGCCTCAGCGAAAACGAAAAAGTAGAGGTAAAACTTAGCGGGCATTCGGCTTGCTGATTAAAGTCCTCCACGTAATGGGTGGACAAGGTGATGTGATTTATTTTCCAGAGGAGTATTGAGAATGCCAACTTTTGTACGTACCGAAAAATGCGATGGCTGCAAGGGGCAGGATAAAACCGCCTGCATGTATATCTGCCCTCACGATCTGATGAAATTGGACAAGGATGGCTCCGAAACCGGGCACGCTATGAAGGCTTTCAATCAGGAACCCGAGCAATGCTGGGAATGTTATTCCTGCGTCAAGATTTGCCCGCAGGGCGCAATCGAGGTTCGCCACTACGCTGACGTCGTGCCGCTGGGTGGCTCGGTGCAGCCGATGCGCGGTTCGGATTCCATCATGTGGACGATCAAGTTCCGCAACGGCGCATTGAAGCGCTTTAAATTTCCGATCCGCACCACGTCCGAGGGTTCGATCGACCCGTACGGCGGCAAGCCCATGCCGAAGATGGCCGAGCTTGATGCGCCCGGCGTATTCACCAAGGAAGTCATGGGCGGCTACCGCGCAGGCAAGCCTGAAGAATTGATCCGCCGCAAATAGACTGTCAACCAACTGAATGGGAGCGAGCAAAATGTCTGAAGGAACTTTCGGTAACCCAAAAATCGTCCAGGAAGAACTGGACATCCTGCTGATCGGCGGCGGCATGGCCTGTTGCGGCGCAGGTTACGAAATCATGCGCTGGGCCGATGCGGTCAAAGCTGAAACCGGCGCCGAACTTAAAATAAAACTGGTGGACAAGGCCGCGATGGATCGTTCCGGCGCAGTCGCCCAGGGCCTGTCAGCGATCAATACCTACCTCGGCCCGGAGCTTGACCCAGCCGATTACGCGCGCATGGTTTCCAACGACCTGATGGGCATCACCCGCGACGACTTGGCCTACGACTTGGGGCGCAACGTCGATGACTCGGTGCACCTGTTCGAAGAATGGGGATTGCCGATCTGGAAGACCGATGCGGAAGGCGTGCGCCACGACGGCGCCGATTCGATCAAGGAAGGTTTACCTTTGCTCAAGGACGGAGGCAAGCCGGTGCGTTCCGGCAAGTGGCAGATCATGATCAACGGCGAATCCTACAAGTGGATCGTCGCCGAAGCGGCAAAGAAGGCATTGGGGCTGAGTCGTATCGAAGAGCGCATCTTCATTGTGCACCTGATCAATGACAAGAACGACCCAAACCGCATCGCCGGCGCCGCGGGTTTCTCGGTGCGGGACAACACCATCCACATCTACAAGGCCAAAGCGGTTCTGCTCGCCGCAGGCGGTTGCGTGAACCTGTTCCGCCCGCGTTCCGTGGGTGAAGGCCAGGGCCGTGCCTGGTATCCGGTGTGGAACGCGGGTTCGACCTATGCGATGGCCGCCGAGGCCGGCGCGGAAATGACCATGATGGAAAACCGTTTTGTGCCAGCCCGCTTCAAGGATGGTTACGGCCCGGTCGGCGCGTGGTTCCTGTTGTTCAAAGCCAAAGCGGTGAATGCCTATGGCGAGGACTACATGGCCAAGAACAAGGAGATGCTGAACGACTACCCGCCTTACGGTCAGGCTGCCGTGCCCGCCTCTTGCCTGCGTAACCACCTGATGCTGAAAGAGATGAAGGACGGCCGCGGCCCGATCTACATGGACACCGTCACGGCGATGGCCAAGCTGAAGGAAACCCTGTCGCCCAAGGAAGTGAAGCACCTCGAAGCCGAAGCGTGGGAAGATTTTCTCGACATGTGTATCGGCCAGTGCGGCATCTGGGTCGGCGAGAACATCGAGCCGGAGAAGAAGATGTCCGAACTGATGCCGACAGAGCCTTACCTGCTCGGTTCACACTCCGGCTGCTGCGGTATCTGGGTGTCCGGTCCGACCGACCTCGGCGCACCGACCGCAAGCGACGAGGAATATGGCGGCGTTCCCGCACACCTGCCCAAGGGCTGGAACTGGGGCTACCGTTCGATGACTACCGTCAAGGGTTTGTTCACCGCCGGCGACGGCGTGGGCGCATCCGGCCACAAGTTCTCCTCCGGTTCGCACACCGAGGGCCGTTTGGCTTCCAAGGCGATGGTCAAGTATGCGCTCGACAACAAGGACTGGAAACCCGAGTTCGATGAAACACCCGAGCAAATTGCCGAAACGATTTACAGGCCGGTACGCAACTTCCTCGAGCACAAGAACTACTCCACCGCCATCGACGTGAACCCGAACTACATCACACCCAAGATGCTGCAAATGCGCTTGCAGAAAATCATGGATGAATATGTTGCCGGTGTCGCGACCTATTACAACACCAACGATAAGATGCTTGCCGTGGCCGAAGAGAAACTGGAGATGCTGAAGGAAGACTCTCTGAAAATGCGTGCGAAAGACCTGCACGAACTGTTGCGCGCATGGGAAAACTACCACCGCATCCTTACTGCCGAAGCGCACATGAAGCACATCCAGTTCCGTGAAGAGAGCCGCTATCCTGGCTTTTACTACCGCACCGACAAGAACTTCGTCGATGAGAAGAATTGGCACTGCTTCGTCAACTCTATCTATGACAAAAAAACCAAGAAGTGGAACTGCTTCAAGCGCAAACACGTGGACTTGGTGGATAAATCGAAGCTGTTCAAGACGCATGCTCCCATTGAGCCGGCGACGGATAATGGCTAAGGTAGCAGCGCGTTAGACAGCCTGCTGAAATCATGCAAGGCAACTGGGCACCGCAAGATGCCCAGTTTTTTGCATCTCCGCCATACATACTCGAAGAGAATTAATTTGACCGATACCTACATGGCAGCCGACCTGCCGTTCTCCGGCAGTCCCGTCGTACCGCAAATGTACGATGGCAGCAAATCGATACAATTCCAGTGCAGCAAAGGTATTGCCTGCTGGAACGCCTGCTGCAGCAACATCGACATCTCGCTGACCCCTTACGACATCCTGCGCCTGAAACAAAGACTGGGAATTACCTCAGTCGATTTCCTGCAGCGCTACACCCTGCCCTACGAAATGGAGCAAAACGGCATCGCAGGCGTAAAGCTGCGCCCAGTGGAAAACGGTACGGCGTGCCGGTTCATGGATCCGGAAGGTTGCAGTGTCTATGGCGACAGGCCAACAGCCTGCCGCTATTACCCGGTGGCTCTGCTGTCGATGCGCAAGCAGGACGAATATACCGACACACTATCCTATGCGCTGGTCAAGGAGGAACATTGCTTGGGCCACAACGAACCCAGAAATATCACCATAGACGCTTACCGCCAGGAACAGGGGCTGAAGGAATATGACGAACTGGCGCGCGGCTGGCGGCAACTCATTCTCAAGAAAAAGTCATCAGGCCCCAGCGTGGGAAAACCATCCAAACGCAGCCTGCAACTGTATTTCATGGTCTGCTACGATCTCGACACCTTCCGCAGTTTCGTGAACAGCGATGGGTTCACCGAACTTTATGATCTGCCTGCGGAAGAAACCGATAAATTACTTGCAGATGAAACCTCTCTGATGCTGTTCGGTTTCCGCTTTCTCAGGCAAGTGCTGTTTGGCGAAAATACGATTGCCTTAAAACAGGCAGCCGCTGAAAAACGCCAGCAACGCGTTCGGGAAAGGACTCTGCAGACCGAACGCGAGGCCAGGGAAAATCGTGCGGCGGAGCAAGATGATATGTATGGAGATCCCGCAGACTGAGCCAGAAGAATATAGCTGTGGTGAGGCATGCCAGAAAGCTTATCGATGTGTGATCAATGTCACTTACATACACTGTTAAGGCATTTATTCTTAAAACCAATAGCCTTCAAACTATCTTTCTAAACACCATAAGGAGTATTTAATGAAGACATTGTTGATAGCTGCTGCGGCTCTCATCACACCGTTCGCTTCCATTCTCGCCTACGCTGGCGACGACGCTCAGTTAGGCGAAGCGCGCAAGGTAGCAACATCATTGCCACCCAAACTGCTGGCTGCATTGCAGGAAGAAATCAGTAAATCCGGCCCCGAAGGGGCGATTCCCGTCTGCAAGGATATGGCGCCGAAGATGGCTGGCGAAATATCCCAGCAGACTGGCTGGAAAATAAAGCGGGTCAGCCTCAAGGCGCGCAATGATGCTCGCGCGATCCCCGATGCATGGGAGAAAGCCGCACTCGAAGATTTTGACAAGCGCGCCGCAGCAGGCGAGCCGCCAGCACAACTGGAAAAGGGCGAGCAGGTTGACAATGAATACCGTTACGTTAAAGCGCTGCCGGTGCAACCGCTCTGCCTGAATTGTCACGGCCCGGCAGATCAGCTCACTCCTGCCGTCAAATCCGCTCTCAGCCAGCACTATCCCAACGATCGTGCTACCGGATACTCTGTCGGCCAGATTCGCGGCGCAATCAGTATGCGCAAACCACTCTAGGCGTGCAACATCCGTGCTTCTCTGAACAAAAATTAACGCCATGTTGGAATATATTTTTTTTGAAGCCGGCCTGCGTGACAGGTTTGTCGAATACGCCAGGGGCTTGGGCGTAAGGTGTAGTTTGCAGGATGACAATATGGGGTGGGTTGTCGCAGTTCCGGAGGAATTGGCTGATGACTTGGTGGAATCGCTGGAAGCGCATTACGACGAACTACAGGACGAACAATCTGTTCTGCTGTCCCAGTCACAGGGCGGACTCAAGCAGTTGGCCGGGTTTAAAATGATCCTCCCGGACGGGCAAATATGCATGGTGCCATTGCAGCCTGATGTGGCTAAGCGCCTGCTTTCCTGTTTCAGCTTCGAGGAAATACAGGCGCTTTTCGACACTGTTGCACGCAGCGCGCTGAATCCAAAAAACATGGCCTTGTGTGAAATTTTGAGGGCCAACGCAGAGACCAATTGAGGGCATACATCAAAACACTCAGCGTGGCAGATCAAGGCGGGAAATAGGTTTATTTAGAGGAAGTGAATAATGTATGCACACCCCAAAACGCCGGACATTGACGGCGAAGGTTACTTAATTAACCCTCAGGATTGGAGCGAAGGCTTGGCAGAGGAATTTGCCCGCCAGGAAAATATTCATCTCACTGAAGACCATTGGGATGCGATACGCTTTATGCGCGAGTATTACGCGGATCATCAAATCGCACCCGATGTCCGCCATGTGATGAAACACCTCGCGGCACGGCTGGGACCAGAATCGCGCAACAAGATATTCGAGCTGTTTCCTTACGGATATGTGAAGCAGGCATGCAAAATCGCCGGCATGAAGCGCCCACGTGCCTGGAGTACTGGCTGACCTATCTGCCCTCGTCGGCTACCAGGCATAAACCAATTTTCCTGGGTTCGAACATCTACGAAAACAATCACAACGGGGGCTTACGCCTCCGTTGAACTTTTCGTTAACCCACCATAAGCACCCCCCCCCCCGAACTTGCGCTGATTGCCCGCCTATGCGAACGAGCACAAGCACGGCAACGCATTTGACTGGTATCATCTCGCCCACTTTTACGGAATTCAATACCTCCAATGCCCTACCTCACGCTTGATAAGGCCGCGCTTGCATTCGGCCATGTGCCGCTGCTCGATCATGTGGATTTCCAGCTTGATGAAGGCGAACGTGTCGGCTTGATTGGCCGCAACGGCGGGGGCAAATCCAGTATTCTGAAAGTGCTGGCCGGGCAGGCCGCACTGGACGATGGCATCGTATGGCGCGCGCCCGGTTTACGCATCTGCCATGTGAGCCAGGAACCGATGCTGAACGCAGACGCAACCGTGTTCGACGAAGTTGCGCGCGGGCTGGGCGGGTTGTGCAAATTGCTGAGCGACTATCATCGCCTATCACATCAACTCGCCGAGCCGGATGCCGATTACGATATTCTGCTCGAAGCGATGCAGCCCTTGCAAACCCAGCTTGAAGCGGAGAACGGCTGGGCGGTGCAGGCGCGCATCGAGACAGCGATCCAGCGCCTGGAACTGCATGCCGATGCGATTGTTGGCTCTCTTTCCGGCGGCGTGCGCAAGCGCGTGGCGCTGGCGCAGGCGCTGGTGGCAGAGCCGGATGTATTGATTCTGGACGAGCCGACCAACCACCTCGACTTTTCTTCCATCGAATGGCTGGAAGGGCTGCTCAATAATTTTCGCGGCAGCGTGCTGCTGGTTACCCATGACCGGCGCTTTCTCGATAACGTCGTCACCCGCATTGTCGAACTGGATCGCGGCAATCTCGCCAGCTTTCCCGGCAACTTCTCAGCCTACCTGCGCTTCAAGGAACAGATGCTGCAGGATGAAGCCGTGCTCAATGCCAAGTTTGACAAGGTGCTGGCGCAGGAAGAGGCGTGGATACGTCAGGGCGTCAAGGCGCGGCGCGTCCGCAACGAAGGCCGCGTGCGGCGGCTGGAGCAGTTGCGCCGCGAGCGTGCAGTGCGGCGCGAGCGCGTGGGCCGGGTCGAGATGAACCTGGAGGCGGGTGACCGCTCCGGCAAACTGGTGGCGGAACTCAGTCACGTCAGCAAATCGTTCGGCGAGCGAAAAATTATTGATAATTTTTCCTGCCGCATCCAGCGCGGCGACAAGATCGGCTTGCTAGGCCCCAACGGTGCGGGCAAGAGCACGCTGCTCAAGATCATCCTCGGCGAATTGGCGCCGGATAGCGGCGAGGTCAAGCTGGGCACAAAACTCAGCGTGGCTTATTTCGACCAGTTGCGCGCGCAACTGAATGAAGAGGCCACGCTGGCCGACACCATTAGTCAAGGCTCGGATTTCATCGAGATCGGCGGCTCGAAGAAGCACATCATCAGCTACCTTGGCGATTTCCTGTTTGCGCCGGAACGCGCCCGTTCGCCGGTGAAAAGCTTGTCCGGCGGCGAGCGCAATCGTCTGTTACTGGCGCGCCTGTTCAGCCGCCCGGCCAATGTGCTGGTGATGGACGAGCCGACCAACGACCTCGACATCGAAACGCTGGAATTGCTGGAAGACCTGCTGGCCGAGTATGACGGCACACTCTTTCTGGTGAGCCACGATCGCGCCTTTCTCGACAATGTGGTGACTCAGGTGATCGCCTTCGAAGGCGACGGCAAGCTGATGGAATATGTGGGCGGCTATGATGACTGGGTGCGGGTAAAGAAGCACGCAGCCGCGCAGCAACGCGAAGTGGCACAACCCAAACCAGCGCTACAGATGGTCGCACCAAAAACCAAACCCTCCAGCAAATTGAGCTTCAAGGAAGCACGTGAGCTGGAAGAAATTCCGCAGCGCATCCAGCAACTGGAACGCGAGCAGGAAGAAATCGGCACAGCATTGGGTACCGCTAACCTATACCGTGACAATTCCGCCCAAGCCAGGCAGCTACAGGAACGCACTTCATCCATCGAAGAAGAATTGCTGCAATTGATGGTACGCTGGGAAGACTTGGAAGGACGCTGAGCTGGATGCTATTAACTGGCAGTAAAGTACGGGCGCCTCAAAACAAATACCTGAGATCAGAAGCGTTGCCCGCCACAAGTTATATGCTTTACAAGGGTGGATTCAATAACTATAATGCGCGCTCTTTATTGGGGGTATAGCTCAGCTGGGAGAGCGCTTGCATGGCATGCAAGAGGTCAGCGGTTCGATCCCGCTTATCTCCACCAGAAGAGAATGTCCCCATCGTCTAGAGGCCTAGGACACCGCCCTTTCACGGCGATAACACGAGTTCGAATCTCGTTGGGGACGCCACTAAAAACAGTGAGTTAGCGTAATTCTGCATAACTTGGTATCACTGTATATCACATGGTTTAGCAAGTAATTTAGACTAGATTAGACTAGGCTTATAACTTTCTGACGGCACGCAAGCCTGAGTTTCCACGCACGAAAGCAATTCACGCATTCTGTACCGACCGACATAGCCAAAAAGCTAGGTCAATAGTCGGCAAAAAAGCCGGGAAAGTGGCTGACGAAATGATGCAGAGTGCAACAGAATTGTTGCGTGAACATCTTGCCAACATCATCGAGAAACATTTCTTCTGCCGAATTCATTTTGGGGTACGTTGCGCTGTTTAGCCGCCCTTGGGGGATGCAACAAGCAACTTGGCAGGCGCGGATCAAGGCCGTACTTCCTGTCGTGTTGGTCAGTTTGCTTGTGATCGTACTCTGCGATTGTTTTTTAGATCAACTGCTGTCGGCCATGACTTTTGTCGGTGTGTGTTTCGCTGCCTTCATCTTATTTACCTTTGACAAGAAAACCAACAATTTTGCAGATCGTTTGGCGACCCTCGCAAAACAAGGGCTTTTGCGCTGTGGCATCTCGGTTCTAACTGTAATTCCAGCAGCCTTGGCCAAATTTTCTTCCCGCGTCATCCCCGTTCCGATCACCCCTCCGCGCCGTATCCCTGCCTGACCCACGGGCTTGCCTCTTGGTAAGCAATCAACCGATTTCAGGCAGAGGGCGGCATGTGGCATGACTTCGCCGCCCCTGCGCAAGCAGGAGTACAAAATGCAGAATCCTCACGATGCTAACGTGTTGCAATATTTTGACTATATTGTCAAAAACATAACCTTGGGAAGCCTTCTGGCGAGCGTGAAACAGCTCGCTCAAGTTAGAAATCGCCCCCAGGGAGTTGTCCGAAACGAAATCGCGCGGGGTACTTGCCCCGTACCAACTTTTCTTGATGGTGGACGCAGAGTAGCTACTGTGCTGGCCTGTGCGCGCTGGCTAGCTGAGCAAGATGGCTGCGTAGCAGCAATGCCGCCGACACCAAAAAGGCGCGGCCCACGATCCAAAGCAGAGCGGATTGCGGCTGGAGGAGCAGCATGATCGATCAGACGGCGCAGCAGCGTCTGGCTTCGCTATTCGGCGGGGTGTGAAATGGACAAGGACATGGTTTTGCAGCTGTTGGATCGGCCTATCGCTTTTCATCGTTGCTTTGTACCTGTGGCCGAGTCTGTGGCTGGTGCAGTCTGGCTAAGCCAACTGGTTTACTGGTCTGGGCGCGGACAGGATAAAGCAGGGTGGATATACAAAACACAGCAAGAATGGAAAGAGGAAACCGGATTGGGCAGGAGTGAGCAAGAAAATGTTCGTAAAAAACTCAGGAATAAAATGGTGCTGGAAGAAAAAGAAGATGGACTCCCTTGCCGACTTTTTTACCGGCTAAATCTTGATCGGCTTTTCGAACTAATTTCCTCGCAAGCCCGCGCTGATGCTGGTGCAGACCAGTATGCTGGAATCCAGCATACAAGGATGCGAAAAACCAGCAAACAAGCATGCGGAAATCTAGCAAACAAGGATGATGGAAATCAGCAGGCTAATACAGAGACTACGCATAGATTACATCATAAACCACCACCACCCTCACCGGAGAGCGAGGTATGCAGTGTACCCGCCACAACGAGCGGCAGTGGTGGCGTTTTTGATGGATTGATCATTGAGCCGTCTATTACTCCTTACATTCCCCAGCTCCTGAACGTTCTGCAACAAGTTGGCATCACGGATGCTGCACATGCCCAAGACCTTCTGGATGAACTCGTCGGCGCCATCGACTCTGGTAATCAGGGTGAACGCCAGAAGGTGGGGTATCCGGTTGCATGGCTGCAAAAAATTGCTGCCGGCGAATTAAAGCGCGCCCGATGCTTCGAGGTGCAGTCTCGCAGACAATCGGCTAAAATGAGCGAGCAGCAGATCGCCTCGACCTCTAAATTGGTTGTTGATCCAACCTCAAAGGCAAAGGGCGAGGAAATTGTAGCCCGAGTTCGCAAACGCATGTTCATGCAGTCAGAACACAAAAAACAGTTATGAACTCCGCCAACACGAGGTTTTCGTTACGTTTACTGCGGGAAAGTGGGTTTTTATTTGTAGCGACTGTGAGCATGGCAATCGCTACTGTGTGGACGACTGCGAAAAACTTGCCCGGAGCCAATCCACAAAACAGGCAGGGCAACGCTATCAGTCGAGTCCGAAAGGCCGAATCAAGCATGCCGCACGGCAACGCGGTTAGAGGTAAATCTTCCCAATTGATGTCTGCACATCCACAGTCGGGCCTAAGAAAAGACTGAGATTGAGACCCTTCTTCTTTGGCTCGGGCTGATCACCGCTGACAGACCGGTCACTCATGGGATCGTCTCTTTAAATTCGTTCAAGCTGCTGCGCAATCAACTCAGATCTAGTGAGGTTCGTGCAAGGCAGTATTCGGTTATTGTTTTTGGCTGGTGGAATCAATACTGAAGTCGTAATGGCCATCTATTATTTTTTGCCGAGCCTTCTTGAAAAAGCACTCCGGCGGCGTCAGACTTGCTGCACGTGCGGCATCCATTCCTGCCATCAGTGCTTGGAATTCTTTTATAAACTCATCTTGGCCGCCCAGCGCACTCACGCGCCACGCCTGACGAAATCGATCCTGCAGGATTTTGTATTGGTGCGCGTGTTTGGCGATGACATCGAGGCTGACATCAAGATTCAAGGCTTTGTAGATCGCGGGTGTAATGCCAGCGAGCAAAGCGCATAGGCCGGTGAGCCATTCGTATCCGGGCTGCTGCTTGAAGATCGGCCAAGCGGCAATGCCACCTAAAATGATCGGAGCTACTACAAACAGCACCCGATAGCGGCGCATGGACTTTAGCCACTCAAACAAGGTGGTCGAGGTATATAGGCAGGATTCTTCCTGCCGTTTGCACTCTTCAATTAGATTTTGTGTACGCGCATCCATCACACAGCCCTCGGAACTTGTTGTCCAAAAATCTTCTGCCACTCATCGCCTGCTGCGAGTAAATAGTTGTCACGCTCATAGTCGCAGGCCTTTGCCGCACGGCCATAGGCAGTTTCAACGCGGCTTTGCCACGCATTACCCAATGGAATCACTTTCCATGTGCCCGGCACCGCGACACTGGAATTGGCCCGGTGGTACATGTAGGCAAACAGGTCGCGGAGGAGCCAGTCAAACCAGAAGAAATCTTTGAAACGCCACGGCGACTGAGCAATGAAATCTGCAGCAAGCAACTCAAGCTGAAACGACTTGATCGGAACCAAGCAGTTCGCTTGCCATGCTTTCAGCATTCGAATAAGGGGACGAAGGTTGCTGCCGTTCGCCTGATCTACAGCGTCAATGTGCCGAATCTCGGCCCAAGGATCTGTTTGCTTATAGCTGCCACCATTGTGGGTGTCGCAAATCCAGTACTGGCCGCTTTGCAGAAGAAACGCCGGAACGACCTCTAGGGCGTAGCTTCCGAAACGGACTACGACGACTTGCCCATCGCCACTCATATCCGTATCGGGATATGTCGCAGCAAGAGCAGCTTTCACCTCTTGGAGCAGTGCGGACTGCCGGTTCCACTGATAGCTCTGAAAGCGGTGGTATACAGTTGTCGGCAAAACGAAATACAAATCCACGTCACGCGGCGGACGGATGGCAGTGCTTTTCCCCCAGGAGCCGACCAGGAAACTGTTATCGGATGGAGATGATGTACCGTAGTAACTTCGGTTTAGGCACGCAACGACACCGGCGCGCTTCGTTTCGCCGTCTTGGTATTGAAGCTCGGTGAGCGCAAGATTTCGATGAAACTGTTCAAACCGCTGCCGCACACCTATCCATTGTGGGACTGCCTGCGCGACAGAAAGAAGGCCAAGGCCAGCAGGCGCAAAATAGGCTGGTTGTGCGCTCATCAGCCCTCGCAATGTCGGGGCAGTAACACTCACAGGGCACCTCGCTCAAAATTTGCCAACATTTGTTCCGCAGCTTCCCACGGCAGCCGCCGCCCGTTTACGCGCATTTTGTGGAGTGCCGCCCTAGCCACCGCGACGGTGATGCGCTGCTCGCGCACCATCTCGCCAATTAGCCAGATCGTGCCTTTGACTTCGACCTGCTCTGTTTCTGCCGCCAGCCTAAGTGCGGCATCGCCGGTCAGCAATGGGCACTTTTCCAGCTCTGCCAGCGCCAGTGCGAACAAGTCGATCCGCCCCGGCCTCACGTAGGTTTGACTGAGCGACTGGACGCGCTCGACACTTTTTGCCGACAAGCTGCGCGTCTGCAAGCCCATATCAAGCAGGTGGGCGTGCTGCTCTTCTAGTTCCTCGTAATAGAGAATATCGGGAACCGCAAACTGGTATCCAAGGCTGAACATGGGCGCTACGAGATCGCCCACTTCGACATCCATCAAGATGTTCGCATCACTGATTAACAGCAGCATCGCCGCCCTCCATCGAGCGGACGCGCCGAAACTGTTGCAGTGGCATATTCATGAGCTCGGCAGCCTTCGACTCGCCGATGTACTCCTCGGCCAGCGCGTGAAACACCAGCTGCTCGAAAATGTGCGCCTTCTCGGTGGGGTAGTCGTTTCCCGGCTCTTTCCGATACCAACCCTTGAAGCGGAACAACTTGGCCTGCTCTTCGCGGTAGGCAGGCGAGATGATGCCAAGATCTCGGGCGCGATACAGAATTCCGGCCATCGACAGGCCAAACTCTTCTTTCAGTAGCCCCAGCTCCTTGAGTTCGATGGCGTTGCGATGTCGTCCGAGCTCTTGCAGCACCGATGCGCGCGGAAACAGGAACGTTCCAGCGAAGCGGTTGCACGCCATCTCCTCGTCCAGATCATCCGCAAGGCGACCTTCGAGCATGAGGTGGCCCAGCTCGTGCGCCAGCGTGAAGCGCTGACGATCCCCCGGCCAGTGGCGACCAACGACCACGATGGGCATACCACTGACGCGAGCCGCGAGGCCATCGAATTTGTTCTCGGCGTCCGCTTCAATCATGAAGATACGGATGCCGTTGGTTTCCAGTACATCGATCAGATCGGGGATTGGGTCAAAGCCCAGATCCCACGCCTCGCGGACGCGCTCGGCAGCCTCTTCGATCTGATCCATCACTGTGATGGACGAGGCCAGTCCGTCGACTGTGGCGAACGCCTTGACGGGCGATTGCGGGAAGAGGTTTTCCAGTTCGATGCGACGCTCAATCAGGTCGATCACTTCGTGCGTGATCGCGTCCAGTCGCTTTTTAGGCAAAGAGCTGCGCTTGCGGTACTCGATCCCATCCAGAGCAACCGGCTCCGGACGGAAGAAATACTCAGTACGTACATTGAGCGTGCGCGACAGCCCAAGCAGGATGTCGCTTGAAGGCATGGCAATGCCGTCTTCGTACTTCTTTATTGCCGCGTGGGACACCCCAACGCGTTCGCCGAGATCGCGTAGAGATAGTCCTGCCGCCTTACGAGCTCGATGGAGTCGAATGCTAAACATGCCTGTCCTCTCATACCCCAAATGGGGTGGTTACGGTGGTTGCCAAAAACCACTTTATTCAGTTAAATTGTAAACCACATTCGCCATAAGTTCAAGATGCGAAATAAGATCGTGCGAGAAATCGGTCACTCAGGATGAGTCCCGCGCCTATGGTCGGTGATGATTTCATACCGGTCGTTGATACATCTGGATGCCACCGACAGCAATGGCCGATTGCGGGCCTTCATGGCGATTCTCATGACTGATAGCAGTGTGTCGAAACCGGCAGGTGGCAGTACATAAAAATGAAGTTCCGTTATGCGCTATAAAGCGGCTATGCAAAAAAATCAAATCCCTTTCGGTATCTCCCTTCTGAATTGATACTTGTAGTTCCATTGTATGCGCGGTTTTGCCTCGTCGTATTTTATGTGGTGGCATTTGTTAGCGGATTTGCTTCGTCGTCAACAACTCAGCTGCGCAAATTGCAGGCGAACAACTTCGCCACTGGAATAAAGTTGCGCCAAAATCTAGGGCGGCATGAAATCAACCCAGCGCCGCGCTATTCCAGCACATCCACAGCACGACTGAGACTTAAGTGAACAAACGCATAACAATGTCAGAACGCCCACAGCACGTCTGAGAATTATGAAAATTAAATTTGTAATTAGATCGGAAGAGCGTCGTGTAGGGAAAGAGTGTAGATCTCGGTGGTCGCCGTATCATTAAAAAAAAA
>FZPX01000334.1_pt1 | contig 18240 bp, 14 predicted proteins | sample 1534791 | NCBI WGS metagenome assembly FZPX01 (sample SAMEA104161951, study PRJEB21768) | metagenome | biome: subterrestrial habitat; feature: phreatic zone; material: underground water | place: France | collected 2016-06-01 | depth 60 m | reverse complement strand
GAACACTGCTACTGTACTCCGCTCAGGTTCATGGGACTCAATTCGGGCGAAAAAAATTGGCGACTGCGGTCTCTCCCCGAGGGAGAGGGGCTTTGCTCCCTTCCCCCTCGGGGGGAAGGGCTGGGGATGAGGGTTTGCCCCCTGTCGGTTATTTTCAACTGTGGTTTTCAGGATAAAGGCACTGGATCCCCGCCTACGCGGGGATGACGAATTAATCCGTGTTTCCATAACCCTACCCATGAACCATGGTGCTCTGTGAATACAGTCGTATGAGCGCAATTTATTGCGCGATCATCAATATCAGATCGCCCAATAAATTGGGTTCCTACAGCAGCGCCCGCTCTCGCTACGCTTTTGGTTCATGGGTTCAGGGCGAAAAATTGGCGGCTGCGGTCTCTCCCATATATTGAATTCTTGGAAATAAGAAAAATCCCGGAAACTGGAAGCAAGGGAACGCTTCCATACACAACCATGCAGTAAGGTGAGAGGGGGAAGGTGTAAATGAAGCGGCAATTTTCAGCCTTGATAAAGCGATTTATCCACGGATTTACAAGGAGGTGCACGAATAGCCTAACCTGGAAACGGCAGTTGGCGGTTTTGCAGGTGAAGAATATTTTGCAATAACAATGTGTTGCGTATGAATATAGCCGTGCCTGTCAATGCTTCGGATGGTTGGGCTGTTTGCACCAACCCTTTGCTTTTCCGTGTTATTCTATGACGGCAAGCCGTATTTTTGGATTAAAGACATACCAGCCACACGCTGCAACTGGCACGGAAACTGCTACATAGAAATTGCGGGACGCTTGCTTTGAAACATCGAATATGGATGGCGAACGCAAAATTCAATAATTTTTAGGAGATTTAACATCATGAAGACACGTACAGTTAAGCATCTGGTTGCGTCCACCCTGGTTCTGGGGCTGCTGGCAACCGTGCAAACAGCAAGTGCAGCACCAGAAGGTATCGCCAACACACGCCACAACCTGGGTTCCAACGGTCAGGCCATCGGCCCAAATGGCACCAGAACAGGCAGCGGCGGCATGGGTGACGTATTTACCCTGGGCACAGACGAAATCTGCGTATTCTGCCACACACCACACGGAGCCAACACAGACGTGCCGGTGCCACTGTGGAACAAAGCATCCCTGGCTAGCACGACTTACAACACGTTCCAGTCGGGCACCATGAACAGCACCGCTCCTGCGAACCTGGCTGGCCACATGTCGCTTGCCTGCTTGTCCTGCCACGACGGCACACAAGCCATGGATAACGTAGTCAATGCTCCCGGCCAAGGTGGCTTTAACAAGAACAACTACATGTCTGGCATCAGGATCGGTGATTCGCGCCAACTCGACGGCTCTTATAGCGGCGCACCGGGCTGGTATGCGGGTGCCAACACCATCACCATGGCCGAGTATGACGCAGCTGACACTACTGGCGGCAAGCTGATCTCCGGCGCCGGTGTTGACTTTATCGGCACCGACCTGAGCAACGATCACCCGATCGGTATGGCCTACGGTGGCGGCGGCTGCCCAGGAACAGGTGCTGTTGGCGCCGCTGGCGGTTGTAATGATGCGGACTTCAAGGCACCACAAGCAGGGCTTGGCAGCATGTTCCAGGTTGGCTCGTCAACAGCTGGCGCCAAAGATGCCATGCGCATTTACGGCTCTACTCTCGCTTCTGCGACAGTGGAATGCGCGAGCTGCCACGATCCGCACACAGATGCTCAGGCAACTTTCCTGCGTAAATCCAATGCGGCCAGCGGTGTTTGCCTGACCTGCCACACCAAGTAATAATTATGTTGTAGATCAGGCTACAAAGCCTGGTGATTGCGGGCCGGATGGTTTCTATCCGGCCCGCTTTTTATTGGACGCAGCTTGTCCATCAGGTTTACAAAGCCCATCATTACGGCGTAGGAGCCCGATTCATCGGGCGATTGATCCTCACACAATCGCGCAATAAATTGCGCTCCTACACGGTTTCCGTGTCCCAATGAAAAATTGAAATGGGCTAATGGACAATCTGGAATTAGGGAATGCCCAACAATGCTTGGGCACAAATTGCAACTTTGTATTAAAATCAAAATCTATTGTTTACGGCGTGTGTGAACGCCGAAAATACTGGAGGAAAAATCTGATGATGCGTGGACATAAGTGGGGATGGTTGTTTGTCGTGGTGCCATATTGTGTGTCAATGGCGGTTGCCGAGCCTGCGGTGAGCGGGGCCGCAGAGACTGCAGCGAGCGGGGTCGCGGCTGCGCGGAAGCCACTATACCCGCCACTCGGGGCATCAGCCTCGGCGGTGGGAGCTATCCCAAGCCCGGAAGAGGATTACCAGGCAGCCCTCAAGGCCGATGATGCCGGAGACATGGTGGATGCGGGCAGGCTATTCATGCGTGCCGCCAAAGCGGGCCATGCGGCGGCTCAAGCGACTGTCGCCCTCGGACTCAGGACAGGTTCTGCCGACAAGCAGGCGTTCGAGTTTTTCCGCAAGGCTGCCGAACAGGGCAATGCCCTCGGGCAGCTTGGCTTGGGCACGATGTATGCCGAGAGCGGGGTGGTGCCGCAGGATTTTGCCGAAGCGCGCAAGTGGATAGCGCGGGCGGCGGATCAGGGAGATAAAAAAGCCATTCATATTATGGCCGATGCCTATATAAGCGGCCAATTCGGCCTCGACGAAGCCGCGCGGAACAGCCCCGAGGCGCTGGACTGGATTAAGCGCGCCGTAGCCATCGACGACCCTACCGCGATCAGGGCGCTTGCCAAAGCTTATCGCTCGGGACAGTTTGGGCTTGCGGTTGACCCGAAACAGGCCGATGACCTGGATGCAAAAGCGAATAAGCTGCTCGGTATAGTAGAGAAGAAAAAGAAGAAAACGCGCGGGGGTTAATCTTGGAAGCAGCAGTGGGTGGAAAATTTTCCATGCCTCATGCTATTGGGCTGCATGTGTAGGTGCGAATTTATTCGCACATGGCATGTTGCTAGTGCGAATAAATTCGCACCTACAAAACCGCTGATTTTTCTAGGGAAGCGCAGATTTATTCGGTTTTGTCGTTCCCGCGAAGGCGGGAACCCAATCAAATAAAGGCACTGGCAAATAAAGGCACTGGATCCCCGCCTACGCGGGGATGACGAATTAATCCGTGTTTCCCTAGTTAATACGATCCGGCACAGTGAAGTTACTGCTTTCCGCGAACGGAATCAAGGTGTGTTAATGTCGGTTCCGCGTGCGCAATGGTTTCGTCAAAGCGTTGCGGAACAGCGCTTATGTTGTAACAAATTTTTATTTTTTGAGGAACACATCATGAATTTGATTGAACGTGCCGGTCGCCATTGCGTGTTGTTGGCGCTCCTGAGCCTGGGGCTGTTTTCCGCAAGTTGCACATCGACTCTGGCCAATAGGGAATCAAGCGGTGTTATTGCCGCAACGGCGGCTCCTGCGGAAATGCCAGTTACGGCGCAGATTCCTGCTCCATCCCCAATCACGGAACCAGCGCCAACCCCGGCCGCAAAGGCAATACCTGCCGAGGAAATTGCTGCTACGGTCAACGGCAAGCACATCACTATTTGGGACTTTAATGCACGCTATTCCGCAACGATGCGCGACCGTTTCTATCACGGAAAACCGCCGGAAGGCCAGGTAGAAGCCGTGCGCAAGGAAGTGCTCGATCTTCTGGTGGATAATGCGTTGCTCGTTGAAGAGGCCGAGAGGCGCGGTATCAAACCGGATGAGGTCAAGTTCGAGCAGGCGGCGGCCAATGCCGAAGCGCGCTACAGCGCCATGCCGGAATGGAAGAGGGATCGCGGGCAGGTACTCGCTATGATAAAGGCGCAGGTTGACCGGCAAAGCCTGGTCGAACAGGTCAGCAAGGTGTTGCGGGAGGTGCCCCAGCCTACGCCAGCCGAAGTGCGGGCTTATTTCGATCAAAAACCCGAATTCTTTACCGAACCGGAAAAATTGCGTCTGTCGATAATTCTGCTGAAAGTGGATCCGGGTGCGCCTAAAGCTGAGGTGGACAAAGCGCGCGAAGAGGCGCAAGGGATTTACCAGCGTCTCAAGGATGGCGCCGATTTTGCCGAGCTGGCGCGCCAGAGTTCGGGAGATGGATCGGCGGAAAGAGGCGGGGATCTCGGTTATGTGCATGGCGGCATGTTGCCGGAAAAGTTGCAAGAAAAGATAGATAAATTTCAGGTAGGGGTGGTGGCCGAGCCGATCAGGGTGCTGGAAGGTATCGCCCTCTACCGTCTGGACGCACGCGAGGCGTCTGTTCTGAAGGAGTTCAATGATGTGGAACCGCGCGCTCAGGAGTTGCTTAAGCGCGACCAGCAAGATCGGGCATGGAATGAGGCTATTAGCCGGTTACGCGGGGGCGCCAAGATTGAAATACTGTTACCGATGGCCGATAACAGCGCCAAGCCAACAACCGAAAATAACGTCAAGCAAGGAAGCGGCCCTGCGGGGGAGCAGTTAAATGCGCCCGCAAGCAGTGATAAGCAGAGTGGTGCAGCTACTCAGAAGGCTGATAAGAAAAAAAGCAGCAAGAAAAAAATCAACAAGAAAAAGAAAATTAACGACAAGCTAAGGGCGCCTCTATAAATTCAAATTCGTCATTCCGGCCTGCACCCGCAAGGGGTCGCTTTGCAGGCGACTTGCAACCAGCCAGAGGCTGGGCAAGATCGTCGCCGTGGTTGTAAGGGACTGAAGCCCCAACAACACACGCAGCGCGGGAATGACGGGTTTTCGATCTAATGGACTATCTGGGTTAGAACCTGGGCCGTGAGCAAGATCTTCCTGAGAGGGCGAGTTTGTGGTGCGACGAAAACGGGATGCAGTAATCATTGTGTTGAGATGCGTCATTTTTGGCTGCTGCGCCAGTGCGCAGCATGTGGCATTCGGCACAGGAATGGTGGCACCCACAAAGCCTTCGGGCGGCTACGTTTTGGTGGCTCAGGCTGATACGGCAGTTGAACCGCAAGCAATCGTGCAGGAAACCAAAAATGCCGATGCAACCGCCCGTCCACAAGCCGAGATGCGGGAAATTAAAAGCGCGGCACGCCTTTCGAAAAGCAAGCAGCGGCGCAGAAAGCCCAAGATGGCCGGCGTACCAGCCGGATCACAGGTAGTGGCGCTGGAAGCCAAAGCACCCGAATTGCAAGTGGCGGTGAAGGGAGCCCAAGCGCCTGAACCACAGGTTGTGGCGCTGGAAGCCAAAATACCCGAAACACAGCTGGCGGCGCAGGAAGCTAAAGCACCTGAAGCCAAAGCACCTGAAGCAAAGGTAGCGGCGCAGGCGCCTGAGGAAATCGATGCACTCGAAAAACTGTTGGCAGAAAAGCAGGATGCCGTAAAAGCCAACGTAGCAGCGAAACCGCGAGAAGATGAGAAGAAACTCCAAGTGGCAGATGTGGGCAAAAAGAAGTATGGTATGGCGCCGATTGATTGGGGGGTTCGCCTGACAGAGACTCTCGGCAAGAATAAAATAACGGAAACACAACACGGCGTTAAAGGTTCCAATGTCGGTACAAGGAGCACCAGCAACGTAGGGTTTGTCAACACTCAAACTGTGGACGCCGGTGCGAAGACCTACATCTTGCAGCCGTATATAGCCCAACTCGACGGCACGCTCAGTTTGGTCAAGAACAGGGGCGCCATCAACGACATTGCCGGCCAAAGCACCGGGGTGTCTGGAGACAGCAGTCTGAAACTGTTTCCGCAAAGCCGCTTTCCGTTTTCCATGATGGTGGGTGTCGGCAAAAGACATAATGAATCGGAATTTAATGATCAAAATACGAAGACCAACTTGCTTAGGCTGAATCAAAGCTACAGACCGTTAGGCGGGTTTTCACAGTACAGGGGAGGATACAAGAGCACCAAGGATACAACTGACCTCAACAGTACGAATTATTTGGGCGTCGCCAATACCAGGGAAGTTATAAAAAGAACATCCTGGGATGGAGACTATTCAACGCGTAGCCAGGAGCATAGAACCAGTGTAGGGGTGTTGTTTAATGAAAAACTGTTCAGTTCACGCTATAACACAACCAAGCGAACGGATCATTTAACGGTTTCAGACGCCTACCTGCCGTCCGACTCCCTGTTGTCGGTCAACTCCTATGCCAACATGGATCTGTTTTCTGAAAGCGACGGCAGCACCATACGCTACCTATTGGCAAACTCCAATCTCTCCTGGCAACCGGAGGAGGAGGAAATACCCTTGTTTGTGGATGGGAACGTGCACTTGTTTGGCCAATATAGATCATATAAGGGTTCTAAAAGCAGAACACAGAGCTTGGGCACGGATGCCAGGGCAAAGTATCTCTTTTCGAAAAACCTGACAGGATATGCCAGCGGCGGTGTTGATGTCGTGGATAACAACGGAATACGGAAACTCACTACCAATGAAAGTGGTTCGGCCAACTATTTATCCGATGTTACCCGTTTAGCGGGGGACGCTTCATATGCATGGAATGCCAGAGGTGGTGCAACCAACCGTACCGGGTCACCCCCAGACAGCACCATTTTTGGAGGTGTCGGGCACGGCTTGGCTGTTCCTTATCCATTCGAAATGTTCGGCAAAAAAATGCAAGCAGTTGGCAGAATCAACCAGTCGCTGTCTAACGAAACTGGCCGGATCAAAGGGCAAAAAACCACGCTCGATAATGCGGGTAGTATGTCGGTAGGCAGTGCCCTGGCGTCTGGTTCGAGAGAAGCGCTGCTGGGCGGGGATGGCAAGTTGCAGGGTGGAGTAAGCGCTCGTGCGGGCATATCTGTTTCCGATAGACGCGTTTATGGAAGACAGCCTTCGCGCAGCCGGGCATCTTCCTTGACATTTGTCTTGCGAGAGACCAGCCAAACTGCTTATACCCGCCCCGGTTTAAGCGTGGAGGTGTCGCTGGAGGCTACCCAAGGGACGGAAAATCGGGGGCTGAGGCTTATTGGCGGGGTTAATGCCACCTACGTGAAATCAAATGTTTTCAACGTGCGCGGACTGAGCTATGTGGGGTCCCTTGCTGTGGACAAGCGAGCCGACACGAGTGTAGCTGAGGATTTGAATGCAAATAACCCTCGTCTTCCATGGTCGCTTGATCAGCGCCTGCGCTACAGGATCGGCCAGAATGAGTTACAGTTCAGGGCAAATGTTTCCGACAAATATGGCTTAAAAAATTCTTCACTCTGGCTGGTGTTTAAAGCATGGCGCACTATTGGTAATGCCAATTGAAGGGGGTTTTGAATAATTCCCGTTTTACCGCAATTCATTGCCCGTTCCCCGATACCCGCCTTGGGTAAATTTTACCCAGCAACGCGGCTCATGGAGGGCTTGTTTAATGGCTGCATAAAATGGTACATTGCTAATCGCATCGGTTTTGGGTTTTATTGAATGATTTCTATAACAGGATGGGGAAAACCAGGGGGAAAGGGAAATGAAAAAACGAATAAGATTAACCACAGGCTTCATACTGTCCACATTTGTGGCGGTGTGGGCATTGCTGGTTGTGGGTGTCCCGGAAGCGCAAGCGGAATATGGCGATGTGGTCATTAACAATTATGCAGACAAGGCGGGAATGAACCCTGCGGTCTTTCCGCACTGGTTTCATCGGATACGCTTCGCGTGCAAGGTTTGTCACGCCGACCTTGGTTTCAAATTCAAGGCAGGCGGCAACGAAATCACAATGGCCAAAATCATTGACGGCCAGTTTTGCGGTGCTTGCCACAACGGTGAAATAGCATGGAGTGTGGAAAACTGCAATATGTGCCATTCGGGCAAACCGGGCACGCCGACGCAGATTCATAATAGCACCCAGGCACAAATGCTCTATGTACCTACAGTTGGGGTATCCGGGGTGGCGGCAACTGCCACACCCACAGCGGGAACTGCTACAACCGGGGTGAGCAGTGGAAATGCACCAGTTGGTGCATCTAAACAGGGGGCACAGCCGAAACAAAGCGCGCCGGCTGATGGCGCCGGAAAGAAGAGGAAGCAGCCATGAAAATCAAAAAGATAATTACAACGGTTTTTTTTGGGGTTGTTCTGGCGCCTGCTGCTTGGGCGCAACAGGCAGAAGTCAAGGCGGCCTATGATAAGGCTTGCGCGCACTGCCATACAGCCGGAATTGGTGGTGCACAGCGACTTGGGGACGCAGTCGCCTGGAAGGAGCCGGTGTCAGGCGGTATGGCGCGGCTTTACAAAAGCGCACTGGAAGGGACAGCGAAAGGAATGCCCGCGAAAGGGGGTCCGGAAGGCAGGAGCCTGACTGACAACGAAGTAAGGGCTGTTGTTGACTTCATGGTGGATAATGTCAGAGCTGTTTTAAAAGATGCTCCTGGCACCGCATCGAGCATGGCGGCTGCAGCTAAACCACTTGCACCTATTGCGTTTAGCTTCAACCGGCTGTTGCGACCGGCGGCAGCACGTAATTTGGCGCCTGCGGATGATGGGATTCACGACCCGGTAAATGAAGGCACGCTGATGTTGCAGCCCCCACTGCAGGGTATGGCCGAACTGGTGCGCAGCAACTTTGGCAACAACACTGACTGGGTGGCTTCGTTTGAAAGCAAGAAGATGTCTCCCCGTTGGGATCGCACCAATGCGATGGCAGAAGGAATCGTGATGGACTTGAACATCCTGCGCGTGCCGAAGGGATCTATGCCCAACGTGGTATTTCCACACAAGCAGCATACTGAGATATTGGAGTGCTCTAATTGCCATCCGGCGATATTCGTCCCACAGAAAGGTGCAAACATAATCAGTATGCCGATGATTATGCTCGGCCAGAAGTGTGGCGTCTGCCATGGCAAGGTGGCATTTCCGGTATCACAATGTGCCAAGTGCCATTCCCAGAAGAGGGACGTGTCACAGAAGACAACCGGTAAGTTGTAAACATGCTCCGCTGGGTGTCTGTTGTTCTATTCTGTGGGTTGGCGCAGGGCGCATTTGCCCAAACGCCAATGCAGCAGAGTGGTGGAAACATTCCAGCGGGGCTGGCTCAAAAGCAGGCATTTGCGCGCAGCTTGATCGAGGATGCGTCCGTTGCAGCACGTATTCAGGCGAGCCAGGATGCCGAAGCTTTGAGGCTTTTTGCGTTGGCGAAAGACAGTTATTCCAGCGCGCTCGCGGCAATAAAAGATGGAAATTTTGCCAGCGCCGAAAAACAGCTTAATGATGCGATGTCGGCGATGGGCAAAGCGCGCCGCCAAGTACCCGATGCTGCCGCGCTTGTTGTCAAGCAGCAGGCCGAGTACGAGGAGAAGATGAAAAGCGTCGAATCCCTGAAAAAATCCTATCTGGGTTACTTGAAAAGCAATGGGAAGAAACCCGGGTCAACGGATACAGATGAATCCGCCAGCCTGGGTATTTCCAGGTTGATGGATGCGGCCAGAAATCATGCCAAGGATGGTCACCCGGGCGACGCATTACGGGCATTGGAAAAGGCCGAGCAGGTCATGAGGTCCGCCTTAAACCGGGTTTTAGGTTCGAAAGTGCTTGATTACACGCCAAAATTTGAAACGCCAGATGAAGAATATGCGTACGAGCTTGATCGAAATCGCAGCCTCTTGGAATTGATCCCGGTGGCTATCGCCCAGCTAAAGCCGACCGAAGAAACCAAGAAAAATATCGAAGGCTTGGTCGAGCGTAACCGTGTGGCGCTCGAACAGGCGCGTGAGTATGCAGGGCAGCAGGACTACCGCCGGGCGCTGGCAAGCATCCATACGGGCACTGGTTATCTACAACTTTCGCTTTCTGCTGCGGGTCTTGTCTTGCCACAGGAATCGAAAGCGGATCAGTAGCAGAGCAAATAATTTCTGGCTATAGCGTTTTGTGTTTCTAGGCGCAGTAAAAAAAACAGTTTGGATGTTGTTTTCAAGTGGCTCAAGCTATGATGCAGAGCATGGCTATTTATAGGCGTACCCTTAGCGGGGTGTTGAGAAACCACTTCAAGATAATAATATTGTGTTGGAAACTGCTTGAATAATGCTTATTTGCTATGTGTAAACTGCACCTGCAATGCGTTATTCAATTTTGGAAAGAAAAGCGAAATATCGCAGGATGCGTTCCACGCATCGCCTTTGATACAACGATGGTGCGTGAGATGTGTCCTGTCAAGCCTTGGTTGTTTTTTACGCAAATTGTTAAAATTGATGAACCCAGCCGGTTAGGGAAACAGAAGCAAGCCGCTCTTCCCGAACCAAAAAGTACCACTCCTCCGCTTCATAGCGGTTGTTTTTTCGTTCTTAGTCTTGCCTGATCGCCCACCACTATGTTTTATAATGCCCTGTTGGCGCAGTACAGGCACATGATTGCAGAATTAACTAAACGTTGCCCTAGCAAATTTTCCAGAGCTCACAGAGTGCTTGGTCATGTAACTGTCATTTTGCTGTTGACCTGTGTTCCATGGCAAGCTGAAGGGCAGTGGTTGCAGGATGACAGGGCTCAGTTGCCATTGGGCCAGTCAGAAAAGAACTGGACGCCGCTGGACATGGATGGGGTGCATGACCCGGCTGGCCCGGCTATCCGTCAATTGCAAGAACCGGGTAAGGGGCTTTCCGAGCTTCCTGCGCATGAATCCGGCAACCGTGTGCTTTGGGCAAAAGCTTTGGATCGCGGTGCGATCAATCCGCGCCGTGCCATAAAACCTTCAGAAGCCAAGGTGCAGGTTCTCGATTTGGATATATTGATGAATCTGCGTGGTGGCATGCCCATTGTGCGTTTTCCGCACCGGATACACACACAGTGGCTTGCTTGCGATAACTGCCACGAGCAGTTGTTTAAATCCCAGATTGGTGCGAACAAACTCAGCATGTACATGATGCTACAGGGAGAGCAGTGCGGTCTTTGCCATGGGTCAGTGGCGTTTCCCCTTACCCAGTGTTCATTTTGCCACAGTGTAAGCCGTAAGCCTGAAGGCAGTGATGCGCCGACGAACCAGGAGCCGAACAAAGGCGCAACAATGACTGCTGGAGAAAAAGATTGAAAGTGCTCGCAAAACAGTGGTTGACCATGTTAGCGGTTGGCTTTGCGCTGGCTGCACCATCGGCGCAGGGAGAGTATGGCGACGTGGTGCTCAACAAGCAGGCGGAAAAGGCTGGGATGCGGCCTGTGGTCTTCCCTCACTGGTTTCATCGCCTGCGCTTTACTTGCAATGTATGCCATAATGAAAAAGGTTTCAAAATGCGCGCCGGCAGCAACGACGTTACCATGGCTGACATCATTGATGGGAAATTTTGCGGCATGTGCCACAACAACGAAATTGCATGGAGCGCGGAGTTTTGCAATAGATGCCACTCAGGTTTGCCTGGACTTGAAGGCGGTTTTTACGGAACCCAAGAAACCGCCGGACCAGGAGGGGTTGGTGATGTCAAAAAGCGACGGCATTAGGTCAAGTTAGGACAAAGCATACTTCGGCGACGACTTAAACCACACATCAAGGATTTCCCGCATGAGGAGTTGTTAGCCAACATCAGGCACGGATGTTGCATGACACGGAGGTTAACATTCTGGCAGTTTTTGGTATCCGGCAACCGGAAATAGGTGTTAAATATTTTTTGTTGTAGGGACATGTTGATTGTGAAGAAAATATTTTGCGGCAGGCTGATGGAGGGTAACAATGAAAGCCCGTAGCGATTTTGTGGTACGTCTGACCCAATGGTTGGGCATAGCGCTGGTTGCTGCCTTGGCGGCTGGTTGTGCCACAAGCACGGAGCGTGGTGTTCTTAATTATGGCATCACATCAACCGAAACCAATCGTCTGACATGGCCTTCGAAGGGCGAGGCTGAGATACCCCGTTATGCATATGCCGGTGAGCTCACTGGCGAAGAAAATTTCCGCACACCTCAGGAGAAAAAAACAGGATCCAGCGCTTTCTTTCAATGGCTTATCGGGTTGTTTGATTTTGAACCCGCGCCGGTAATATTGCAGCGACCCCAATCAGGTGTGGTGGATGAGAATGGGCGGATTTTTGTTACAGACACCAGTCGCCAAGTAGTATTAGTTTTTGATCCGCTGGAAGGCCGCCTTATTGAATGGGAGAGTGCGGCACCAGCCACACATTTTGTCGCACCAGCGGGTATAGCACTTGGAACGGCGGGCGAGGTTTACGTCGCAGACTCTGATTTGGGTATCGTGGCGCGGCTTAACCAGAAGGGGGAGAGCATCGGTGTCGTCGGAAGGGGCGAGTTGCGCCGCCCGGTCGGTGTGGCATTCGATGCTGTAACACAACGGCTCTATGTCGTTGATACTCACGACCACGACATCAAGGTGTTTGATACAAATGGCCGACTATTGCGCACGTTGGGCCAGCGTGGCGAAAAACCGGGTGAATTCAACTACCCGACTTATCTTGCGCTGGCAAACGGCAGGCTTTACATAACTGACACCATGAATGCGCGGGTGCAGGTGATTGAGGCTGAAACCGGTGAGTTCAAGCAGATCATTGGTGAGCGCGGGATGAATGTGGGCAACCTGGTGCGTCCCAAAGGTGTGGCTGTGGACAAAGAGGGTAATGTTTATATTGTCGAGTCGTATTACGATCACCTGCTGGTGTTTAATAACAGTGGCCAATTCCTGATGCCTATCGGTGGCACGGGAAATAAGATCGGTAATTTCTATCTTCCATCCGGTGTGTGGATAGATGCGCATAACCGGATTTTCGTGGCCGACATGTTCAACGGACGCGTGGCGCTGTTCAAATTTTTGGGCGGAGAAGCAGAATGAATAATTCAAGGTGGCACTCAATAAAATATTTTCTGTTTCTGCATGGAGTGGTCACACGTTTGCCCTTGAACTTTGTAAAACTGTTCGGTTCCAATCGCCGAGAATCATATTGGAGCAGTGGGGAAATGATAAGGGACAGTATCGAAAGTTCACGCACGTATATAGGCCGGAGCAAATGGAAGCGGCTGGCGGGATTCATTCTGGCTTATGCGGTACTTTCCTGCGGCAGTGCATTTGGCGGTCGTATTTCGGATATACGTGGCACCAAGCACAACCTGTCTGCTGAAGCTGCTGGGACTACCACACCATCCGGTGGCAGTGTTCCAACCCGCGCTGTCAAAGCCACAACCGAAACTCAAGTCTGCGTCTTCTGCCACACGCCTCATGGCGCCACACTGGCCGTTGCGCCGCTTTGGAATCGCAAGCTTTCCAATGCGACCTACGCGACCTACACATCCTCCTCGCTGGATGCCACAGCCATATTGGGCACACAGCTCGACCAGCCAGGCGGCAGTTCCAAACTTTGCCTGTCCTGCCACGATGGCACCTTGGCCATTGGTAATGTGAACGTGTTGAACGGAATGGGAGGGGAGAATAGACAACAGGCGATCACCATGACCGGCACCAGCGGTGCCAGCGGCGTGATGCCGGCAGGCAGCGGCACTACCACCGGCTACACGCGCAATCTGGGGATCGATCTTACCAACGATCACCCGATTTCGGTAACTTACACCAATACCCTGTCTCTCCGTGACGGTGAGTTGCGCGAACTTGACCCTAACCAGAAATACCCGGTTAACTCGGGTGCAATCATCGGAATCCGCAATCCTGGCCTCAGTCCCAAGGCGCCATTGGAGCCGACAGGACCCAGCAGCGTTGGGCAGGTTCAGTGCTCCGCCTGCCACGATCCGCACATGCGAGAGACCAATGCGTCTTTGGGTAACCAGAAGTTTCTGCGATTGAACCGTTTCCAGGAATCGGTAGCGACCTCTACCTACAGCAGCGTGAATGATATTGGCTGCGTGGCCTGCCATGACAAGAATCAGGGAAATGCCGGGGTCTGGGCTTACTCGGCTCATGCCAACAATCAAGTTGCCACGCAGACCTATACCGATACGGCGGCCATCCTGCGCGAATTTCCGACGGTTATAGGTGATGGCGCTTCGACTAACTTGCCGGTGTGGAAAGCGGCCTGCCTGAATTGTCATGACACACACACCGTCCAAGGCAGTCGCAGATTGGTACGGGAAGGTACTGACAGTACCGCGACACCCAAGGCTGGAGGTGCGTCGGCGATTGAGGAGACATGTTTCCAATGCCACTCCAATAATATCAACACCGCGATTACGCCGCTCACCAACATGCCGGATATCAAGTCCGATTTCGAGCTTTCCAGACATCAGCCGATCACTTTGGTAGATCAAGGGAATATCCCCACGGAAGCGCATGACATCGGCGGCAATTTTTCCGCAGCGGGGGCTCCATATGAGTGGGTGGATTGCTCTACTATGGTCAACAAATGCGGGGCAGATTTTGTCGAAAAGCGTTCGAAGCTGGGTGCGGGAACAAACAATCTCGCCAATCGCCACGCTGAATGCACCGATTGCCATAACCCGCACCGGACTGTGAAATTCAATTCTTTCCTCGGCAATGGGGGGAGCTTGTCCGGCACTCCTGACGCAACCGGCACACATTTGCACACCGATAGTGCTGGCTACACCCACACCAATATTGCTTCGGGCGCGTTGCGCGGCACGTTTGGTGTGGAGCCGGTGTACTCGTCTGCTTCCTTCGATAACTTGCCTTTTGGCTACGATGTCAAACGCGGCGATCCCGGGGTGAGTTCAGACACGTCAGTGCGCGCGACCTACGTTACCCGCGAGTACCAGGTTTGTCTGAAATGCCATTCGGATTATGGCTACAGTGACGATAATGTTGCTGAAGCAATTGCTCCTCCTAGCCGTCCACCGCTGGGCGGTGCCGGGCTGACACCGCAAAATACCAATGGGCTGTATTACTACACCAACCAGGCGAAAGAGTTTCAGGCGCCGTTCACGCATACAGGGGATTTTGCAAAAATGGATTCGGGAGCAGCCGCCCCATACGCCAACGGTATCCAGGTCAACTATCGCAGCTGGCATCCGGTGATGGGCGGCACTGGGCGCACTGCCGCAGTCCGTGGCGGCATTACACCCACCTCGGTGTTTACGCTGCCGTGGAGCAATGACGTGGGTAATCAGACCATGTACTGCGACGATTGCCATGGATCTAACGTAATTTCGGCTACCTCGGTGATCCCTGATTTTGGAAAATCCTGGGGCTCCCACGGATCGGGCAACAACTTTATCCTGAAGGGCGCGTGGAACTCGTCCACCGGCAGTGGGCAAACGACGGGGCTATGTTTCAAGTGTCACGATTACAATACGTATGCGGCTGGCGGGGGCGCGCAAACCGGTTTCTTTCTTGGAGGGGAGCCGGCAGGCCCCACCAAAATAGACGGACACCAGCTGCATTTTAACAAAATCGGCAGAATGGTTTGCAACTGGTGCCATGTGGCTGTGCCCCACGGCTGGAAAAACAAGGCATTGCTGGTGAACCTGAACGACATCGGCCCCGAAGCAGGGCTGCCTGCGGGCACCGAGGTGCGCAATAACACGACAGCGGCTTACAACGCAGCACCTTATTATTTGAACGCAGTGCTCAAGGTGGTAAATTTTGCTCCTAGCGGACAATGGAAGGCGGCTGATTGCGGTTCCCCTGGCGCGCAGGGCAACGGACAAGTTGGCTTGGCCTGGATGAGCGCGACCGGTGCTCCTCCTATTAACAACGAGAACTGCGCCACTCCTCCGTGACGATAGCATCAGAAGTGAGGGTCGAGGATCGGGAAGTTATTCCCCATCCCTCGGCTCCCAGTTCTTAGTCAATAATTCCCGATACTCAATCGATCCTGAAGTTTCTCGCCTCCCTTAAGCTTACTCTGGTTATTCTCGCTGCTTTGGGAGCGGCGATCCTGGGTGCCTACCTGTCTGAAGTACCCAGCACTTGGACGTTGGCCGTCCCGCTCGCCGCATTCGCGGTGAACCTTGCTGCGGCAGTAGTGACCAACCCGGTGTTTCGGCATCAGATTGCCTTGCTGGTGTTCCATCTGGCTCTCATTACCATCGTGCTGCTGATTGCGGTCGGACGGCTCACCTACCTCAAGGGTCAGTTGGAACTGGCCGAAGGTGAAGTGTTCGATGGGCAACTGACGCAGGAGGAAAGCGGTCCTTGGCATCCACGGCAATTGGGTGCGCTGCGCTTCAGCAACGACGGGTTCACCATCGATTATGAAAAAGGGATGCGCCGGGGTTTCACCCGCAACCAGGTGAGTTGGGTTACGCATGACGGGAAAATACTGCAGTCAGTGATCGGTGACCAAACTCCGCTTGTGCTGGCGGGGTATCATTTTTACACCAGCCATAACAAGGGATTTGCGCCGGCATTTATTTGGCACCCCAACTCGGGTAAGCAGCCCGTATTGGGCACAGTTCATTTGCCGGCCTACCCCTTGCATGAGCATAAACAGGCGCTCGAATGGACACCGCCAGACAGCAAAGTGCCGCTGTGGGTTATGCTCCAGTTCGACGAGGTGATTCTTGACCCGGCGAAACCTTCTGAGTTCAGGCTACCTGCCAAGCACCAGATCGTGGTGAGGGCGGGAGGGGAGCGGCAGGAACTCAGGCCGGGTGAGTCGATGCGTTTGGCGGAAGGCGTTCTGGAATACAACGGATTACGCAGCTGGATGGGCTATACGGTGTTCTATGATTTCACCTTGCCTTGGCTGCTCGCCGCCTGCGTCCTGGCGGTAGCAAGTTTGGCTTGGCATTTCTGGGGTAAGTTTTCGACACGGCCATGGAATAAAACAGCATGATGTTGGAATTAGAGTTACAAACTTTGTGGGCGGCACTTGTAACCTATGTGCTGGCAGGTGCGCTGGCGATATTCGGTGTGGTTTTGCAACGCAAACCGGAACGCGCTGTGCTGGCGCTGCTGCTTTTTGGATTGGTGCTGCATACAGTATCCATTGCACTACGATGGGACCGCCTTGGGCACGGCCCTTACATCACGATGTATGAGATCCTGTTGAGCAATGTCTGGAGTCTTCTGGCTATTTACGTACTGGCCTATTGGCGCATTCCCGCAATCCGGGCGACGGCGGCGGTGGTGATGCCGATCCTGTTCGTGATGATGGGTTGGCTACTGATGACCAGCCCATACGAGGGGCATTTGCCGGCGACTTACCACACCGTCTGGTTGTTTATTCACATCGGTTTCGGAAAATTATTTTTGGGTAGTGTGCTGGTGGCGGTGGGTATCTCGGGCATTATTCTGCTGCGAAAGAGCCGTTACGGCGGCGAGCGTTTTGTGCGTCTGCCGGATAATAGCCGGCTCGATGAGTTGTCTTTCCGCTTCATGGCGATAGGCATTATTTTTGAAACCCTTATGCTGATCGTGGGCGCTATCTGGGCGCAGGATGCATGGGGCCGTTATTGGGCTTGGGATCCGCTTGAGACATGGTCCTTCCTGACTTGGCTTTGCCTTGCTTTCGCGCTACACGCACGCGTGGCTTATAAAGTATCGCCGCAAGTTGGCGCTCTCATGGTGATGGCTGTTTTTGTCTTGGCATTTCTGACTTTTTTCGGAGTGCCATTCATTTCCACTTCGCCTCATAAAGGGGCGGTCTAAATAATGCGCATCCTCTGGCAAGGCAGGAAGAAAACGGCAGTGCGTGGGATTGCACGTGACGCGCGTCTGCGGGCGCTGGTGGTCACGGTCAGTTTGGTCATCGCAGGTGGCTTAGCCATAGTCTATCTGTCGGATTGGCTGCGCACTTCGGCGACGAATGTGCCAGAAGAGGCTCGTGCCGCGCATGCACGGGAAAAAGCCGAAACAGAAATCAGGCAACGCTTCCAGCATGGTGTGACTATGCTCAACGGCAAACAGTACGAACAAGCGCTCAAGGAATTTCACCGCGTGCTTGAGTTGGCGCCGGATATGCCGGAGGCGCATGCCAATGCGGGATACGCACTGATCGGACTTGGGCGCTTTGCAGTTGCACGGGATTTTTTCGAGAGCGCACTCGCATTGCGCAGAAATCAAGTCAACGCCTATTATGGCCTTGCCATGTCACTTGAGGGGTTGAATGATTTGCCGGGAGCGCTCGGTGCGATGCGCGCCTACCTGCACCTGGCATCTGCCAATGATCCTTACCGGCGCAAGGCTGAGGCGGCGGTGTGGGAATGGGAATCAAAAATTGCGGAGGATCACCACAAAACAATTAAGATTTTGTCATCGAAGCAAAATAAGGGAAATCGCTGAAGTAAACAAATGCTGCCGACAATGCCGAAAAAGCGGGTGCCATGGTTCATAAAGATTTCCCTTGTTGCTGGTCGCACCACTGCGCCCACATGCCGCGCAAGGCGGCTTCGAAATGCCGGACAAAACGCGGGGCGTCGAAAATCGGCGACGCCAGCACTTGTTGCCGCAACCC
>FZPX01000022.1_pt1 | contig 18275 bp, 19 predicted proteins | sample 1534791 | NCBI WGS metagenome assembly FZPX01 (sample SAMEA104161951, study PRJEB21768) | metagenome | biome: subterrestrial habitat; feature: phreatic zone; material: underground water | place: France | collected 2016-06-01 | depth 60 m | reverse complement strand
GGTTATTGCAAGCAACTTTAGCTTTAGTTTGCTAATTACATGCCTACAATAAAATTAAAAAACCTCAAGAAACAGGGTCAAGCTCAATTGAATCAATGCATTGATGAAAATTGACTGGTGGAAGATCCGTCTGATTTCTGGATGCGCTCTTCGCGATGCCTGGTGTTGAGATGCCTTATCTTGGCACCGAGTGGCCAATAATGCGCCAACTCTGCGTAGAGAAGAAGCTGGCCGCCAACGCTATTCCCGACGCGTGGCTCGCGGCGGCAGTGATTCAACTTGGCGAACATCTTGTTACTTTCGACGCCGATTTCAAGAAGCTGCTAAAGCGGACGCAAGTGACTGTGCTTATTCCAGGCTAAGAGTTGGAAGTGGTCGCAAAAAGGCTGCTTGAATACGCCATCGCGGCGGGTGCCGATCTGGAATCAATTCAGCGTTACATCGAAGCGAAAAACCCCAAAGCGGCGGCGCGGGTTATCGCCTTTATTGCGCCCTTGCTGTACACAAGACCCTCTTGGCACAACAGATTTCATTTTCATTTAAAACCCTATAAGGGTATTATTCGCACATAGAAAAACTAAAGGCACATTACTCGCTGCAAGAGATTCAGGTGATGGTGTCGCGCGATGGCAGCCGATCTTTTACGTTTGCCGCACAACGGGGTGCGGAGAGTATGGGGCTATCTCGCGTTGAAGCGGTGGGTGTGGTTTTAGCGTTAACCGGCTCCATGCTTTACAAAAGCATGACGACGAACAGCGACAATAAAATTTGGCAAGACGTGTATCGCGCGCCTTGCCCGAACGGAAAAATCGCATATATCAAGCTGACCGTTCAGGATGGTGCAGTGGTGATTCAGTTTAAGGAGAAATGAAATGAGCAAATTTTGTTTACAGTGCGATGACGGCACCAAATTAAAGTTGCAAACTAAAGATGTCACCGTCGAAGCGCGCGGTGAATCGTGCGTTGTTCCCAAAGTAACCGGCTGGCATTGCCCTGTGTGCGGTGACATTGAATTTACGGATAACGACAGTTCGGATCGCGTATGGAAGGGTATCGAAGCGATGGGGGAAAAAGCTAAAGCGCGTGATGCTGCGCTGTTGGCTCATGCCAGAAAACGTTTGAAGCTAACCCAAAAGCAAGCGGCAGAATTGACCGGCGGCGGACATAATGCGTTTAGCCGCTATGAGCGCGGCGAAGCAGTGCCCATGCGTGCCGTCGTTAACTTATTCAAGATATTGGACAAGCACCCGGAGCTGGTTAAGGAGTTGGTTTGAGTCGTCTGCACATCGCGCAAACATACAGGAAGGGGAAAGAAATGACACGAGGCCAATATCTATTCCTGTGCGCTACGGGAAACCGTGGCCCCCAATACTGCGTAATATGTAAGCTTGGATTTTGAATTCGACCACTGCCCCTTTAACCCATTTATAATTTGTTGGTATTCCAATCAGCACGCTACACCAAGAGGTTGTTGTACAATCACCGCCTGTCGTGAGTCAGGTTCAATAGAGGTGCCCCCATGTTAGCTCTTGAAACGACGGCATCCATTGCCGACCATCGCCTTGTCATACAGGATGCGGCGCTGCCTGCCCACGCCGAGCGCGCTCGCGTCATCGTAATGTGGGAATCAGCAAAACCAGCCGGACGCCGCTCGCCACCGCCAGCGCTCGCAGGGATGGGCGAAGAAAAGGGCGACATACTCAGCGGCTTGCCGGAAAGCGACTGGGAAGCATTGTCCTGATGCTCATCCTCGACACTCACGCCCTCTACTGGTGGGTCAATCGCACACCAGACAAACTTGGACAACGGCAGATAGACGCCATCGAAACGGCTGAATCTCTGGCCGTCTCCGCAATGACCTGTTGGGAAATGGCGTGGCTTGTGGAGCACGGACGGATTGCTCTCCAGTTGTCTGTCTCTGACTGGCTCGATCAGGTCGAGGCAAATGGTGTGGCGATTATTCCAGTATCGAGGGCAACCGCCGAGCGCGCAGTCTCGCTGCCCGAACATCACAAAGACCCGGTTGATCGCATCATCATCGCCACGGCTGTTGAACACCAAGCGCAACTGATTAGTGTTGATGGGCGGTTCCCGGATTATCAGGAATTGGCTGGGCTGTTGGTGTAGGGATGATCACTGCGCCCGTGATTGTTCCCAGAAAAAGTAATGCGACCCTGACACCCTTTACCTATGTTGTTGGGCAAACCGTGGCGGCGCTCAGGAACACGTAAGCTGGTTATGACGAAATACCCCAAATCAAGATGCGCGTAGTTAGCCGGTTTGCAGCAAGGTTGCTCATTTTCATTTGCCTGCTTGTCGCGGGGCAAACAGCGCACGCGGGCGAAAAAATCACCATCGCAGCTGCCGCCGATCTCAAGTTTGCGCTGGATGAAATCGTCGTGCTGTTCAACAGGGCGCATCCAGCCGACCGGGTGGAAACCATCTATGGTTCGTCCGGCAAGTTCCAGACCCAAATCCGGCAGGGCGCGCCTTTCGATTTGTATTTCTCCGCCGATATCGCCTATCCGCGCGCGCTCAAGGCGGAGGGATTCTCTGCCTCCGAAGCCCAACCTTATGCGGTGGGGCGCATCGTGCTGTGGAGCCAGTCGCCCGATACCGGGAAGGTGACGCTCGCCGATCTCGCCGACCCGGCCATCATGAAAATCGCTATCGCTAATCCGAAGCACGCGCCCTACGGCAAGCGCGCGGAAGAAGCACTGAATGCAGCAGGCGTGTGGGAGAAAGTGGAAGCCAAACTGGTCTATGGCGAAAACGTCGCGCAGGCCGCGCAGTTTGTGCAGACCGGCAATGCGCAGGTCGGCATCATCGCGTTGTCGCTGGCGCTCAGCCCGGAGCTGGCGAAGCAGGGGGGCTATGCGCTGATTTCAGATAAACTGCATCAGCCGCTGGAGCAGGGTTTCATTATCACCAAGCGTGCGGCTGATAACCCGCTGGCACAGGCATTTGCGAGTTTCATGGCGGGCAAGGAAGCGCGCGCGGTTATGAGTCGTTATGGGTTTTTGTTGGGTGAGGCGAAATAAACAACCGCTGGCTTGCACCATCACTCCCTTCTCCCGCAGGAGGGGGAAGGGTTGGGGATGAGGGTCTGTGCGTTGCAATAAACGTGATTTCTGGCTCAACGTCCCTCACCCTAACCCTCTCCCGTCTACGGGAGAGGGGATTTGTGCCGCAGTTTTCATTCAACGATAACGAACAGATATACTGACGCAATTTCACACGTTATTGCGAAATGACAAACTTATAGAACTCACTATCATGGAATCCGCTTTCTCAACCGCCGATCTCTCCGCAATCTGGCTTACTTTCAAGCTGGCTGCGGTGGTGACCATCACCCTGTTACTGATAGGCACACCTATCGCGTGGTGGCTGGCGCGCACCCGTTCCTGGTGGAAGGGGCCGGTCGGCGCGGTGGTGGCGCTGCCCATTGTGCTGCCGCCGACGGTGATCGGTTTTTATTTGCTGGTGGCGATGGGGCCATCCGGCCCGCTCGGCCCTCTCACGCAAGCATTGGGGATCGGCCTGTTGCCGTTTACTTTTGCCGGGTTGGTGGTCGGCTCGGTGTTTTATTCCATGCCGTTCGTGGTGCAGCCGCTGCAAAACGCTTTCGAGGCCATCCCAGAACGGGCATTGGAAACAGCCGCGACGCTGCGCGCGTCCGCGCGGGATACTTTCTTCAGCGTGGCATTGCCGCTGGCCAAGCCCGGCCTCCTTACTGCCTCGGTGCTCGGTTTCGCGCATACCGTCGGCGAATTCGGCGTGGTGCTGATGATAGGCGGCAACATTCCGGATAAGACCCGCGTGGTGTCGGTGCAGATTTACGATCATGTCGAGGCGATGGAATACGGCTCGGCGCACTGGATGTCAGCGGGGATGGTGGTGTTCGCTTTTGTGGTGTTGCTGGTTTTGTACACGCTTAACCCGACCGGGAAGCGCAAATGATCCAGGCACGCTTCGATCTCTCCTATCCCAGCTTCGAACTGCACGCGGATTTGCAGGTGTTCGCGCATGGCGTCATCGCGCTGTTCGGCCCGTCAGGTTCGGGCAAGACGACTTTGCTGCGCTGTATTGCGGGGCTGGAACCAGCGGCCAACGGGATGTTGCAGGTGAAAGACGAAGTGTGGCAGGACGGCGCAAATTTTCTGCCGGTACATCAGCGTCCGCTGGGTTATGTGTTTCAGGAGGCCAGCCTGTTTCCGCATCTGTCGGTGCGGCGCAATCTGGAATACGGCCTGAAGCGTATTCTGCCCGCACAGCGCAAGGTGCAACTGGAACAGGTGGTGGAGTGGCTCGGCCTGAACAAGTTGATCGGGCGCGATAGCCCGGCTGGGCTGTCCGGCGGCGAAAGGCAGCGCGTCGCCATCGCCCGCGCACTGCTTACCAGCCCGCGCCTGCTGCTGATGGACGAGCCGCTCTCGGCGCTGGATGCCGCCAGCAAACGGGAAATCATGCCGTATCTGGAACGATTGCACGGCGAGCTGGATATCCCGGTGATCTATGTCAGCCACGCGCTGGATGAGGTGGCGCGGCTGGCCGATCAACTGGTGCTGATGGAGCAGGGGCGCATCATCGCCAGCGGCGCGCTCAACGAGGTTCTGGGGCGGCTAGATTTGCCCACCGCTCATCTGGATGACGCGGGCGCGGTGATCGAAGCCAGCGTGGCAGCCCATGACGAGGAATATCATCTCACCCGGCTGGATTTTTACGGCGGCAGCCTGTGGGTGAGCAAGGTGGAACGCGACATCGGCAGCACGGTGCGCTCCCGTGTGCTGGCACGCGACGTGAGCATCGCCACCGTTGCGCCGCAGGGCTCCAGCATCAGCAACATTCTGGCGGCGCGCATCGTGGGTATTCAGGATGAGGGGCAGGATCGCGTGAGTTTGCGTTTGACGGTCGGCGCATCGAGTATGCTGCTGTCGCGCATCACCCGCCGTTCACGCGATCAACTCGGCTTGGTTGTAGGCATGGAAGTGTTCGCTCAGGTGAAGAGCGTGGCATTGATTGCTTGATTTCAGATAACCCTCAATCAGGCATTTATTTCTGTGGGGAATGACGGGGTTCAGTGGACGCCAGAATGATACAGCGCGGCAATCAGGTCGGACTGCGTGACCATGCCCACCAGGCGATCCTCACTGTTGACCACCGGGACTTGATGTAGCCCCTTATCCGACAGTAGCGGCACCAGTTCCAGAATGTGGGCATCCTCGCGCACAGTGAATACCGGCGAGGCCATGACCTGTCCGGCCACTTCTGCTTTATCAGAGGTTACTCCAGGTGTGCGGCGGATAAACCTGATCAACTTGTCTTCGAAGGTTTCATAGGTTTTAAGATTGGCCCGTTTAAGTATATCAACCAGCGAAATAATGCCAATGACCCGGCGCGCGCGGTCCAGTACCGGAATAGATTTGATCTTGTGGAAACGCAGTTGCGCCCAGACCTCTTCCAGCTCGGTGCCGAATTCTACCGTCACCAGATCGCGCGACATGATGTCGCCGCAGGTCATTTCCCCCATCCGGCGCCGGTAGGAAGCCATCCCCGCTCGCCGGTATACCCTGTCCAAGTCGCTTTTGCTGACATCCAAAATAACGTCCATTTCCTTCAGCGCCTGTTGCAGGTCGTCCCTGTTGACGCCCAACCGGTCCAACGGCCTCAGGTCTTCATGACGGTGTTGTTTGTCCTTGGCTGCGAAAGGGCGGGATGGGTAACGGCGTCCCGGTAGAAAATTGTTGACGAGCAGTGCCGTGAGCAGGATCACCAGCACGTTCAACAGTACCGGCGCCACGATAAATTGATAGCCTTGCGCGAGCACATGTTCATGATGATCCAGCACCGGGAGGAGGGCGATTGCCCCTCCGGGAGGGTGCAGGCTGTGGGTTAGCAGCATGGCAAGGATGGAGAGCGAGACCGCAAGCGCCGCCGCCAGCCAAATATCCGGCACCTGCATGGCGCAGGTGACGCCAATTGTGGCGGAGATGGTGTGTCCGGCCACCAGCGGCCAGGGTTGCGTGAGCGGGCTGTGCGGCGTGGCGAACAGCAGCACGGCCGAAGCGCCCATTGAGGTAATCATGATTTGCAGCCCATTACCATGCAGGAACTGGCTGCTGACCACTCCGACAGCCAGAATGGCAATGAATGCCGCCAGTGTCGCGCGTAATTTCTCCGCCCCGCTCAGCGTGGTGGATTCGGATATCAGGTAGGGCAGCAGCTTTTTAAGCATTACTATCTTTGCTAATTTCACATCACCGAAGCAATAAGTCCAAACACCCTGCGAATATTGCAGTATAGATTTTTCTTGTTTTGAATTGGAAGTGAAATTGAGTATAAAGACATTCGTGTCACGAAAGAATTGTAATTTCAGATCGGTGGGTTACCTCTCCGAGGGAAGCCATTAAAGCGGCGGGCGGCGGAAAATCTTTTGCAGTTTACAGCGGTGGCTTGGATTCCCAGTGTTCATACAGGCGCTGCGGTTGGGAAGGTTCCTCAGAATGGTCTGCACTTCCTTCAGGGTTAGGCTCTATCACACTGAATTCCCCGGCTTCACTGTCATATTGCATCAATGTTCCATTTTCCATATCGAAATACCAGCCATGCAACGCCAGTCCGCCTTCGTTTACGCGCCGGCTGATCCAGGGGTAGGACATCAGGTTTTCCAGTGACTTGAGGATGGAGGCTTGTTCGCAGGCGCGTCTTTGGATTTCCTGCGGTTTTCCCGGCAGTTCCTTCAGCACCTGTTGCCGTGCATCAGCGGCGATCCCCAGCCATTTCGCGATGAGCAGCTCTTCATCGCAACATGGAGGATTGTTCTCCATCAGCGCGCGGATACCGCCACATCTGGCATGCCCCATGACAATAACATGCTCCACCCCCAGGTTGCATATCGCAAAGGCGATGGCGGAAGTGGTGCCGGCATAGGTAGTCGCCTGGATATAGGGTGGAACGAGGTTGGCGACATTGCGCACTACAAACATGTCGCCGGGCGCGCTGTCGGTCAGCACACCAGGGTCGCAGCGCGAATCGCAGCAGGCCACCATCAGTGCACGTGGGCGCTGCCCTTCCGTGTACAAGCGGTCGAACAGCTCCGGATTCCGGTCAAAGTAGTGGTGCTGAAAGCGCCTGAAGCCCTTCAGAAATATATTTACGTCGCGTGATATGTTAGTCGTTGTCATTGATGAAGATACGCATGAACCGGCGATTCGAACTCCGGAGCCGCAGTGCGAACCGTAACGGAGATCACCATCATGGCAGGGCGCGCTGCCCCTTTGTAAACAAACGGGCAAGGGCAAGCAGCGCGAAGGCTAAGTTAGCAATACCGGTACTGCCAAACGGGCACGGGGGCAGAATATAAACGCCGCCTTGTCCGTTCCCTGATGAAACTACTAACCATTCCACTAAGTTGCCCGCCGAAAAGCTTTTGGCCGAACACCCGAAAGACGGCAACTGAGTGGCTGGTTATCTCTCCTACCTCTCCCCCCAGAGGGGGAGAGTGATGAAGTGTCGCTTCGCGATGTTTACATCAAAGATGTTACTGCTCTGGCGATTTACATTTACCGAGGTCGTATCTGTTGATTTCTTGATACTTCACCCGCTTTGTGCGCACGATCTGGTATGCGCGTAACAGATAACCGAACGGCATGCTCCAGATATGCACCAGGCGGGTGAACGGAAATATCAGGAACACCGTCATGCCGGCCAATACATGAAGCTTGAAAATGGTATCAACCCCTTCCAGAAATTGCGGGTTTGGATACAGGTAAACAATGCTCTGTATCCATTCCGCCATGGCGGTCACCACACGCGGATCGCCGTGGCCGGCATGTCCCAAGGAGACAGGGATGGTCAGCAGGCCAAGAATCAGCGTCAGCATCACCCAGGTTATGACGAATTTGTCAGACCAGCGGCTGGTAAGCGAAATACGCGGGTTAAAGAATCGCCGAAATATCAGGATAACGCCGCCAAACAAGGCCGAAAGGCCAAAAATGGTGCCTGCGGTGATGGCGACATACTGGTGCGACAAGTCGTCCAGGAGCATCTGAAAAAAGTGGTGTGGCGTCAACAATCCCACAAAGTGGCCGCCGAAGATGGCGATCACACCGTAATGAAAGAAGTTGCTTGCCATACGCATATTGGCTTTGGATAGCAGTTGGGAGGAATCACTTTTCCAGCCGTATTGCTCGCGGTCGAAGCGCAACCAACTGCCGATCCAGAACACGGAGAGGCAGACATACGGGTACACGCCGAACAGCAGATTATTCAGAGTAAAGACTGATTCATGCATTTCATTCTCCTTAAGTTTAAGCAGCCAAACGAGTCAGCGTAGCCCGGCTCTCGATGATGGAAATCGGTGCGGCATACGGACTGTTGGCCTTGGTCAGATTTTCGGCCAGGATGCCCAGCACCTTGTTGACGTCGGACAGAAACACCGTCGCCTCATTGTCGTCCAAGTAAGAGGTGAATTCCAGGAGCAACGGCAGATAGTCCGGCAACTCATTGGTCACCGTTTTTACGCCATATTCCTTGAACATCTCCCCCAGGTCAATCAACGCCGGGCCGCGTTCCCGGTCGCTGTCATCACCAAACAAGTGGTGTGTCAGGTGCAGGCTGTGCTCCGGAATGCTGTCAAAAGTCCGCACATATTCCGCCTGCAGTTCGGTTAGCGTCATGCTTACCAGGTGGTCAAGAAACTTCCGCAAGGCCACCCTTTCCGCCGCGTCAATTTCTGTGCTTTCAGCAACGAGTGTGCGGATTTCCGGGAGATTTTCAATCAACTCAACTTCCGGATATTCCAGCAACACCGATATTATTTTATAAATTTGCATGATTTTCCCCTTAGCGGTCGCCCGTGAATGCACCGTCACCCACGTATGGCGCTTTTTCCCTGGGCTCCATGGATTCCTTGCGGCGTCGCGGGAACAGCGTGACTTTGCTGATGCCGGTCGAAGAATCATTGCCGAAGGTGAATCCGTTCTGCCCCTGGAAGCCGTGGGAATCATCCAGACGCTCTTCTTCGTGGCTGGTGGGAACAACGAAGCGGTCTTCGTAATTGGCGATCGCAAGGTAGCGGTACATGTCCTGTGCCTGTTGCTCGGTTATCCCCGCTGCCTCCAGTGCAGTGGTGTTGACCACGCCTTCCACGCGTTTCATGCGCTGGTAACTGCGCATGGCGATCATGCGGTTCAATGCGCTTACGATCGGCGCTTCCTTGCCCGCAGTCATCAGGTTGGCAAGGTATTTGACCGGCACGCGCATCTCGCTTGCCAGCGGGATCACGCCATCCGGGCCAGTGCGCAGCTTGCCCTGGTCGAGCTGGCTTTGCACCGGAGACAGCGGTGGCACATACCAAATCATCGGCAGTGTGCGGAATTCCGGGTGCAGCGGGAAGGCTATTTTCCAGTCAATCGCCATTTTGTAGATGGGCGATTTCTGCGCTGAAATAATCCAGTCCTCGTTGATGCCTTCCGCCCGTGCTGCGGCAATCACCTTCGGGTCGTTGGGGTCAAGGAAGATTTTGCACTGAGCTTCATACAGATCCTGCTCATTTTGCGTGCTGGCCATTTCTTCGATGCGGTCGGCGTCATACAGCATGATGCCGTTGTAGCGGATGCGACCGACGCAGGTTTCTGAGCATATTGTCGGTAAGCCGTTTTCGACGCGCGGGTAGCAGGCAATGCACTTTTCGGCCTTGCCGGATTCCCAGTTGTAATACACCTTCTTGTACGGGCAGGAACTCATGCAAAAACGCCAGCCGCGGCATTTGTCCTGATCTACCAGCACGATACCGTCTTCTTCCCGCTTGTAGAGCGAGCCGGAGGGGCAGGAAGCCACGCATGCGGGATTCAGGCAGTGGTTGCAGATGCGCGGCAAGTACGTATGGAAGGTATTTTCGAACTGGCCATACATCTCCCGCCCGACATTATCCATATTCTTGTCCACGCTACGGTCAACCCAAGCACCGGCCATAATGTCTTCCCAGTTCGGCCCCCAGCTTATCTTCTCCATGGACTCGCCGGTAATCTGCGAAACCGGACGCGCAGTCGGCGTAGCCTCGGACAGCGGAGCATTCTGCAGGCGGGCGTAATTATAGGTAAACGGCTCGTAATAATCGTCGATCTGCGGCAAGTCGGGGTTGGAAAAGATATTGATCAGCCTCGATGCGCGCCCGCCGGATCTCAGTTCCAGCTTGCCGTTGATCAGCGTCCAGCCGCCCCTCCACTTTTCCTGATTTTCCCAGTTTTTCGGGTAGCCGATACCGGGCTTGGATTCAACGTTGTTAAACCAGACGTATTCCACGCCCTTGCGATTAGTCCACGTGTTTTTGCACGTTACCGAACAGGTATGGCAACCGATACACTTGTCCAGACTAAAAATTAATGCGAATTGTGCGCGTACTTTCATGGGTTTCTCCTATTTATCCTGATTCACGTGACGATCAGCGCTTGCCGATTCCGACCGGGTTGCGTTGAGCTTCCCGTTCCGGGGTAAGCGGCCGCTCCAGCCAGTCAATATCCTGATCTTCCACCTTGTGCATGATGATCTCGGTATCGCGGTTGCATCCCACCGTGCCGTAGTAATTGAAGGCGTAGGCCAGTTGCACGTAACCGCCGACCATGTTGGTTGGTTTAACGATAACGCGCGTCAGCGCATTGTGGGTACCGCCGCGCTTATTGGTGGTAACCGATCCCGGCACGTTCACGTTCTTCTCCTGGGAATGATGCATCACCGATACGCCGCGCGCAATGCGCTGCGATACTACCGCACGGCACATGGAGGTGCCATTGCTGTTGACCAACTCCACCCAATCGTTGTCCTTGATCCCGGCCTGCTGGGCGTCAATTTCGGAAATCCAGATATGAGGGCCGCCGCGGAACAATGACAACATGCGCAACGTATCCTGATAGCTCGAGTGGATGCCCCACTTGCCATGCGGCGTGAGAAGCCTCAGCTTGAGGTGCGGCTTCTTCAGGACATACGCCGGCACGTTCTTGAACGACCTCATATCCTGCGGCGGACGGAATACGCAGAAAGTCTCGCCGAAGTCCTGGAACCACTCGTGATCCTGATAGAAATGGGCACGTCCGGTCAAGGTGCGGAACGGAATATGCTCATGAATGTTGGTATAGCCCTGCGTGTAGGATACATGTTCGGACTCGATCCCCGACCAGGTCGGCGCGGTAATGATCTTGCGCGGTTGAACCTGGATATCGTGGAAAGTGATTTTATCCTCTTGACGGGCAGCATACAGGTGGTGATGGTCAATACCGGTCTTCTTGGATAATGCGCTCCATGATTTGTGCGCCACTTCGCCGCAAGTTTCCGGCGCCATGCGCATCACCGCATTACACACGGAAATATCCTCCTCAAGGGAAGGCATACCCTGGGAAACACCCGGCACTCTCACCGTGTAGTTGAGCAACTTGAGCTCTTCATATTCCTGCGTTGTATCCCAGTCCATACCCTTGACGTTGTTGCCAAGCTTGACCATCAATGGGCCGATCGCGATGTATTTGTTGTAGATGCTGCCATAGTCGCGTTCCACCACCCTGATAAACGGCATGGTCTTGCCCGGAATCGGTTCGCATTCTCCCTTGTGCCAGTCTTTAACCTGTCCAAACGGCTGTGCCATTTCGGCGGGTGAATCGTGCTGCATCGGCCAGATGACCACATCCTTGCGCGTGCCAAGATGCTTTCCGGCCATACCCGAGAAGACCCTGGCGAGTTCCTTGAAAATCTGCCAGTCAGACTTGGAATCCCAGCCCGGCTGCACCGCTTCCGACAGCGGGTGAATAAAGGGGTGCATGTCGGTGGTGTTCAGGTCATTCTTCTCATACCAGGTTGCGGTCGGCAGAACGATGTCAGAATATGCACCCGTAGAGTTGAGGCGGAAGTTGATATCCACAAACAGATCCAGCTTGCCTGCGGGACCCTCGTCATGCCACTTGATCAATTTGTTGTCGTTTCCGTCCCCGCCTTCCTGCAACACGTTGTTTTGCGCGCCCAGCAAATGCTTGAGGAAATACTGTTGCCCCTTGCCCGAGGTGCCGATCAGGTTGCCGCGCCACACGAACATATTGCGCGGCCAGTTGATTTCAGCGTCCGGGTCGGCAAAAGAGCTGTCCAATGCGCCGGACTTGAGCTTCCCGGCGACGTATTTGCTAACGGCAGCCTCGTCGGTCGCACCGGCCTTTGCGGCTTCGTCCGCCAGGTCGAGCGGGTTGGCGTTCCATTGCGGGAAGTTCGGCAGCCAGCCCATGCGAGTCGCCGCGACGTTATAGTCAGCCAACGTGTAGCCCGCGTTCTTGTTTTTTCCGGCAGGCGACAGGATATCTACGCCCTTGACGGTTTCGTAGCGCCACTGGTCGGTATGGAAGTAAAAAAAGGAAGTCCCATTCATCTGGCGAGGCGGGCGCTGCCAGTCAAGCGCAAAGGCTATCGGCGCCCAGCCAGCTTGCGGACGCAGCTTTTCCTGCCCCACATAGTGCGCCCAGCCGCCACCCGATTGGCCCACGCAGCCGCAGAAATGCACCAGGTTCATCATGCTGCGGTAGGTCATATCGTTGTGATACCAGTGGCATATCGCCGCGCCCATGATGATCATTGATTTGCCGTGGGTTTGCGAGGCATTCTGGGCAAATTCGCGCCCGGTGCGTTCAATATCCATGGCCTTGATGCCGGTGACCTTGGATGCCCATGCAGGCGTATAGGCCACGTTGGCGTCGTTGTAGTTTTTGGCGACATTGGGGCCGCCCAAGCCACGGTCAATACCGTATTGCGCAACCTGCATGTCGAACACTGAAGTAACCAGCACTTCCTCACCATTGGCCAGCTTCAGCTTGCGCACTGGAACATTGCGGAACAGCATGTTGTCCTCGCCATGCGCGAAGTGCGGGAAGCCGACCGAAACCACCGCATCCTTGCTGTTGATGCAGGTCAGTTCAGCCAGGATTTCCTGTTGGTTGGCGGCATGCTTTGGCAGCAGGTTCCACTTGCCCTCCTCGCCCCAGCGAAAACCGATGGAACCGTTTGGTGCAACAAACGACTTGGTCTTTTCGTCATAAACGATAGTTTTCCACTCCGGATTGTTGGTTTCGCCCAGATTGCCCGTAAAATCGGATGCGCGCAGACAACGGTCGGACACATAGCCGTCGCCTTGCTTGCGCAACGTTACCTGAATTGGCAGGTCGGTATATTTGCGGGCGTATTCCTGAAAATATGGATCCTGCTTGTCGATGTAATACTCCTTGATGGCGACATGCGCCATCGCCAAGAAGGCGGCTGAATCGGTGCCGGGATTAACCGGCATCCACAGGTCGGCAAGCTTGACATGTTCGCCATAGTCGGGGCTCATCGCAATGACTTTGGTGCCGTTGTAACGCGCCTCGACGGCGAAATGGCAATCCGGCGTACGCGTGGTCGGCAGGCTGGAGCCGCAGACGATGATGTAAGTGGAGTTGTACCAGTCGGCTGATTCGGGCACGTCGGTCTGCTCACCCCAAGTTTGCGGGGAAGCCGCTGGCAGGTCGCAGTACCAGTCGTAAAATGAGAGGCATGTCGCCCCGATCAGGGAAAGGTAGCGCGCGCCGGCTGCATAGGAGATCATCGACATCGCGGGAATCGGCGAGAAGCCTGCGATACGATCCGGACCCCATTTTTTGATGGTGTAAATATTGGCAGCAGCGATGATTTCGTTGACTTCATCCCACTTGGTGCGCACAAAACCGCCGAGGCCGCGCACATGAACGTATTGTTTGCGCTTGTTCGGGTCGGCCTGGATTGCGGCCCATGCTTCCACCGGATCTTTGCCGGATTTGCGCTCGGTGCGGTACAGGTCGAGCAGGCGACCGCGGATCAGCGGATGCTTGATCCGGTGCGGGCTGTATAAATACCAGGAGTAGGAAGCGCCGCGCTGGCAACCGCGCGGCTCATGGTTGGGCAAATCCTCGCGGGTGCGGGGATAGTCGGTTTGTTGCATCTCGTAAGCCACCAAGCCGTTCTTGACAAAAATTCTCCATGAGCAACCGCCGGTACAGTTCACGCCGTGCGTGGAGCGCACAACTTTGTCATGCGACCAGCGGGTGCGATAGGCAGATTCCCACTGGCGATCTTCGTTGGTGACGATGCCGTGACCGTTGGAGAAAGTCTCCTTGTCCTTCATGCCTACAAAATACGTCAATCGATCGAGAAAGTGACTCATGTTTTTTCTGCTCCTGTGTTAAAGATTTTATTCAAACCACCCGTTTTTAAACTATCCCGGCTTAGGGGTTCTTGATTTCAAGCCCGTAACCAGCCATCACTTTGCGGGTCGCGCCGCAATACGGCCAACCTGTCCTACATACAGCACGTTACGGGTTCTTGATTTCGGAACCGCTGAATCATCATGGCAAATTAGTATTTTTATTTTTACCATTCCTCGTCAAGAGGATTTGGGTACCCTGCGTAGTGAGAATAGGCTGGCACGGGTGTTGTGCCCATTCTTCCGAAGTACAGGCCATGTGAGGAAAAAGAACTAGTTCTTTCGGGTAATGGTGCGGTTGGTGATTTTTTTGCTCTTCGGCATCCGCGAGGCATTGTCCTTTACATCCAGCTTCTCAATGTCGGCGGAACAGTGGCCGACCGTTCTATTGTTATCAATTTGTGTTCTTTGCTTGTTTATCATGGAGGTCAGGTGAGGTTGGGTTTTCATCCAGCCGATAATGAATAGATGCTGTAACCCGCTACCAAGAGACCGACGACCAGGTTCAGGGGCCTGGTGCTATCGGTAGGTTGCGGTATAAACAGAGCGTCTATACGCATTGCCTCAGTGACCTTGTGGCGAACAAAGGTAGCCAAGATTAGCACGCATCCGTAAATTATGCCTCCTACAGTAACAATAGTATCCAGATTTTTCATGGTAACAATTCCACATGAGCCATCAGCCCACCTAAGGGTGATGATAAAGAGGGAGTTGGGGGAATTATTTTTGAAACAAAAAGAGGGAAGGCCACGGCCTTCCCTCATGCGGATTACGTCATTATGCGTGGCTCAAGTCTATGCGTTTCATCTCCTGCTTCTCGCTTTCAGAGAGCTTGTCCCACCATGTGCCGCCAGAGTTGCCGTAGTCAAACCGCTCGGCTCCCTTGCGGGTGTAGTAGTGCCAGTTCAGGAACCAGGAATAGGCATAGAAAATTGCGACGCCGATGAAGAATGCGTTAGCGCTGCCGTAACTGGTTATGGACCCACCGATAAGCGAGGTCCAGATGAATGGGCCGAATGCCGCCCACGCCCCGGTCCAACCGAGCATCTGAGCACCCTTGGCCGGAGAATAGGCAAACACGATCGGGTACTGACGGAAGGTCGCCGCGTTGTTTGTGCCAGTCATCAGGAATATCCAGAGCATGATCCAGAGAAACCCCTGGAACTGATCAACGCTAGCGGGTGTAAGGTACCCGCCGAACACAAGCGCCATGCAGCCGACGATTTGTCCTATCGTCGTCCAGTGCATACCCTTGCTGCCGCCGATCTTGTCAAAGATACCGCCGGAGAGAGCACGAACCAGACCGCCGATGAGCGGGCCGAGGTAGGCATACTGCAATGGATCAGGCGCGCCGTCAAAACCACCGTAGACGGTCTTGATCAGCATCGGGAATGCGGCCGCATAACCGGAGAACGAGCCGAATGAACAGATGTAGGTTATGGTGCAATTCCATGTATGCGTGCGCGCCCTGTTCTTGCTGCTCAGGATCTCAAACTGTCCCTTGAAGCCTCTTGCAGGGACCGTCACGCTTCTCAGGAATATCGCACAAAGGATGAAGGCAACGACCAGGAACGGAACCCATATAAACAGGCCGTTCTGCACCCACATACCCTTTTTGATCACATTTTTGACCGTTACGTCAGTAACGTCGCCCGCAGGGTTTTTTATAACATCTATTTTTACGCCCTTGGTCGGCACGACTTCCGTAATGGCGCCTTTATCGTCTTTTTTGACATCCAGCTTTATGGCCTTGACCGTATCAGTCTCCTGAAGAACAACGTTCTTGACAACGCCGTTTTCTTTTGTAACGACTATCGCAGCGGCCAGTTCGGGCTTGTTGACTACCACGTCTGTAACCACGGATTTGTTATTCTTAGGTGTAACCTTGCCGTCGGCATTCGTAACCGTTATGGCGCCCTTAATCGGTTCGCCCTTGGTAAAGACCTGCGGTCCGCCAGCCATGACCCCGAGAGCCGCAAAACCTATGATCCACGGCACTACAAACTGGACTATGCTCACCCCGAAGTTGCCCAGGCCCGCCTGAATGCCCATTGCGAGTCCCTGCAGCCTCTTGGGGAAAAAGATGCTGGTGGAAGGCATAAATGAGGAAAAGTCTCCTCCGCCCATGCCGGTGAGGAACCCGATGACCATGAACGTTGCCCAGGTCGTGTTCGTGTCCTGAATCGCGAATCCCAGCCAGATCATGGGTACCACCTTGATGATGGTCGAGATGCTCACGACTGGCCTGGTTCCGAGTACCGGGATGAAGTTGGAATGAATCAGCCGCAAGATGCCGGATGCGAACCCCGGTATCGCCGCGAGCCAGAAGTATTCCATGGTGGTGAAATTGAAACCGATGGCAGGCATTCTCACCACCACCGCGCTCATGACAAACCACGTAGCGAACGAAAATATCAGTGAAAACGTTGTTAGGGCGCATGTGCGCCACGCTATTGTGCTACCGGTTTCTTTCCAGAACTGCGGATCTTCCGGCTCCCATCTTGGTAATCTTGCCATAATAAAAACGCTCCTTTTTTCTGTTGTTTTACATCCAAAGTTTTACATCCAACTCAATTAAACCGGGTATCCGTTTACTCGTTTACTCAAGTGTATCCGCTAATGTTCCTTTCTTGCCCGCCGCTTTGTCGAGCGTGCGTACTTCAGTCCAGTACATCCACATCAGGGAGACCCACACGACGCCAAACATCAGCATGAAGGAGGAGGAGCGGATGCCCGTCAAATCCACCAGCGCGCCGAACATGATCGGTAGCAGGAATCCGCCCATACCGCCAGCCAGCCCCACCACTCCGGAAATTACGCCGATGTTGTGCGGGTAATCATCGGAGATGTACTTGAACACCGATGCCTTGCCTATCGCAAAAGCGATACCCAAAGTAAACATGATGATAGTGAATACGGTCGCGTCGAGCCCCACATTAAAAGTGGCCGGGCCGGTCACGGTCTTGATGGTGAATTCGGCGTGCGGGAAGGACAGGAAAAACAGGCAGACCATTGATACCAGCATCACCCACCAGGTGATGGTATGCGCCCCGAACTTGTCGGAAAAATAGCCGCCCAACGCGCGCAACACGCCCCCAGGTATGCTGAATGCGGCAGCCAGGAATGCCGCCGTCTTGAGGTCGAAGCCGTATTCGTTGATGTAGTATTTGGTCATCCACAGCGCCAGGGCCACATAGCCGCCGAACACGATGGAATAATACTGGCTGTATTTCCATACCTTGGGGTCTTTGAGCACCGCGAGCTGTTCGCGGATCGTCACGCTCTTGCCCACCACGTGAGATGTATCGGTAAAGGTGAAGAGCCAGAACAGAATCGCGGTGACCAGCATGAGTACCGCGTAAACCTGCGGCACCATCGTCCAGCCGTAAGCCACCACAATGGTAGGCGCTACCAGCTTGGTCACCGCTGCGCCGGTATTGCCCGCGCCGAAGATACCCATGGCCAAGCCTTGCTGATGCTTCGGAAACCAGCGCGCGCAGTAGGAGATGCCCACCGTGAACGAACCGCCGGCCACGCCGACAAACAGGCCGGTGACGAGGTAGTGCCAGTACGCGGTACCGAGGGAAATGAGGTAAATCGGAACGATGGTGGAAACCATGATCGCGAAAAACACGATGCGCCCGCCGAACTTGTCGGTCATCATGCCGAGCGGCAGGCGGATCAGCGATCCGGTGAGAACCGGCATGGCTATCAGCAGCCCGAACTGGGTTTCGTTGAGGTCAAGCGTCTTCTTGATCGGGATGCCAATCACCGCAAACATCATCCAGATCATGAAACACACCGTAAACGCCAGTGTGCTCATAATTACCACCGACCAAGCTTTGTACTTTTGCGATGCCATGGCGACCCCCCTTAGGATTCACGTATTCTGCAAGAGTAGGCCTGTATCGATAGCATGCACATTCTTCCGAAGTACAAGATTGGCGATGAAAAAGAACTAGTTCTTTTGGGTAGTGCAGACAGGTTGGCCCGGTAGCCGCTGAAAATTTTCTTTCCGGAGTTAAGCTGG
>FZPX01000294.1_pt1 | contig 18378 bp, 10 predicted proteins | sample 1534791 | NCBI WGS metagenome assembly FZPX01 (sample SAMEA104161951, study PRJEB21768) | metagenome | biome: subterrestrial habitat; feature: phreatic zone; material: underground water | place: France | collected 2016-06-01 | depth 60 m | reverse complement strand
TGGATCTGCGGTGAACCGGCCTGGGACCCCGATTTCAACACGGCCGACCTGCCGATCCTGATGCCGATGGCCAAGGTCTCCAGTCGTTACGCCAAACACTATCTGGAATAAACAGTCTGCAAGAAACCAGCCTACTGATTCGTTGTTATCGTCTGTTCCGTCTGGCCCTGCTGGTGCTGGCCGGCCTGCTCGTGACTTTTCTCGTCTTCCCGATCTGCGGCGAAGCGGCGCGCCTGCGCCTGAAGTCGAGTTGGGCGATCGCCCTGCTCGATACGCTGGACAGTAATTCTCACAAGCATGCCTTTGGCGTTTCTGGCGAACTCAAGTACGCGCTGCGCGAGGCCATTGAGCTGATCGGGAATGAAGCCATCCGCTACAAGCGCGAAATCGCCAAGGAAAAACTGTTTGAGCGTAATGACATTGACCTGGCATCCGAGCTATCCCGCGAATGCCTCACTTTCATGTACCGGATGTTGTTTCTGATGTATCTGGAAGCGCGTCCCGAGTTGGGCTATGCACCCGTCCAGGCGGCAGCCTATTTGCGTGGGTATAGTCTGGAACACCTGCGCGACATGGAAAATCTATCGCTGACCACACCTGAAGCGCTGGAAGGCACATACATCCACGAATCGCTGCAAACATTGTTCGAGCTCATCTGGAAAGGTTTTCCAGCTCAAGCCAATGTTACGGGTGGTTTGGATTTGGGCGGTACTATCAATAATGGCTTCCGGCTGGCACCGTTGCAGGGCCACTTATTTGATACGGCAAAACTGAAAATTTTGAACTCGGTCAAGTTGCGTAATCGTGTCATGCAGAAAGTCGTCCGGCTGATGTCGCTGGCCGAAGCCAAAGGGCGTGGCAAGGCTGGGCGTATCTCTTACGCTCAACTTGGCATCAACCAGTTGGGTGCCGTGTATGAATCCCTGCTGTCTTTCCGTGGATTCTTTGCCGAAGAAGAATTGTACGAAGTGAAATCCGCAGGCAAGAATAAAGCGCCAGAACGTGATGAGGAAGACGAGGATAACGAAGATGAGGAAGCCCCTGCGCGCAGCAGTGGCGGGGAAGAGGCTTACGATCCACTTGCCGCAGCCTGGTTTGTGCCAGCCCGAGAGGCAGATCAATACACCGATGCCGAAAAACTATTCAACGGCGAGCCACGTAAATATCCCAAGGGCACTTTCATTTACCGATTGGCGGGGCGTGCGCGCGAGAAAAGCGCGTCCTATTACACCCCGGAAGTGCTGACCCAGTGTTTGGTGAAATACGCACTCAAGGAATTGCTGAAGGACATCAAGCAAGCTGACGACATTCTGAACCTTACCGTGTGCGAACCGGCGATGGGGTCGGCGGCATTCTTGAATGAAGCCATTAACCAGCTTGCCGAGGAATACCTGCAACGCAAACAAAAGGAGTTGGGAGAGACCATCCCTCACGACGATTACGCGCGGGAAAAACAGCGCGTCAAAATGTACCTCGCTGACAATAATGTATTCGGCGTGGACTTGAACCCCATCGCCGTGCAGCTGGCTGAGGTGTCCCTGTGGCTCAACGCCATTTACGGCGAACCCTCGCAAGACAAAGACGGCAACCCGCTGCCCGTCAAACCCGCCCGCGTGCCCTGGTTTGGCTACCAACTGTTTGCCGGTAACAGCCTCATTGGCGCCCGGCATCAGGCTTACCGTCCCGGTGGTCTCAAGAAGGGGGCCAAACCCGCCTGGCATGAAGAGCCGCCAAGGGACTGCAGCAAAGCCAACCCCCGCCAGCCAGATGAAATTTGGCACTTTCTGCTGCCCGATCCCGGCATGGCCAACTACACCGACAAAGTCGCCAAACAGCTTTACAAAGAAGACTTTGATCGGATCAAGCTTTGGCGCACGGCTTTGAACAAGCCATTGGAAGCGCACGAAATCCTGCGCCTCCAGCATCTTTCCGAAGCCATTGATGATTTGTGGGCTGCACACGCCAAACAAGTGGCCGAGGATCGCGCTCTCACGGAAGACTCCTTGGCGCTATGGCCTCACGATCAACTCCCTCTCCCCACGGAGGGCTGGGGTGAGGGCATCCGCACCGCCACCACCCGCGCCCAAAAGGAAGCCATCCGCACCAAGGGCCTGCTCAACGAAGACGGCGATTACGCTACACCTTACCGCCGCCTCAAGTTGGTGATGGATTATTGGTGCGCGTTGTGGTTCTGGCCGATCACCCAAAGCGTCGACCTGCCCAGCCGTGAACAATGGTGGCTGGAAATTGGAGCCATCCTTGAGGGAAATATTGTCGATCTGGCACCGCAAGGTCAGATGGACTTCACCCCCGCTCCGGTGGCGCAGCAACTGCTGCCAGAAGTACAGGACGACATGTTTGGCGCGGTGCAGCCCATGCTGTCCACTGCTCAGGAGCAACCCAACCTGCACGACAAGTTCGGTCAACTGCGCATCAGCAAATTGCGCCAGCATTTTCCGAGGGTGTCCACCGTTGAGGCTATCGCCCGGAAGCGTCGGTTCATGCACTGGGAACTGACCTTCGCCGATGTGTTCGCCCGCCGGGGTGGCTTTGATCTGGTGCTGGGGAATCCGCCGTGGCTCAAAGTGGAATGGAACGAAGCCGGAATACTGGGCGAAGCCAACCCACTGGTTGCAATTCGCAAGTTGAGTGCCACCGAGCTGGCACAACAACGCAGAGCGGCGTTTGCCCAATTTCCTACGCTGCAAGGCGATTGGACTACCGAACTGGAAGAGGCGGAAGCAACACAAAACTACCTCAATGCACAGCAGAATTACCCGCTGCTCAAGGGTATGATGGCCAATCTTTACAAGTGCTTCATGCCGCTTGGCTGGATGCTGGCCGGTCAACGGGGAGTAGTTGGTTATTTGCATCCAGAAGGGCCGTATGATGATCCAGAAGGTGGGATATTGCGTGAGGCGGTGTATTCTCGATTGCGGGCGCATTTTCAATTTGTGAACGAATTGCAACTTTTTTCCGAGGTCGATCACCACACCAAATACAGCATCAATCTTTACGGTAAAACGCGAACTCAACCCGGCTTTGACCAGCTCGCTAATCTATTCTCTCCCTCCACAGTAGACGCTTGTTACGCTCATGACGGAAACGGCACTGTTGATGGTTACAAAAATGAGCAGGGAAAATGGAATACAGTCGGTCATGCCGACCGTATCGTCCGTGTCGGAGATGAACAACTGTCGGTCTTCGCGCAGCTTTACGACCCATCCGGCACGCCGCCGCGCCGTGCGCGCTTGCCAGCGTTACACGCCGGGCAGCTTTCCTGTGTGCTGACCAAACTTGCTGCCTATCCGCGCCGACTTGCTGATGAGGTCAATAACTACTTTCCTACACCGTCAACATGTTGGCATGAAAAGACTGCTCAAGATAACGGCACGATTGTCCGCAATGCCGACCGTAGCGCGCCCTTCGCTATCACGACGGAAGACTGGGTTTTATCCGGCCCGCATTTCTTCCTCGCCAATCCGTTCAACAAAACTCCTCGTGCTATATGTAGTGCAAACGGTCACTATGATCCGATCGACCTGGAAAACCTGCCTGACGACTACCTGCCGCGCAGCAACTACCGACCGATGGAAGATCGCACAGAATACGGCCACCGTACGCCACAAGTTAGCTGGAGCGAAGTGGAAACGCTGACCTTGTCATGGGATCAGCTCACCACCGAAGAACGAACTAAACACGACCACCATAAAGAGCAGTTTGTAGCGGTGCAACGCTGGAGGCAGAAACGGATAACAGAGTATTTTCGCCATGTTCATCGGCGCGCGATTGGTTCTGCCTCGGAACGTACTGCCACACCAAGCATATTGCCGCCGGGTGCTGGACACATTGATGGCGTATTTAGTATTGCATTTAAAGATACCGTGAAGGCTATTGCATATGGGGCAGGATTTACCTCGGTCGTGATTGATTTTCTTGTCAAAACAACCGGAAAGTCAGACCTACGCGGGGATTTATCTGATAAATTGCCATTGCTGGAGCCATCCTCCGAGAGAGCGGCTCGTTATCTTGCCCTCAACTGTCTCACCACCCACTACGCCCCGCTCTGGGCCGAAGTATTCACCCCCGATTTCACTACCCAACGCTGGAGCCAGCCCGACAACCCGCGTCTGCTGCAAGATTTCTTCGCCAAACTCACGCCCGACTGGCAACGCCACTGCGCGCTGCGCAGCGACTACTCCCGTCGCATGGCGCTGGTAGAAATCGACGTGCTGGTCGCCCAAGCCCTCGGCCTCACCCTCGACGAACTGCTGCTCATCTACCGCGTCCAGTTTCCGGTGATGCAGGGATACGAGCGCAACACATGGTACGACATGGCTGGGCGAATCGTCTTCACCATCAGCAAAGGTCTAGCTGGCGTCGGCCTGCCGCGCAACGGCAGTCGCAAAACGGCGGATGTGTCCTTCACCACCCCCGATGGCCGCAGCAAAACCGGCAAGTTTGGCTGGGACGATATCCGCCAGATGCAGGAATCCGGCACCTTGCCCGCAGGCAGTATCGTCACCACCACGGTAATCGACGACACCCAACCCGGCGGCCCGCAAACACGAAGCCGCAGCTACGCCGCGCCCTTCGCCCTCGCCAGCCGCGAAGCGGATTACCGGATTGCGTGGCGTTTCTTTTCGGGGCGGCCCCAGAGCAGCACGCCCGCCCCGCAAGAAGTCGGCGCTGTCGGGACGGCAACATCGGAGCATCTTCAGCAAGAGGTCGGCACGAAATGACTTTACTAACGCCAGATATGGTGTTTAACTCTCGTCGTGTTAAGTAGCATTTAAGGCGTTATTATCGTGAACCCCGATTTCTGCAAGGAACTACAAACCTACCTGGGCGCGGCGCTGGGGATTGCGCCGCCCGCCTTGCCGGCCTGGCCCGGGGTGGCTTCGCTGCCACGGTATCTGGGAGATGGGTTTGCCTTTCATGAGCTCAACCTGTGGGAGCGGCCTTGCCTGCTGATGGTGGCGAAGCATGACGCGCCGACGGCGGCCGAGTTGCAAAAGCAGCTGCGCATTGTCGAACGCGTGGCCAAAACGCCTGTGATCTACGGGCAGGGCGGGATGACCGCGCGCCAGCGGCAGCGTCTGGTGGAGTTGTTCGTGCCCTTTGTCGTACCAGGGCGGCAGTTGTTCCTGCCGCCGTTGGGGGTGGATTTGCGCGAACAGTATGCGGCGCAGGCACGGCACCATGCACCGGCGCTGTGGCCGGCCGCTCAGGCGGTCTTGCTGGCGGTCTTGCTGGGACGTTGGGAGGGCAATAGTCATGCCTCGGCGATTGCGCGGCAGTTCGGCTACAGCGCCATGACCTTGTCCCGTGCGCGGCGCGAATTGCTGGATCGGAGCTTCGTGAGTTTGCATGGGGCCGGACATCGCGCTCGCTGGTCCTTGAACGGGACACGCGCGGAGGTGTGGCAGGCGGCACTGCTGACGTTACGTTCGCCCGTGCTGCGCCGTGCCTGGGTCAAGCTGCCCAAGGGTGAGCGTGGCCATCTTCCTGCGGCCGGGCTGACGGCTCTGGCGGCGTATTCGATGCTGGCCGAGCCGGCGGTTCCGGTGGTGGCGCTGGGCGAGGCCGCATGGCGGGCCATGGCGGATCGCCAGCCGCGGCTTCGGCTAGCGGATGAAGTGTTCGATGGTGCGACCGAACTGGAGCTCTGGTCTTACGAGCCGCGCATCCTGCTCGACCCTACGGAGTGCTGTGTCGATCATTACTCACTCTTTTTAAGCTTGCAGGATGAAGCTGCTGCGGATGAGCGGGTGGCATTGGCCCTGGATGAAATGATGAGGGCGATCAAGGGATGAGCGCACCACGGGGTCTGGAGATATTTCGGCGATACTTTGCCGAATTTGCGGATCAGTATGTCTTGATCGGTGGCACGGCGAGCTTTCTGGCCATGGAGGCGGCGGGACTCGATGCGCGGCTGACCAGGGATCTCGACATCGTGTTGCTGGCCGAGGCATTGACGCCGGAGTTCGGTCGCGCGTTCTGGCGCTTCGTCGATGCCGGTGGTTATCAGTCGCAGCAGGAGGCGGTAACGCCGCGCAAGTTTTATCGATTCTGCAAACCCCGTGATCCCGCCTTTCCGGAAATGCTGGAACTCTTCTCGCGCCTTCCCGATGGCTTGCAATACACGCCGCCACGGGCTTTGACGCCCATTCCGTTTGATGCCTCCGTCGCCAGCCTCTCGGCCATTTTGCTGGATGAGGCGTACTACGCTTTGCTGCATCAGGGCATGGTGAAGCTCGACGGTTTGGCCTGGGTCAATGAGCAGGTGCTGATTCCGCTGAAGATGAAGGCTTGGCTCGACCTGCGCCAGCGCAAGGCGGCGGGTCATCCGGTGGACGAGAAGGACATCCGCAAGCATTTCAACGACGTGCTGAGACTGAGCCGAATCTTGCCGCTGGATGCTCGCGTGAATTTGCCAGAGACGGTCAGTGCGGATGTGGCGGCCTTTGTTACAGCGGCACGCATGCAGCCGGACAATACGACAGGTTTGAAGCTGGGTGCCGGCGTCACGCTGGCCTCGATGCTGGATGACCTCCAGCAGGTGTTTACCTGAGCACTCAACTTCCACCGGCCCGACACCGCCTTCCATGCTGCCTTCCCTCCTTGCTCGTGAAATTCAAAGCGGCCTGAAGCATTTTCTGAAGACAGGTTTTGAACCATCCGACCATCTCTTCGCGGGGGTGATGCAGCGCTTTACCGATGACGAATCGCGCTGGATGAAGGGGCCTTACATTCAGGTGGGGTTGCCGTTTCGCACCGGTACACAAGGCAAGACATTCTTTGGGAATTTTGCGACGGAACATCCGGGGCACGTCCATCAGGAAATGGCGTGGCAACGGCTATCCAGCAATCGCGCAGCGGCGAGTGCCTTGGTGGCGACGGGGACGGGCAGCGGTAAGACGGAATGCTTTTTGTACCCATTGCTTGACCACTGCGCCCGCGCCTCCAGTGAGGGTGTGGGCGGTATCAAGGCACTGGTGATCTACCCGATGAATGCGCTGGCTTCCGACCAGGCTCGGCGTTTTGCCAAAGTGATCGCCCAGACTCCGGCGTTCAAGGGGCTGCGCGTGGGTCTGTTTGTCGGCGGGCGTTCGGGCAAGGATGGGCGCGGCCTGATGACGATGACGGCCACCAGCGTGATTACCGATCGCGAGACGCTGCGCAAAGATCCACCCGACGTTTTGCTGACCAACTACAAGATGCTCGACTATCTGTTGATTCGCCCCAAAGACCGTTTGCTGTGGGTCAAGAACACGCCAGAGACGCTGCGCTATGTGGTGGTGGATGAGCTGCATACCTTTGATGGTGCGCAGGGGACGGACTTGGCTTTGTTGCTGCGCCGTCTGCGAGCACGCCTGAAAACTCCAGTAGATCATTTGATTTGTGCGGGGACTTCGGCCACATTAGGCGGCAATGCGGACACGGCTCCTTTGCGTGAATACGCGCGCCAAATCTTTGGCGTGGAGTTTCCTCCCGAGTCCGTGGTTACGGAAAACCGTCTGACCGAGGCGGAGTTTTTGGGTGAAAACACGATTGAACATGTGCTGTATCCCCGGCCTGATTTTGATACGGTGTTGGATGCCGATCAGTATCTGACGCAGCAGGCGGCAGTGGCGGCGTGGTTTGCTTTGTTTTTCCCGGGGCTGGAACCGCCTGCCAATGTGAATGACATCGCCTGGCGTATCGCGCTGGGTAATTTGCTCAAGAAGCATTTGCTGTTCGTCAATCTGCTCAAGCTGTTGAAGGGGCAGATCGTCTCTCTGGCTGAGTTGCAGCAGCAGATGCAAGGCCCGTTGCCGGAAGGGGCGCGTGTGCATATTGGCAAGGTGCTGGATGCCTTGCTGGTGCTGGTGGCTTGGGCGCGCGATTCGGCAGGTCGTCCGTTGGTGACGCTGCGGGTGCAACTCTGGATTCGTGAGCTGCGCCGCATGGTGGCGCAGGTTCGCAGTGATACTAAAAATATCGAGCTGCGTGCCGACAGTGATGTGAAGCGCGAGCCGGGCAAGCTGTATCTGCCGCTGTTGCAGTGCGCGGATTGTCACACCACCGGCTGGTTAAGCCGTAAGCCCAACGGCCAATCAAAAATTTCCTCCGATCTGGATGAGATTTACAACACCTGGTTCGCGGGGCAAGCGGAGGTAGTTCGCCTCTATGCTAAAAGCGGATTAACGCGCCCCCTATGTGATGGAGTGAACCAGCGGGTGTGTAGTCATTGCGGTTATTTGCAAAGCGGCTCGGGTGATTGCACTGCCTGCGGTCACGATGATCTGGTTGATGTTTTCAAGGTGACGGCAACCCGAACCACCACTACGGCTGCGGGTGTTTCGCATGCTTGGCACGACCCGACTTGCCCGGCGTGTGGCAGCAAGTTTCGGCAGATTTTGTTGGGCGCGCGAAATTCGACGCTGGGGGCTGTGACAATCGAGCAGAGCTGGGCAAGCCCCTTCAATGACGACAAGAAGCTGATTGCCTTTTCTGACTCGGTGCAGGATGCCGCACATCGGGCTGGCTTTTTTACGGCGCGCACTTATCTCAATACGGTGCGCACCGGGCTGGCTCAGGTGATCGACCAAGTGGCGAAACCGCAGTGCGACTGGAACACGTTTCTGGAGCAATCTGCCCGATTGTGGCTGGACAGCAATTCGCCACTGGCGATGCCGGTTGAACGATTTGTCTCTGAATTTATCGGCCCGAACATGATGTGGCAACGGGATTGGGCGCATTCCTTGCAAGAGCTAAATAGCTTGCCGAAGGACAGTCGACTGCCGGCACGGGTGCAAAAACGCTTGGCTTGGCAGGCATTTGCCGAATTCACTTATCTCAGCCGGCGTGGACGCACTCTCGATGCCATTGGCAAAGCCACGCTAGCACCCCGACTGGGCGACATATTGCGCGCTGCCAACGTGCTGTTGCCGGTGTTGCACGAGACCTTCGATATTCGTCATGCGGATCGGACTGCCGTGGGGCAATGGCTATGGGGATTTGTATGTCATCTGCGCCAGCGTGGGGCGGTAGCTCACCCCGATTTGATGGTTTACGCCAGGGATGGAAATATCTTTGCCTTTACCCGTAACGCTGGTCGCGCCGAGTGGCTGCCCGGCATGGGAGAGCGCACGCCGCACCCGATGTTCTTGTCGCTGGGCAAGGAACGCGGCTTCGATCACTTGGTGAATCCACAGGCGCAAACTTTTTTCCAAACGTGGCTAAGTGCAACTTTGGGTGCTAATGGATTGCTTCCTATTAAGGCGGATGAAGCCATCTATCGCAGTGCGATTGATGTGCTGGTGCAGGAAGGTGTGTTATTGCGCATCGACGCCGATGCAGCGGATGTGATTGCGTTGAACCCGGCTGCCTTGGTGTTGGAAACACGGCTTACGCGCCTTGTGTCGGCGCAAGGCAAGCGCGGATTGACCGTGCCTGCTGATGCTGCGGATGTCTTGTTGGGTATGCCTTGTCTGGATGCGCCGCAGGAACGTTATTCCGAAAAAATGGATGCGGGAGGGTGGCTAGCCAAACGGTTTAGCCGGAGTGATTTGCGCCGGGTATTTTCTGCCGAACACACTGGGCTATTGCAACGCGATCAGCGCGAGGCACTGGAGGATCGCTTCAAAGCAAAAATCCAGCACCCTTGGTATGAAAACCTGTTGTCGGCGACACCCACTCTGGAAATGGGTGTTGATATCGGTGATTTGTCTTCGGTGTTGCTGTGCTCGGTGCCGCCGAATCAGGCCAGTTATTTGCAGCGCATTGGGCGAGCCGGTCGGCGCGACGGAAATGCGTTCACCACTACGCTGGCTGATGGTGCCAGCCCGCACGATTTGTATTTCTTTGAAGATACGAATGAGATGTTGCAGGGTGAGGTGGTGCCGCCCGGTATTTTCTTGAAGGCTGCCGAAGTGTTGCGCCGCCAAATGTTTGCTTTTTGTCTGGATGAGTGGGTGGGCTCCGGCATACCCGACACGGCGTTGCCGGATAAAACACAAGAGGCGCTCAATGCGCGGGACAGTTTGGATCAGACACGCTTTCCTTTTACGTTTTTGGACTACATCCTGGAGCATGAGGTGCGTTTGCTGCAAGGCTTCAAGGATATACTGGGCGCGGATATGGATGAGCGCGTCGCCTCCCGACTACAGGGGTTCATGCAGGGCACGGAGGAAGACGATGCCTTGCGTATTCGTCTGAACAAGTTGTTGGAGGAGTTGGCCAAGGAGCGCAAGTCACACCGAGATCGGGGTGAGCAGATCAAGAAGCAGATCAAGGTTCTCAAAGCACTCCCACAGGACGAGGCGACCAAGAACGATGTCGACCATCTCGAACGCGAACGGCAAAAGACTATTGAGCTGGTCAAGGAAATCAATCAGCGTGAGCTACTCAATACCCTGACCGACGCGGGCTTGATTCCGAATTATGCTTTTCCCGAGGCTGGTGTGGAGTTGAAGTCGTTGCTCTGGCGCAAAAAGGGTAGTGATGACCCGGATAACGCGGCGGCTTATATTTCTCTACCTGCAGAACGCTACGAACGCCCAGCGCAATCAGCCTTGTCGGAGTTTGCACCTGAAAACGTGTTTTACGCTAACCAGCGCAGGGTGGAGATTGATCAGATAAATGTCAGCCTGTCGTCGCTGGAAATGTGGCGTCTGTGTCCGACCTGTCAGCACATGGAGAACCTGGATATTCACGCGGATAGTTATTCTTCATGCCCGCGCTGCGGTGATCCGATGTGGTCCAATATTTCACAGAAGCGCCAGTTGTTGCGGTTCAAGCAGGCGATTGCCAACAGCAACGATACCGAAGTGCGCATTGATGACAGCGCGGAAGATCGTGAACCGAAGTTTTATGTGCGCCAAATGTTGGCTGATTTTGAGGCCAAGGACATCAAGGAGGCTTACCGTCTGAAGTCGCCCGATATGCCGTTCGGATTTGAGTTCATCGAGCGGGTGGTGTTCAGGGATGTGAACTTTGGTGAGCCTACCAAAGCAGGGGATGCCTATACGGTGGCGGGGGAGCAGAAGACGCGGCCCGGATTCAAGCTGTGCAAACATTGCGGCCAAATTCAGCGGGCGCCGCGTAATGCGCGCGAGCGTGAGCAGGGGCAGTTTCACGCGTTTGATTGTGAGAAGCGTGGCAGCAATGATCCGGCCAACATCATCGATTGCCTCTATCTCTACCGTGAATTTTCATCGGAAGCGTTGAGAATTTTGGTGCCTTATACTCAATCGGGGGTCGATGAAGTCTCGGTTCAGTCCTTCATGGCGGCCGTCAGGATTGGCCTGAAAAAACGTTTCGGTGGCAAGGTCGATCATTTGCGCTTGGTGACGCAGGAGGAAAAAGGGCAAGGGGATGCGGCTAGTCGTCAGTATGTGATGCTGTTCGACTCCGTTCCGGGTGGCACGGGTTATTTGCATGAACTGTTAGCCAATGAAGCGAAAACATTGTTTGAAGTGTTGCGCTTGGCATTGATCCACTTGACCGGTTGTTCCTGCAACACCGATCCGGAAAAAGATGGTTGTTATCGCTGCGTGTATCAGTATCGTTTAGGGCGGGCGATGGCACTGGTATCGCGTGATCGGGCCAGGTCTATCCTTGAACAGTTGGTAGAAAACCTTGACCAACTGGAACGTGTCGCCTCGATTGCCGACATATACATCAATCCCAATTTCGATTCGGAGCTTGAGGCGCGCTTCATCGAAAGTTTGCGCCGGTTGAGTGGCGTCGGCGATTTACCGTTCATCAAGTTGGTGCAGGACATTGTGCAGGGGAAGTCGGGCTACTTGCTTGAAGTGGGTGAGCAGCGCTACTGGATTGAACCACAGGTTGATGTGGGTCCCATCGATGGAGTGACTGCACCATCTCGGCCTGACTTTGTGTTGTGGCCGACACAGAGTAGTTCGCAACGCCGGCCGATTGCCGTCTTCTGCGATGGATGGGCTTACCACCAGGCATCGGCTCGCGAGGATGCCAATAAGCGCAGCGCGTTGGTGGCAAGTGGCAAGTTCTGGGTCTGGTCGGTGACGTGGGAAGATGTTCAGTCGGCCATGGATGGAAAACTTGAAACGACCTTGGCGGACAGTCTGGAGGCAATGTGTTTCAACTCAATAGGACAATTACCGCCGCCACTGAAATTGATGCTGGACAACAGTTTCTGGACGCAGCATGCAGTGGCCGTCTTGCTTCAATGGCTTGGTAAACCAACCGGTGACAGTGGTGATCAGCAAGCTCGGAAGTTGGCACGCCATGCGGGTGCTTCGGCGTTTCGGATGGTTCCCAATCCGACCAGTGCTGCATTGGAAGATGCGCGAATCAAATTGGCTCAATTCTGGAACGGGCTGGATCATTTGCCCTGTGAGCGCGTCTCCCAAAGCGTTGCCTGCGGCAATGTGAATGACCTTGCGGTACTGCTGCGCTATTGGTGGCCAAGTGAGCTGGCCGATGCGTCGGCACCCATTCCGCCTAGTCCAGGATTTGTGATCTTCAACGAGGCCCAGTTGCAGGATGAGCCTGAGCGGCATTTGATGTGGCGGCGCTGGTTGTGGCTGTTCAATATTTTCCAGACCTTGCCCGGAATGCTCTTGGCAACGCAGACGGGGTTGGATGCGGGCGACCATTCGGCATTGACGATTGCGACGGGTAAACGCCCGGCATCTGGTGCTCAAGGTGCTGCCCATGCTGCCGCGTGGGAGGATGTGATCGAGCAGGCGATGGGGACGTTGGCGGAAGGCCTGCAGGCACTAATGGCTGCCGGGTTGCCACCTCCGGATGAGGTGGGGTACGAGTTGGAGCAAGCTGGGGAAGTGGTAGCCGAGGCGGAGTTGGCTTGGCCGCAACAAAAACTCGTGCTCCTGCTGCCGACGCATGCCGACAGCGCGCCCGTATGGGAGGCAAGCGGCTGGAAGACGTTAGTGGCAGAGCATGAATGGCAACAGCGGTTAACTGATGAATTGGGCAATCGTTCCGATCAACAAAACATACAGCAGCGGGAGGCAGAATGAGTTTCAAACCGAAAGTAGCGTTGGCACAAGATTTTCTTGAGAATCTGGCCACGTTGAAATCTGCCGTGCAAGGCAAGGTGTTGAAATGGGCATTGTTATTTCAAAGCAATCCTATGTCCCAAGGCATTAACTACGAGCCGATTAACGGTGCGCGCGATAAAAACCTCAAGTCTGTGCGTATCGACCAAGACTGGCGCGGCATCATTTTTAAGCCGCCTACAGGTGATCTTTATGTGCTCATGTACGTTGATCACCACGATGCGGCCTACAAATGGGCGGAGGGACGCCGGGTTGCCATCAACCCGACGACGGGGGCATTGCAAGTATTTGCGGTCGAGAGTTTGGTTGAACCGGCCTTGCAGCAGGCGCGGCATGTAGCGGTTCAAACTCCGGATGATCAAACCTCGGCACAGCAGGCTGAATTATCAAAAACAGCAACAGCATTTTTCGTGAGCCTGTCAGATCAGGAGTTGCTCAGTATCGGAACCCCGGAAGAATTGCTGGCGCAGGTTAGATCCATTAGTTCCGAAGCCGAGCTGGATGCCTTGCAAAGCTATTTGCCTGTTGAAGCCTATGAAGGCTTGTTTTTGATTGCCGCCGGTGACAGCGTGTCTGACGTACTGATGTCGCGCGAAACCCGAATTGACCAAGTCGTCGATACTACGGATTTTGCCACTGCAATTGAAACGGCTGAGTCGCAGTCTCGCTTCGTGGTAGTTGCTGATGAAGAAACTATGGCAGCTATTCTTAACTCGCCACTGGCGCAATGGCGCGTGTTTTTGCATCCGACCCAACGCAAGCTGGCGCAGGGTGATCGCAGTGGTCCCATGCGGGTTCTGGGTGGCGCAGGTACCGGCAAGACTGTTCTTGCGATGCACCGAGCAAAGTGGCTTGCCGAACAACGCGCCACGACTGAGAAGAAGGTTTTTTTCACGACTTTTACGCGCAACTTGGCTGCCGACATCGAAGAAAACCTGAAGACCTTGTGCAGCCCTGCCGTTATGCAAAAGATTGAGGTCAAGAATCTGGATGCCTGGGTGCATGGATTCTTGCGTCGCCACAAGTACGAGCACAAGATCATTTACAACCGCAAGCAGGATGAAGCGGGCGAAGCTTGGCTGCGTGCCATGACGCTCCAAGATACCAGCCTTGCCTTGCCGCCAGGATTCTACGAGGAAGAGCTTGAGCGTGTGGTGCTGGCTCAGGGTGTGTCCTCGCGCGATGAGTACCGTCTGGCCAAGCGAGCTGGCCGTGGCATCATATTGACGCGCGGCAAACGTGATGCCATTTGGCCGGTGTTTGAGGAATACCGCGCGCAACTGGCTAGTAGAAAGCTCAAGGAAGTAGATGACGCTTATCGCGATGCCGCAGCTCTGCTCTACGGTAAGCCGCAGGCGTATTCGTCCATCATTGTGGATGAGACGCAGGACTTTGGACCACAGGCGCTTCGGCTATTGCGCGCCATGGTGCCCAATGAACCCAATGATCTCTTCTTCGTAGGTGACGGACATCAACGTATCTACAGTCGTAACCGCGCTTCCATGAGCGCATCGGGAATCAATATAAAAGGCCGGTCGCGCAAACTGTATTTGAATTACCGCACCACGGAGGAAATTCGGCGTCTTGCTGTTGCCACCCTGGAAGGCTGCGAGGTGGATGATCTTGATGAAGGCTCCGACGAAGTCAAACGTTACAAGTCGCTTTCACACGGTCCAGTTCCGAAGACGCTTGATTTTCAGCATTTGGAAGATGCTCTTGGCAGCTTAACTCCGCTATTAAAGGCAAGCCTTGCCGAGGGGCGATCAGTTTGTGTGATCGTCCCAACCAAGCACGATGCAAATGCGGTTCATGGCAGCTTAAAGGTGGAGAAAATTTCAGCCACGATTCTTGGCCCGGATGAACGCGACCAGCCTGACTCGAAGTCTGTGCGTATCGCCACTATGCACCGCGCGAAAGGCCTCGAATTTGACGAGGTGGTTTTGTTGATCCCTCGAAATTGGAGCGACCATAAATCTAACGCTGACAATATTCAGCGACTACAATATGTAGCTTTAACAAGGGCGAAGAGGTTTGCGACGGTTATTCGCTATTAAACTGGGGCACCTTTCAAGTCACAACATGAACAAAAACGACGATCTCAAAGTTTTCATTACCGATCCTGTATTGCAGCAGCGACTTGCCAAGCATCTCGTCTTGAAGTGCTTTCGCAATTCCATTTTGGAAGATTTTCACGCAGGTAAAGTTCCTGACTCAAAGTGCGGGGACTATTCAGATGTTGTCGTCCACACACCTTTCGGTGAAATCCCATGGAATGATGTTTCGCGAATCAACGATGCGGAAATGAAAGTGCTAATGACTGATGTTGTGAACCACACCTATCATTTCATCCAAGAACTATTTGACGAGGAACGTGGTGGAGAACTTCTTCTTAAACTAGCATCTCATGACCCTGTGTTGAACTGGTACGACCCAAAATAGACAGCGGATCTCTTTGAAAGTAGGCGATCTCCTACGCCCGAATACTCCATCCAAGACCACCTCTGGTCGTTCAGCAACATTCTTGATGTGAATGCGACATTCACACAGCCCAGCTAATTGCAACACAGATTCTGCGCATAATTGCTCAGAATCCACCTGATTTTATTATGCCTTCCACGCAACAATTGTTGCATGGAAGATATTCAATCCCTCAAGGCGTTATTCTGGTTTTCAGGCAAGATGGATGTGCTGTACGAGCATCTCTGCCGCCAGTACAAAACATACATCCTGCTGCTGCTTGCCTATCTCGCTTTCTCGCTGCGGTATGAGTTTGCCGTCAACGCCAACGTCAGCCTGCCGGGCACGCTGTATCTCATAGAGAAGGGCGACCTCCCCAAGCGAGGGGAGTACGTCGCCTTCACTTATCAGAGCGATTTTTTGTATCCGCAGGGCACACGCTTCCTGAAGCGCGTCATGGGTACAGCGGGCGATTCTGTCGAATCCCGCGCCACAAATACTATGTCAACGGGAAATTCGTGGGTGAAGCAAAACCTGCGACCAGCGCCGGGCGACCGATTCGGGAACTGGGGTTCAAAGGCGTAATCCCCGCTGGCCACTACTATGCAATGGCCGATCATCCGCTGAGTCTTGATTCCCGGTATGAAGCCGTTGGCCTGGTATCAGCCAGCCAGGTTATCGGCAAGGCGTTCAGGCTGTTCTGATTCATGGAAACCTTGACTGATCGACTGCTGCGCAAATTCCGCTTTCTGCCGGGCGCGCATGATGTTGCGCAAATCAAACAGATTGCGTCTGCCAGGCGGATTGAAGACCTGCAAAGGATACCGCGCTACCCGCCATTCATGGAGGGATTGCCGGTGTATGCCCCCACCGAACTGCTCGCCACGCAACACGAACTCACGGGCGGAATTCACAACTTGATTGCTAACGCAGAGCTGCTGGCAACTTATTACAACCCGGCGATGTTGCGCCTTGCCGCCTTCGTTCATCTCTTGCCGGCCTCGCAAGCGCATCATCATCGCGGTGCGGGCGGCATGTTGCGCCACTCTCTCGAAGTAGGGTTATGGGCACTGCAACAAACCGAGGGCAAGCTGATACGCGGCGTGATAACGCCACAGCAACGACGGGTGATAGAGCCGCGCTGGCGGCTGGCCGTGTTCCTGGCTGGCATCTGCCACGATCTCGGCAAGGTGGTGACCGACCTGACTGTCACCGACCGCGCGAACGCGCAACGGTGGCGGCCTTACCACCAGGGGGTCTATGACTGGGCGCTGTCGCACCGCATCGAGAATTATTTTTTGCACTGGCAAGAGGGGCGGGGAAGACATCACACCAATGTATCCAGCACCCTGATTGATGCGGTGATCGCAAAAGAGTCGTTCGACTGGATCAGCGATGGTGGCACGGATGTGGTGATATGGCTGACGGAATCGCTCAACAGCAACCCCGGCCAAACCAACCAGATACATGACTATGTGGTCAGAGCCGACCAGTTGAGCGTCGAGCGTGATCTGAAAACCATGGGCGTGGCGATGGCAGGCTACGAGATCGGCGTGCCGTCGGTGTGAAGCTCTGGGGACAATGTAACCGCCGATTATCTCGGTACGCCAACCCGCGAGGGGAAGCGAAATCTGCCAGCACGGAGGCGGAGAGGTGCTAGGGACGAGTGGGTACGATCAACAAATGTGAATCTCTGATAAACGTCGTGATCTTTAACAAGCCAAATGTGCTGACAGGCTTGAACCAAAAGGTAAGCGGTCAGGTATGGCTCTTCGATTATGAGCCATCATGGACGGTGTGCCGCCGGCGAATAGGAGGGATCCGCCCCGCTCAGAAATAAATGCGGAACAGGGTAAGCCCGTAGCGTTGCCGGAAACGGCAGGCGAACCGCAAGGAACGCTGTTGGTGTTGCGGGTAAAGGAACGAGGAAAAAGCATAATGCCGTTCTGTAATGGAGCGGATAGGGGTTGAAATATTACCCCACGCGAAAGTGGGCAGACTTCCTTATGGTCTCTCTTCACAAGAGAGTTTACAGAACCATCTAAACAAGGGGAAAGCAAATGGACGCTGCAACGCTGGCGTGTGCGCCCTTTGACATGACGTGGAATGGCATCGGCTGGATTGATGTTCAGCGACAGGTAAGACGGCTGCAAACACGTATTGTGAAGGCAACACAGGTTGGCAGATACAACAAGGTGAAAGCCTTGCAATGGCTGCTGACCCACTCGTTCAGCGGCAAAGCGTTAGCCGTTAAACGAGTGACTGAAAATAAAGGCAGAAACACCCCCGGTGTAGACAAGATCATCTGGAAAACACCGGAGGCAAAGATCAACGCGGTCGCGTCGATGAAGCGGCGGGGATAGGCAATATGTGTTAGCGGCTGCATAAATGCGCCTGAATATGGCGGAGTTAGAACGAAGTTGAGTGCAGCGAAACGACATCTCCATAGTTGTGATAATTCTTCTTTGACAGGAATAGGTGATTTTTCCGAGATAATTTTTGATGTGACAGAACATGGATATTATTCTGCTAAAAGCTCTGACTAGCTTAATTCTGTCCTGATTATTGCCATTTGAATGCCCGAATTGTGTCCGCGTGCTCAGGGGGAGGAAAAGCCACCAATAGGCGAAAACAGCATTTGACATAATATACATTATGCGAAGTATGGGCCGCCGGAACCCGGAACGGTTCCCGGTACGGTTTCGCCCGTTTTCGGGGATTTGACAAAAACCCGGTTATGGGATGCCCCGCAGTTTTTTCCCGGCGCTCGGGCTTGTGTCCGGGTTCCTATGTAATACCCGGACAAGATCGGAAGAGCGTCGTGTAGGGAAAGAGTGTAGATCTCGGTGGTCGCCGTATCATTAAAAAAAAA
>FZPX01000298.1_pt1 | contig 18449 bp, 22 predicted proteins | sample 1534791 | NCBI WGS metagenome assembly FZPX01 (sample SAMEA104161951, study PRJEB21768) | metagenome | biome: subterrestrial habitat; feature: phreatic zone; material: underground water | place: France | collected 2016-06-01 | depth 60 m | reverse complement strand
GAATTTGTTTTTAGATAACTCGAATTATATCAAATGGTTACTTTCTTATTCGCCCTGTTTATGCAAAATCCAGGCTAGTACTCAACCTTTCGCCATGAGGTATCGAAGGGCATGCATCAAGTGGCTCGATACGCTCTGCGTACCCTATGCTGAGTTTGTCGAAGCATCACCACGAACGGCCTAATGAATCTGAATTTTAAGTATGCATAAAATGTCGCTGGCTGAGAACGTGCTGAAAATTATCGAAGATGCAGCACGCACACAAAACTTTCAACGTGTCCGCCCGTGGTGCTGGAGATTGGCGCGCTTGCTGCGGTGGAACCAGATGCTATGCGTTTTGTTTTGATACCGTGACGCACGGCAGCATTGCCGAAGGCGCGCAGCTTGAAATTCTCGACAAGCCCGGTGAGGGATGGTGCGCAGAGTACAACAAGCGCAACCCCACGCGGTTTACTCTGTTTTTTGTGCGCCACAACCGCACCGGCGATTGCATATCTTTTACTGTACGTACCAACGGCAGCATTATCCGGCAGTCGAAAGCGAATGAGAAAATCATGGCAAAAAATCTAAATGATGTGTTGGCTGCGCTGCCACTCAAGCGTCGTGCAAAAGTGGAGCAGCGCGCGGGCAAACCCGATTTGTTAGCGCGCTTCTCCAACCGCCCGCCCGTCTTGCTCGATCACATCGCACAAGAGCCGCTTCCAGCGTCGAAGCAGCGCACGGCATCCGTCAAGCCACGGCTGCACACACCCGGTAAACTTGTTGCGTGGCTCCGTGCCTTCAGTATCGGGCGCTTCTCGGATAAACTGGCGACGAACAAGGCCATGATGTAGCCAACTACCGGAGCCGCCAATGCCCACCTCTCGCTTTACCCCCGTCAAAGACCAGCAAGTGATTGTCGTTTGCGATTCTGCCTCGATCAACTCTGGCGACATATCGGGAATGCTGACCGCGCTTAAAAGTCTCTCCAGCGACCGTTCTTCCGCCATGAGCGCCGAGGGCGCGGTAACGCTGGTGTTCCACGGCTACGACGATGATCCGCGCGAACTGGAGGCCATTCCGGAAGTGCGGGCATGGTTTGCCAAACTGTTTGAGGCATGGCCGTATTGGTCTTTCTTCGCCAGCCGCATTGACCAGACTGTGCCGCTCGTCCTTACGCTATTGCTGTCCGGCGAGACAGTGGCCGGTGAACCGGGTATGGCCGGGTGGAGTTTCGATATAAACGAATTGAAGCCGTTGCTGCTGAAGATGTTTTGTCACCAAAACGAGTTAATCGAAAGGCTGGAAATCGGTGAGGATGTGAACGAGCGTGTTACCGGTGACTTCATGGAAGCGGCGCAGGCGTTCTTTAACTAAACCAGCATCCCCCAGTCCGTTGTTTGGACTATCCACTTATCCTAACACCGCGTATTTAATTGACTTGCCGGGCTACGCCGGACGAGTCGGGGCGCTAAACTGGGAGGGTGTCATTCAAACAGTCCGTGCAATGCCGCGCCAATGCTTGATCTATACAGCTTGATTTTGCAATATACCTCCAGGCATATCAGGTTAGGGGTGCGGTTTTCATGCGGCGTGGCGCAGTTCGTAATCCGCTATCAGCACATCTGCAGGCAGTTTGAGTCCTTCCGATAATCGCCGTACCATCGCCAGCGTAAGCGGGCGGGCGCGATTCAACACTTCGGCTACGCGGCCACGGCTGCCGATGTACGGCTCTAAGTCCTTGCGTGTCAGGCCACGCGCTTCCATCGCGTAGTTCAAAAAATCTATGGGGTCGGGCGCGGGAATGGGGTAGTGCTGGGCTTCGTATTTTTCCACCAGCATGGCCAACACTTCCAGCCTGCCCGCTTCGGGTGTTTTATCGGGCGCATCAAACAACGCCTCGATTTCGCGCAAGGCGGCCTTGTATTCGGTTTTGGTTCTAATCGGCTTGAGTTCCATTGCTACACCTTTCCTGCGTCCAGCGCGTCATACTCTTTATGGGTTCCAACAAAGCGGATATACATCATCCCCCGGTTGTAATGCACCGCCACGATCAAGCGGTAATTGTTGCCCTTGATGTTGAACACTACGCTGTTGCTCCCCACGAAACTGGCATTACGATGCGCCGCCGTTATGTCCACAGGGGTTTTCCAGACTGCCCGGCTTGCATCGGCATACCACGCACGTAGCGGCGTTTCCGCCTGCGGGTGCTTCGCCCAAAAATCGCGCAACGTGCTAACGGCTATCACTCGCATGGCAGCACTCTATCACGCTCCCATTTTGGGTGCAATATTATTGCTACCATTAACCCAGAAGCTGATTTCATCGCCCTGTTGTTCGGCAACCACTCGTCTTCGAGGGGAGTCCCTTGGGGCGGATGGGAAGCGTGGCAGGTGAGGCGGAAACGAGCAACGCAGTGCGAGCCGCCGTAGCCTGACACGCTGGGCGGGTGGGGACAGAACAACAAGCGGGCGGCAAAAGAGAAAACACGCTCGGCAACGAAGCGAAAGCAGAGGGTGGTTTTTTGCCTTCTGCGCTTTGTCGGACTACCACTGCACGAGCGAAGGTGCGGGGGTTGCGGTTTATTGTAAGTGCCGTGACTGAACAATCAAAGGGTAACCCCCAGTACCCCCAAGATTGCATTAGGCGGGAAAAGATGGCGTAAAACAAAAAACCCGCTAATCACAAGGATTTCAGCGGGTTTCGTGTACTGGAATGAACGGGAAAAACAGGATATTGGCGGAGAGGGTGGGATTCGAACCCACGGTAGGCATATACCTACGCCTGATTTCGAGTCAGGTACATTCGACCACTCTGCCACCTCTCCGGGGGCGCGCATTTTACCAGCAATGTTTAAAATCAGGCAGAATGTTTACATGGGTAAGCCTGTGCGTCCATTATTCGTTTCGCTTGCGTGGCTGTGCGCCGCCTTGCTCTCCGCCTGCACGCCTGCGGACCCGCCCAGAAAACCCTGGCGGGAAGAATTGACGGTTATCGTTGCACAAGGCGAAAGCGGCGTGGATGCAGAATTTGAGCTGCAACTCGTATCCCTGTTCGCAAAACAATTGCAGGTAAAAACAAAACTGCTGCCGTTGCCGCCGGACAAAATTACGTTGCCCCTGATGGCAAACAAGGCACATTTCGCCGCTGCCGGATTGCGTAAAACTGATAGCGGGGGGATGCGTTTTGGCCCCACCTACCAGGCCGTAAGCGAGCGGGTGGTATGCAATGGCGAGCCGCCGAAACGCATGGATAAACTGGTAGGCAAAGCCGTCGCCGTAGTAGCTGGTTCCGCGCAGGAAGCGGCATTGCGCGAGGTGCAACTGAATCTGCCTGCGCTGCACTGGGAAGCGCGCCGCCAACAAACGGCCGCCGGACTGCTGGCCGAAGTGGCTGCGGGCAAGCTTGAATGCACCGTCGCCAATGAGGAACAATTGGCGCTGGCGCGAAATTATTATTCCAATCTGGATGCCGCGTTTGATGTTGCCGAGCCATCCAGCCTGGCTTGGGCTTTTGCGCCGGATGGCGACGAGGCGTTATTCGCGGAAGTGCAGAAATTTTTCGCTCTCATCAAACAGGATGGCACGCTGCGCCGCCTGCTGGATCGCTATTACGGCCACAATGAGCGGCTGGAGCCGATGGATGCGGTCGCGTTCGTCACCGGCACACGCACCGTGCTGCCGAATTTCCGGCATCTGTTCGAGGAAGCTGGGATGTTGACCGGAATAGACTGGCAATTGTTGGCCGCCATCGGTTACCACGAATCGCACTGGAACCCGCTCGCCACTTCACCCACCAATGTGCGCGGCCTGATGATGCTGACCGAAGATACGGCTGACCGCATGGATGTAACGGATAGGCTGGACCCGCGCCAGAGCATCATGGCGGGTGCGCGCTACCTGCAACTGCTGAAGGAGCAACTGCCGTTACGTATCGCGGATGAGGAGCGTACCTGGCTGGCGCTGGCTGCTTATAATCAGGGGATGGGCCACTTGGAAGACGCGCGTATTTTGGCTGAGCACGCCGGACTCAACCCTGACACATGGGCGGATGTAAAAAAGATGATGCCGCTACTGGCGCAGCCCGAGTATTTCGAGCAGACCAAGCACGGACGTGCGCGCGGAGGAGAGGCGGTCATTCTGGTCGAGACAGTGCGCTTGCACTTCGACATGCTGAAACATCTGGGTTCGCATGAAGTACAGTATCTACAGGCGACTCCATTTCACCTGAAATTTCCGGCAGACACAAAACTCAACCCGCATTGATAACTCTCCGCACGTGTTGGGGAGCAACGACTCTTTTGCAACCGCACGGTTTCTGGCCTGTCGGCAATTCTCCAACCTCTGCCAAAGATGCGGGATACATTAGATTTCGAATTAGATTCCGAATTGCTGGTCGCTCTTTGCCGTCTGTGCTAGATTTCTGTTCCGGAACTACAACAACCACATCGGGGGAAAATCATGCCTCAAACCAAATTCATCTTGCAGGAAAGCGAGATACCAACCCATTGGTACAACGTGGTGGCGGACATGCCGAATCCGCCCGCGCCGGTGCTGGGGCCGGACGGCAAGCCCATTGGCCCGGAGGCGCTTGCGCCAATTTTTCCGATGAGCCTGATCATGCAGGAAGTATCCAGCGAGCGCTGGATTCCGATTCCCGAGACCGTGCGCGAAGCCTATCGCCTGTACCGGCCTTCGCCGCTGTTTCGCGCGCATCGTCTGGAAGCGGCGCTGGGCACGCCGGCAAAAATCTATTACAAGTACGAAGGCGTTTCCCCGGCGGGATCGCACAAGGTCAACACCTCCATCCCGCAGGCGTATTACAACAAGGAGGCGGGCATCAAGCGTATCGCCACCGAAACCGGCGCGGGGCAGTGGGGTTCTTCGATTGCGCTGGCCGGGCAGATGTTCGGGTTGGAGGTGCGCGTGTATATGGTGAAAATCAGTTACCAGCAGAAGCCGTTCCGCCGTTCGATGATGCATACATGGGGCGCGGAAGTGTTCGCCAGCCCTTCGATGGAAACGCAGTCCGGGCGCGCCGCGCTGGCCGCCGATCCGGACAATCCCGGCTCGCTCGGCCTGGCGATTTCCGAAGCGGTGGAAGACGCCGCCAACCGCGCCGATACGAATTACGCGCTGGGTTCGGTGCTCAACCACGTGCTGTTGCACCAGACCATCATCGGGCTGGAAGCGAAGAAGCAGTTCGAACTGGCGGGCGATTATCCGGACATGATTTTCGCTCCCTGCGGTGGCGGGTCAAATTTTGGCGGTGCAGCCTTCCCCTTTTTCGCCGACAAAGCCTGCGGCAAAAACGTGCGCTTGGTTGCGGTGGAACCGTCGTCCTGCCCGACGCTGACGCGCGGCCAATATGCCTATGATTTCGGCGACACGGCCAAGCTCACCCCGATGCTCAAGATGTACACGTTGGGGCACGACTTCATGCCGCCGGGCATCCACGCCGGCGGGCTGCGCTATCACGGCGATTCGGCACTGGTATCGCAGCTTTATCACGAGAGGCTGATCGAGGCGGTATCTGTGCCGCAATTGCAAACCTTTCAGGCGGGCGTGACCTTCGCCCGCGCCGAGGGCATTATTCCTGCCCCTGAATCGAACCATGCGATTTCCGCCTGCATAGACGAGGCGCTGCGTTGCAAGCAATCCGGCGAACCGAAGACGCTGTTCTTCAACCTCTCCGGACACGGCCACTTTGACATGGCGGCCTACGACAAATATTTTGCGGGTGAGCTGGAGGATTTCGACTATCCAGAAGAGGCGTTAAAAGTTTCGCTCGCCAATCTGCCCAAGGTTGCGGTATAGCTTTCTGGCGAAAACAGTCAGGGTGAATTGGCACACCCTGCGCTTCACAACGCGTAGTTGTAATCCACCGTCAGCGGAGCGTGGTCGCTGAAGCGCTGCTCCTTGTAGATGCTGGCTGATTGCGCGGTATGCGCGATGCCCGGCGTGGCGATGTGGTAGTCAATGCGCCAGCCCACATTTTTGGCCCAAGCCTGGCCACGGTTCGACCACCAGGTGTAGGCTTCGAGTCCGGGATGCAGTTTGCGGAACACGTCCACGAAACCGGCTTCATCGAACAGTTCGGTGAGCCAGGCGCGCTCTTCCGGCAGGAAGCCGGAATTCTTTTTGTTGCCGCGCCAATTCTTCAAATCCCTTTCGGTGTGTGCGATGTTCCAGTCACCGCAGAGGATGGCTTCGCGTCCGCTGGCGCAAAGTTGTTTCAGATGCGGATATGACACGTTACTGGCCAACCCTCTATCCAACTTTCCCACGAACCCCCTATCCAACTTTCCCCCCGAGGGGGAAAGAGCGATCGCCTCCTCTCCCTCCGGGAGAGGATTGAGGTGAGGGACTCTGCCAGCCGTTTGCGGGAGCAGCCGCGTCGCACCTCCTCCCGACACTGGGGAGGATGACATCATGCTGCGGAGGTGCGGCATGAACGCCGCCATGAACCGGAACTTCACGGCTTGGCGTTCATCGCCGCTGGAACCGGATGGTAGGTACACTGACACCACGCTCAAATTACCGAATTGCGCTTCGAGGTAGCGCCCCTCGGCATCGAACTCGGGAATACCCAAGCCTTCGATCAGCGCATCCGGCTTGTGTTTCGAGTAGATGCCCACGCCGCTGTAACCCTTCTTTCCGGCATAATGGAAATAGCCGTGATAGCCGCGCGGGGCGAGCATGTCCGGCGTCATGTCGGCGGCCTGCGCCTTGAGTTCCTGCACGCAGACGATGTCAGCCTGTTGCGCCTGCATCCAGGGGAAGAAGCCTTTGTTTGCAGCGGAGCGGATGCCGTTGAGGTTGGCGGTGATGATGCGCATGAAGTTTCTCGTTGGGTGAAGCTGCGCATTATAATGTGCGTAGCAGCAAGCAACGCTACGCCGTTTTGTCATGCCCGCGAAAGCGGGTATGACGGCCCCTGTAGGTATGATGGTTTCATCCAAGGATTTTTATGTTCACATTTCGCCAGGATTTTATCCGCTTCGCCATCCGGCACGGGGTGCTGCGCTTCGGCGAGTTCCAGACCAAGGCCGGACGCCTGTCGCCGTATTTTTTCAATTCCGGCCTGTTCAACGACGGGGCCGCGTTGCGCGAGCTGTGCCAGTTTTATGCGCAGGCAATACTCGCATCAAAAGTGGATTTCGACATGCTGTTCGGCCCGGCTTACAAGGGTATTCCGCTGGCTGCAGGTACGGCCATCGCGCTGGCGGAACAGGGGCGCAATGTACCGTATTGCTTTAACCGCAAGGAGGCAAAAGACCACGGTGAGGGCGGCAGCACGGTGGGCGCGGCGTTGCAGGACAAGGTGCTGATTATTGACGACGTGATCTCCGCCGGAACCTCGGTGCGTGAATCCATCGAGCTGATCCGCGCAGCAGGTGCAACTCCGTGCGGCGTGGTCATTGCGCTGGACCGCATGGAGTCGGGTCAGGGCACGCTTTCTGCGGTGCAGGAAGTGCAGCGCAACTATGGCATTCCGGTGGTGTCTATCGCTGCACTGGACGATTTACTCGGCTACTTGGGTGAGCAAGCAGGGACGGAGCAGAATTTGCGGGCAGTGCAGTCTTATCGTGATTGTTATGGGGTAAAAAATGACTAAGGTAAAAATTATAGGTGTAACTCTGGCGTTGTTCGCGGCCTTTGGTGGGTCAGCCGAAGCCAAGCTCTACAAGTGGGTGGACGACAAGGGCGAAACCCATTATGGCGAGGTTATTCCCCCGGAATATGCCAACAAGGACAAAGTGCAATTTGACGAAAAGGGCCGCGAGGTCAAAAAGAAAGAATCAGCGAAGGAGTCGGCGAAGGAATCCGAGCAACAGGCATCCATTGACCAGCGCCGCAAGGATAACGCACTGTTGAACACTTACAGCAACGAAAATGAAATTGACCTGGCGCGTGACCGAAACTTGCAACAGGTTGAGGCGCGTATCAACAGCATCAAGTCGATGCTCGAACACGCACAACAAGACCTGGATAGCTACCAAAAGGAAGCGAAAGCATTGGAAAAAAGCGGTAAAAAAATCAGTGATGCATTGCAATCGGATATTACCGATGCGGATAATAAGTTGGCAAAAATTAAACATGATTTGGCCCATGCCGAGGAAAAAGCTGCTTCTGTCAGGGCAAGCTACGAAGCTGACAAGGCGCGCTATCGCGAACTGAAGGGCGATACCAAGAAATAAACAAATTGCCACAACTCCAGCTCGATATATGCCAGACGCATACATGGATCAAGCTGAGAATGGTTTGTGCTAATCAAACATTCACTCAAAAATTTTCCGGGGTTTTGCACCGGCACGCAGGTAGATGCTCCACGCGCGGTAGAGATTGGACAGTAACAGTATGCCGCTGAGCAGCAGCGCACACCCCGCCGCATAAACCCACGGCATGGGCCACATCGCGCTGGCGAGGCAAAGCGGCAGGCTGGCGAGGTGGGCACGCCAATGCCAGCGTGCGCTGTGATCCTTGATGATGTCTTTCATGTGGGGCGCTTTCCCTGGAGGCAGCTTGCCCTGGAGATGAAACCAGATCAGGAACGAAGTGATTTTGTACAGCATGCCATAGATCACTGACAGGGCGAATCCGATGATGAACAGCATGCCCAGCGCCAATCCATAGAACGTGCCGTCTGCCAGTGTGGTGCTGGCCTGCCCGGCAAGCCACAACGCGACCGCTGCAAGCAGGCTGAACAAGCCGGTGCGCCAGAATTGCAGGTTGATATCCGGCACTTTCCGCCGCCGCTTTTGCTGCAAGCGCAGCGTGATGACGGCAAAGGCGGAGATGCATGCGGCCAGCCCGCATGCTGCCGCAGCGGCCAGCCAGCTGGCGGCAGGCTCCGGCAGCAGCAGGTGGCCTGACCATGCCAACATCAGCGCGAACAGCGTGTTGCTCAGCCAGCGTGTGACAGCGCGCGGATAAGGCTGCGTGAGCTGAAACATCGGCACCACCTGATAGGCTACTCCTATTACCAGCAATGCTGCCCAGCCGAGCAACCCCCAGCCCACGTGCAGCGTGATAAGCGGCAGTATGGATAAACTCAGCAGGCCGCTTATGCCCGCTGCCAGCAACAACCCCAGTCCAACCGTGTACGACAATGCAGCCAGTGCCAGCAGCATGGCATGCGTGCTGGCATTGCGCGCCGGTGCGCGCACGAGGCTGTAAATAGCGATAGCGAGAAATACCGCAAACGCCAGGGCGAGCAGCGGAATGGCGAATTTAACCAGTATTGGTGAGGAAAGATACAGCCCGCCGCTCAACAACAAGGCGCCGGCAAGTAGTGGCAGGTGGATGGCCCATGCTGCCAGATGCGGTTTGGGTACCTGTGCGCCGGCGAGCACCGGCAGCAATTGCAGCATGGCTCCGCTCATCACCATGCTCATGAAACCGAGGGTGATCAGATGAGTAATGCCGAGCAAGGGCTGGCTCAAGCGTGATTCCAGCGCGGCTGGTCCCGCAACCATCAGAGCGAGTGCGGCGAGCAGCAAGAACAGAGGCGCGACGAGAAAGAACCGGAACGGCACCGTGATGGGCGGTGCTTGTTCCAGAGACAGGCTGGCCATGCTCATCGCCAGATCAGGACTTCGTAGCTGCCATCGGTTAACTGCGTGGTGCGGTGCGTAAAACCGCGCTCGTGCAGTATGGCATAGAGGGGGAAAGGCTCACGGTGGTGCAGCATGCGTAACTGTCTGCCCGGCTGGAGCATGGCGAGCGCGTCCAGCGCGCGCTGGAATGGTTCGGGCGGCTCCAGGTCGCGCACATCCAGTTCGATCATGGCATTTGCGGGTTCTGCCGACATACTATGGTGCTATGGCAGCGCTTCCATCTGCCGGATGATGTCTTCGATGTCCTTCAGGGTGCGGTCTGCCATCTGGTAGAGCATTTGCTCTTCCTTGAAGTTGTGCTGTTGCATCAACACCAGCAGGGTTTCCGACAGCCCGGCATAAGTGCTGGTATCTTTCGCGGCGAGCGCCGCCTGCATCTCCGCAAACAGCTCGCGCATCTGTTCATGCTCCATGCGCATCACGCTGGTGGGCCCCATGCTGCTACCCGTGGCATGCTCGAAGGCGGGAAACATGATGTTTTCTTCCTTGGACAGATGATGTTCCATTCCCTGGTGAAAGGCAGTGAACCCTGCCTCTGCTGCGGCCAGGTCATCCGCTGCTGCCGCCGCTTCCGCCTCGGCAAACAGGTCGTCACAGTGATGGTGTTCTGCGGAAAGATATTCGGTAATGGTTGGCATAATAATGATCCTTGCTTGTAGTTTTGAATTATTGCCGGGTAAGGGTGACCAGCTCGGGATCGTCAAAGTGGTCGATCAGGATGCGCCGCACCCTGTCTTGCCACAGCTCTGCAAAAGCGGCATGGTCTTGCGTCTGGGCTTGCCCGGCAAGCAACCCTTGCATCAGCGAAAACATGTTTTCGTCGGGCGGTACCTGCTCAGGATGGTAATCTGCCTCCACTGCACGCCTCAGGTCTATCCGTTCAAAACGGAGGATGCCCGCTATCCCGGCATTGAATGACAACAGCCCGTTGCGTTTGAATTTTCCTGCCAGGCCCTTGAAGCCGCCATCCCCAGCCGCCCCTGTGATCTGGCTGACCAGATTGGCGATGACGCCAGTTACTCCGCTGCCCTGGTCATCGCGAAACGCCACGCGGATATTGCCGCGTGCGGGAATATCATCGCCGTAAAGAAAGGCCAGCGCTTTGAGCGTCATCAGATAGGCGCCTGCTACCGTGGGGCAGGAATGCCCCGCCAGCTTTACCGCATCGAGATAGCCGTATTCCAGCAGTCCGTCCGTGCTTGCGCCCAGCAGTTCGGCCAATGGGTCATGCAGCACAACTGTGCGGACTGAATTATAGAAAGCGGGATATGGCATGGCGGCTTGTTTTAGCGTGTGCTTCAAGTTGGGTTGGTGAACAGGTATTGCCAGGGCGAATTTTAATATAGCGCATTTATAATACAAGTTTATGGTGCATCATGCTCCTGCAACATGCAGCGTTCAACGCTTCTTGTGGCGGAGAGTGGCATCAGGGGTTGGCCCATCGGGTTGCTGCGGGTCATGGCATCGGCCAGTGTGTATTTATCCATCGCCGTGATAAAGCCCATTTGCGCTTCCCGGAATATCGATTTCAGGCCGCAATTGGGGGTTATCACGCAGCAGTTATTTACATTGTTGAAGCATTCTGCAATGTCGAAGTTCGGCTCGGTGTTGCGTATCACATCGCCCAGAATAATCTTTGCTGGCGGGCGGGACAGCACCATGCCACCATTTCTGCCGCGCGTGGTCAGGATAAAACCCTTGGTGGCGAGATTGTGAATGACCTTGACCAGATGGTTGCGCGAAATATCATGGTAATCGGCAATTTCGGAAACAGTTGCCAAGCCCTCGGTTTTTCTGGCCAGGTAAATTAAAACCCGCAAGGAATAATCAGTATATTGGGTAAGCTGCATAGTGTCGTTTTCCAGGCTTAACTCAGGGGTGCAGCATAATGAAAAGGGCGGCTTCCGCCGCCCTTCTTCTCGTCAAGCAGCGGTGCGGTCAGTGGTGTTCATGATGTTCGGCGGCCTTGCCGGACAAGGCTTGCTGCACCTTGGCAGCATCGGTTTCGCCGTTTACATTGATAACATTGAGCTTGCCCGCCCCTTGCTTCATGTCGTCGGCAAAGTCATATACCCCGCCCACCACCAGCAGATGGCCTCCCTTCACCTTGTCACCAAACAACTCCAGCGCCTTGGCAACCTGGTTGTTTACGTTGGTTTTCACGCCATCTATGTTGGCAACACCCTTGCCGATCTTGATGGTGTCCAATTCACGCTTGATGGGCGCTTCCAGTGAGGAGTAGTCGCCGCTGGCGGCAGTAATTGCGCCGCACTTGGAGTGGCCGATGATCAACAGCAGTGAAGAAGCCAGATGGTTTACGCCATATTGCACCGATCCTTCCGCCGTAGCCAGCTGGTTGCCTATGTCGCGCACCATGAACAGGTCGCCTTCAGGCGTCTTGTCCAGCATATTGGTATGCACGCGCGAGTCGGAACAGGTGACCACGGTTGCGCGCGGGTGCTGGCCTTTGGCCAGTTCCTGGAAAAATGTGGCCTTGCGCGCGCCGGCATATGCGGCTTCATCGGACAGTATTTCCTTGATATATGCCTGAGCTACGGCAGCATCACCATGCTCATGTTCGGCTGCGAAAGCGGGCGCAGCGAGAAAGGCTGCGGCCAAAACGAATGCCAGTTGCTTTTTCATCAATAATTCTCCCAGAGCTATATTTAATTTTCGGTTGCGTAACCCAAACGCGGTTGAAAGTGTAACAAAATTTTTGCCGGATAGTTAGCGCTATTTGACCGAGATGCTCCGGTCCGGTGTGATAACGGTGCTCGGTTTTATAACGGAACTACATCAGGATGACATCGTATTGCTCCTGGTTGTACATGGTTTCCACCTGCAGCGATACCGGCTTGCCGATGAAGTCGGAAAGTTGCGCCAGGCTTTGCGATTCTTCATCCAGGAACAGGTCAATGACTTTTTGCGAAGCCAGGATGCGGTATTCGCGCGCATTGAACTGGCGCGCCTCGCGCACGATCTCGCGCAGGATTTCGTAACACACGGTCTGTGCGGTTTTTACCTCGCCGCGCCCCTGGCAGGTGGGGCAGGATTCACACAGCACATGCGCCAGGCTTTCGCGTGTGCGCTTGCGCGTCATTTCGACAAGGCCCAGTGCGGAGAAACCATTCACCGTGATGCGCGTGCGGTCGCGTGTCAGCGTTTTCTTGAATTCTTCAAGCACGGCGTTGCGGTGTTCCAGGTTATCCATGTCGATGAAATCGCAGATGATGATGCCGCCGAGGTTGCGCAAGCGCAACTGGCGTGCGATGACATGGGCGGCCTCCAGATTGGTCTTGAAGATGGTGTCGTCGAAATTGCGCCCGCCGACGAAACCCCCGGTATTCACGTCAACGGTGGTCAGCGCTTCGGTCTGGTCGATGATGAGATAGCCGCCGGACTTAAGGTTTACGCGGCGCGACAGCGCCCGCTCAATTTCATCTTCTACGCCATACAGATCAAACAGCGGACGCTCGCCGGCGTAGTGTTCCAGCAGCGGGGTCGCACCGGCGATGTAGTCCTGCGCAAAAGCACGCATGCGCTGATAGGTTTCGCGCGAATCCACCAGAATGCGCGCGGTGTCATCATTGACGAAGTCGCGCAGCACACGCAAGCTGATGTTGAGTTCCTGATACAGCAACGAAGGGGCGGGCGAGATTCCTGCCTGTTCCTGCAACTTGCACCACAGCTTGTCGAGATACTCGATGTCGGCGAGCAACTCCTTGTCTGACGCGGCTTCCGCCATGGTGCGGATGATGTACCCGCCGCCATGATCCCCCGGCAGCAATTGCTGCAGCTTGTCGCGCAACAGCTCGCGCTCGGCTTCGTTTTCGATGCGCTGCGATACGCCGATATGAGATTCCTGCGGCAGGTACACCAGCAGACGGCCCGCAATACTGATCTGGGTGGATAGCCTGGCGCCCTTGCTGCCGATGGGATCCTTGATGACCTGCACCAGCAGGCTCTGCCCCTCGGACAGCACCTTTTCAATCGGCTTGGCGGCATCGCCATTGTGGCGGTTTTCCCAGATGTCGGCGACGTGCAGGAAAGCGGAGCGCTCCAGCCCGATATCAATGAAGGCGGATTGCATGCCGGGCAGCACGCGCTTCACGCGCCCGACATAGACATTGCTCACCAGGCCCAGATGGCTGCCGCGTTCGATGTGCAGTTCCTGCACCACACCCTGTTGCATCACCGCGACGCGGATTTCCTGCGGGGTGACGTTGATGAGAATCTCGTCGCTCATGGCGTGGGGTATCCGAAGGCGCGCAACAGCTCGACGGTTTCGTGCAGCGGCAGCCCCATCACGCCGGAATAGCTGCCTTCGATGCGTTGCACGAATGCGCCGGCATACCCCTGGATGCCATAAGCACCAGCCTTGTCATGCCACTCATTGGTAAGCAGGTAACGGCGGATGCGTTCCATTTCCAATACAGCAAAAGTGACACTGGTCGTGCTCAGGCGAATTTCAATGCGCTCCTCGAAGGCAGCCGCTACCGCGCTCAACACCTGGTGCTGCCGCCCGGAAAGCTGGCCAAGCATGGTGGCTGCCTCTTCGCGGTCGCGCGGTTTGCCGAATATCTTGCCGTCCAGAGCCACCGTGGTGTCGGCAACCAATACCGGAAATGGCGGCAGGCTGCGGAATTTCAGCGCATCCCAACCCGCCCGAACCTTGTGTGCACAAATGCGCTTTACATATTCTTCCGGCATCTCATCCGCATGCGGCGTTTCGTCGACATCAATCATTCGGCGTGGATAGGAGCGCAATAGCAGCATCTCAAAATTGATTCCGATTTGCTTCAGCAACTCGCGGCGGCGCGGGCTTTGCGAGGCAAGGTAGATACGCGGCTGGATGATCATATGATAGGCTCTGGAAAGGGCAGTTTAGCCACGGATTAACACGGATAGCGCTGATGAACCCGGGGTGTAGCCCGCGTCGTACTTCTTGCAATTTCTTCCGTAAGTTGCTTTTTATCCGTGAACATCCGTGTTAATCCGTGGCTAATTGTTATTATTCCCTGTGGTAAGGGTGATTGTGCAACAGACTGTGCGCCCGGTACAACTGCTCCGCCAGCAACACGCGCGCCATGCCGTGCGGCAACGTCATTGCCGACAACGCCAATTGCTGCTGCACTCCATTTTTCACCGGCTCGTGCAACCCATCCGCGCCACCGATGATGAAGGCCACATCGCGTCCGCCGCGCAGCCAGTCCTTCATTTGCTGCGCCAGTTGTTTGGTGGTCAGGTGGCTGCCGCGTTCGTCCAGCGCGATGCGCAGCACGTCCTGCGGCAAGGCGGCGAGTATGCGCTGCGCTTCCGCTTCCATGATCTGCGCCACGTTCTTGCCCGTAGTGCGTGGCTCCGGCCTGATCTCCACCAGCTCGATCTTCGCCTCGCGCGGCATGCGCTTGGCATATTCGTTAAAGCCCGCGCTAATCCAGTCCGGCATTTTGTGCCCGACGGCGACAACCAGAAGCTTCATTCTGATAAGGCCGGCAGCTTCATGGCGTTTTGTGCGGGGCGTTGCGCGGCAGGTGCTGCATGCTCCACAACTCTTCCAGGTTGTAGTAGGCGCGCACTGCGGGCTGCATGATGTGCACCACTACTCCGCCGAGATCAATCAGTATCCACTCGCCGCTCTCTTCTCCCTCGCGGCCAAGAATTTCTTCGCCTCGCTCCTTGAGCTTGACCACCACGTTATCGGCCAGCGCTTTGGTTTGGCGCGTGGATTGGGCGCTGGCGATCACCATGCGCTCGAACAGCGAGCTGAATTTACTGGTATTGAGCACGGTAATATCGGCGGCCTTGATGTCCTCCAGCGCGGCCACGACGGCCTGGGTTTTTTCTTCGGTAGTCAGCATGTCATGTATACAGGTGATGGGATTGGATATGGTTAGCCACTGCATCCGGCAGCATGTAACGGATGCTCTTGCCTTCGGCGCAGCGCTCGCGTATGCCGGTGGCGGAAATTTCCAGCGCGGGCATGTCCACCACCAGAATTGCCCCGGCAGGCGATTCACACAGAGCGCGGGACGCCGGTGCGAGGCGCGCATGATACTCGTTGCGCAAGGCTGTGTCCGCTTCGTTTATGGCATTGCCCAGCGGGCGCCCTCCCGCACGTTGCATGACCACGATATGCGCCAGTTCAAACAGGCGCTTCCATTCATGCCAGGTGTGCAGCAGCAGGAAAGCATCGCCCCCCATCAACAAACATATCGGTTGTTGCGCACCCAGTTCGCCGCGCAGCGCAGTGAGCGTGTCCACCGTGTAACAGGGTGCGGTGCGGTGAATTTCGCGTTCATCCAGAACAAATGCAGAATTGCCTTGCACTGCCAGACGCACCATGTCCAGCCGCTGTTGCGCGCTGGCGTGCGGCGCATCACGGTGCGGCGGCGCACCGCTGGGGATGAAGCGCACGGCGGCCAAGCCGCATTGCTCCAGCGCTTCCTGCGCCAAGCGCAGATGCCCGTTGTGGATGGGGTCGAAGGTGCCGCCTAAAATGCCGATTGGGCGAATAACCTGCTGTGCGGTCAATCTGCTGTGTTGCGTGCTCACTCGCTCCTCGCCTACCAACTACGGTATGTCTCGTCGCTCGTTGCGCGGCGCCTTGCAGATTGACCTGCTCGCAACGGTTATTAAATGTTTTGAAAGAATCACGGCTTACAACGCAAGACGGCGGACATCCGACAACACCTGCGCCAGATAAGTGGTGAAGCGCAGCCATGGCCACCTTGCACTCCATCCCGCAAGACCAAGTGCGTGGTCATGTGCAAATTAACCAGAGGCTGCGTAACTATTGTGATCATCCAGACCAGCGCGGAATCTGACAAGCAGCGAGTGCACTTGCTTGTATCTTTCATCGCTGTATGAGATGCCCCCGCCAAAATTGTTGGTCATCGCCATCCGTTCTGCCAACAAGCACTGCCCATCTGGAGGTAGCTCCCGGTCAAGCAGCTCCAGCAATGACCCCCTGCAGCACGGAGTCAGAATTTTGGCCACGTCGCGCCCAAGCAGGCGGGCAGCGGCATGATCCGGGACAAAATCTTCCAACGCCATCAGTCCGTCAATATCGTGCAAGGGGCTGGCTGCAACTTTTTCATAATTGCTCAGCAGCAAGCGAATATCAGTCGCATCCTTGTTGTGGAGATGCTTCCGATCTGCCCAGGCAAACAATTTGGTCAACATCAGCCCCGGCACCGAAGCGATTTTTACCGGCAGGTCAGCATCTGCCAACACAATCAATGCAGCGTAATATGCCTCCTGAAAACCGATCAAGTTCATCTCGATGGCATGTTCTGGTGGCCAGGTAATTCGGGCTCTGTCCCCGCCCAACGCTCCAAAAGGGATTATGTCTATGTGGAACGAGCTGGTTCGCTTGTGATCAAGCTGGTGCAACCTCCCCCGATGCGCGATAAATTCGCCGTCCGCCATGATGCCTTCACGGATGCGCTCAAACTCCTCCCAGTTACCGACGGCAATAGCGATGTCCGCATCATGCGTGGCACGTTGTTCCGCCATGCCATGAATCAGCTCGAATATCCAATAGCGCGCCAACGCACCGGTAAGAAACCAATCAGCACCGACGGTAGCGGCTGCGCGGGCGACCGTGCGCAATGCTTCCTTGTGAACGGGTTCAATTTTCGTCGTCAGGTCGTACAAGATATCGCTCCCGAATTATTTCTGCCGTTTCAATCGCGCGATCATCACCCGTGGCCATCAGGTCGGCATACACCAACAATGGCGGCACCGTATCAAGCTTTGTTTCGGGCACCGGGAAGTCCCAGAATGGCTCAATCAAGATGACGTTGCCGTGTGGGTCGGCACGTGCACGTAGCTTTTGCAACAGTGGCCCCTGATTTTCCTTTTTGGCATACACCATGATCTCGGCTGGTTTCAGATAAGCGGTCAGGTGTTCGGCAGCCACATCCCCGCCCCACAGGGCAGCAAATGTGCGCAGGTCGAAGTTTTTCCACCACCCGGCATTCTCGGCTCGAAAGCGGCGTATCGGCTGACGCGGTTTTAATTGCAAGGCATAAGCTCGCGCCCACTCATTGATCAGGTTTGTTTGACGACGTAAACGCTTGTCGCGCTTGCCCTGATCAATGAGGTAGCCCAACCGTTTGAGGTCATACATCACCCAGCCGACCGTACCGAGGGCAACGCCTGCGGCCCGGGCGATGTCGCGGTATGTGAATTCCAGATATTCCGGTCGTGCCAGCAGAACGAACAACACCTTCAGCCCGGTTGCATTAAATAGGCGCGGTGCTTTGATCGGTTTGGGCAAATCCGGTGGCGGCGGGTTACCCACAATCAGTACAAATATCCCGGCATCCGCCAGATAGGCATTGCCTGCGCCATCAATGAATGGGATACCCTTGTCTTTCAGCTTATTCCCCTGCGCTGCGTTGATGTAGGGAGCAATCAACAGGGCTTGACCAGCGGGGGGCCAACCACGGATCAGCTTGGCCACTTCCGCATCATTAACCATATCCATGACAATCACATTAAAAACCCTGTCTTGACGCCCCCCCCTGGGCCTGATCGCCAGCTGCATGCCGTCATCTGCTGGCTGAAAACGCAATGTCAGTTGCCTCCCAAGCCACTGTTGCACAACGTTGCGAGCCCGATCAATGAGTTCGAGGTGCTCTGTCATTTTTTACCCACATTGTTCAAATAATATACATGTTCACGAGTATTGAATCCCGCGCTAATTTGAACACACGCACACCATAGAAGCAATAAGTTTGTTCAAAAATTATTGTTGTTCACATGAACCTAAATTCCTCTGTTACCCCGTTGCGAACTGCGCCATATCCGGTGGCAACGGGTGTCGCGGCGGCTGATCTTTCGA
>FZPX01000274.1_pt1 | contig 18607 bp, 13 predicted proteins | sample 1534791 | NCBI WGS metagenome assembly FZPX01 (sample SAMEA104161951, study PRJEB21768) | metagenome | biome: subterrestrial habitat; feature: phreatic zone; material: underground water | place: France | collected 2016-06-01 | depth 60 m | reverse complement strand
TTTTTTTTTAATGATACGGCGACCACCGAGATCTACACTCTTTCCCTACACGACGCTCTTCCGATCTCTACAAATTCCAGCGTGACGGTGTGGTGGGTGCCATTGATAAGCTCAATCGCTTTGGTGGCTGCATCATTGCCGATAGCGTGGGGTTGGGTAAAACATTTGAGGCACTGGCCATCATCAAATACCACGAGCTACGCAATGATCGTGTGTTGGTCTTGTGCCCCAAGCGGTTGCGCGACAACTGGACGCTCTACAAGACCAACGACAAACGCAATAGCCTCGCGGCTGACCGCCTCAACTACGATGTGTTGAATCACACCGACCTGTCCCGTGACGGGGGAAGCTCAGGCGACATCGACCTATCGCATGTGAACTGGGGCAATTACGATTTAGTTGTAATCGACGAATCCCACAATTTCCGCAACAAGGCCACTCACAAAGGCAAGGAATCGCGCTACGACCGGCTGATGCGTCGCATTATCCAAGAGGGCGTCAAGACCCGCGTGCTCATGCTCTCGGCAACCCCGGTCAATAACCGGCTGGCCGACCTGAAAAACCAGATCGCATTCGTCACCGAGGGCGATGATACCGCGCTGCTCGATCACGGCATTGCCAGTATTGATAGCACGACGCGCCTGGCGCAAAAGCAATTCAACCGTTGGCTGGAATTGGATGAAGCAGAAAAGACCCCGACCTGCCTGATTGAGATGCTCGGCTTTGATTATTTCACCCTGCTGGATCATCTCACCATCGCGCGCTCGCGCAGGCACATCGAAAAATACTACGGCATCACTGAAACAGGCCGCTTCCCGGATCGCCTGCCGCCGATCAACATCAAGGCGGACGTAGATCGTGCCGGGGAATTCCGTTCCATCCGCGACATCAATCTGGAAATTCGCCGCCTGAACCTGGCCAGCTATGCGCCATTGCGCTACGTGCTGCCGCACAAGCAGGCGGCTTACGACGCCAAATACAGCACACAGATACGCGGCGGCGAGAGCTTCTTCCGTCAGGTGGATCGTGAGGAAAGTTTGATCCATCTGCTGCGCGTCAATGTGCTCAAGCGCATGGAAAGCGCGGTCTCTTCATTCCGGCTCACCGTCCAGCGGCAACTGGAAGATGTCGAGGCGATGCTGGCGCGTATCGAATCCCAGACAGCAGAAATAGAAGAGCTGGATATTGCCGATGTGGACATTGAAGACCCGACTTTCGAGAGTTTGCTGGTAGGCAGAAAAGTAAAGGTGCTGCTGGGCGACGTTGACCTGATCCGCTGGAAGCAAGACCTCATCGAAGACCGCAATCGCCTCGCCACCTTGCTGGGTGTCGCCATGCAGGTTGATCCTGACCGTGATGCCAAGTTGCAGGCATTGCGCGAAATGATCCAGAACAAATGCCGCAACCCGATCAATGACGGCAACCGCAAAATTATCGTGTTCACCGCCTTCAGCGACACGGCCCAATACCTCTACGAGCAAATTTCCGGCTGGGCGAAAAAAGAGCTGGGCATTGAAGCTGCGCTGGTCACGGGCACAGGGCGCAACCAGACCACCATCCCCGGTTTGCGCAAAGACTTGGCTTCCATTCTCACCACCTTTTCGCCGCGTTCCAAAGAGCGCCCGGAAGAGCTGGCTCACGAAGGCACGCTGGATTTGCTGATTGCCACCGACTGCATTTCCGAAGGGCAAAACCTGCAAGATTGCGACTGGCTCATCAACTACGATATTCACTGGAACCCGGTGCGCATTATTCAGCGCTTTGGCCGGATAGACCGCATCGGCTCCTCCAACCAGCGCATCCAGCTCGTCAACTTCTGGCCGAATATAGAGCTGGATGAATACATCAACCTCGAACAGCGCGTCAGCGGGCGCATGGTGCTGCTGGATATTTCCGCTACCGGTGAAGAAAATCTCATCGAGCAGCAGTCCGGCAACCAGATGAACGATCTGGAATACCGCCGCAAGCAACTGCTCAAGCTGCAAGACACGGTAATTGATCTGGAAGACCTCTCCGCCGGGGTTTCCATCACCGACCTTACGCTTACCGATTTCCGCATCGACCTTGCGCAGTATTTCAAGGCGCATCCGGGCAAGCTGGAAGACATACCGCTAGGCGCATGTGCCGTGACCACCAGCGAGGATGCCGACATTGCGCCGGGCATCGTGTTCTGCCTGCGTGCCGAGGGGGCAGCCGCAGACAAAATTGCGGATTCCGGCTATCCACTCGCCCCGCATTACCTCGTGCATGTCGGCGAAGATGGCAGCGTGCTCTTGCCTTACACCCAAGCCAAACGCATCTTGGATCGCCTCAAGCGGTTGAGCTTGGGACGCGACTTGCCTGATGCGACCGCCTGCGCCCGGCACGATAAAGAAACCAAGCAGGGTGAAGACATGCGCCATGCCCAGCAGCTTCTCGCGGCGGCTGTCGCCTCGGTCGTGGGCAAGAGTGAAGAGCGTGCCGTCGCCAGTTTATTTTCTCCGGGCGGAACTCATGCCATGAAGGGCGAGTTTGCCGGAAGCGGCGATTTTGAAGTAGTGGCTTTCCTGATCGTACTGCCAGAGGGCGTTGCATGACCGTGCAAGACCTGATCGCCGCATTGGAACTGCCTGCCAGTTGCCGCGTAGGCCAGCGCATACCCAAAAAACTGCTGGCGGAAAACGGCGCACCCACTGCCGCCGACAAGCGCAACATCACCGAAGGCATTGAAGAATTCCAGTGGCTGTCTTCGCTGAAACCGTCATCAATTGGCGTGCCAGAATATCGGGACACTGGCCGGGAGTATCTCGAAATCGCCGTGCTGCATATCGCATTGCGGCAGGGCGCAAAAGCAGCGCGTATCGCGGAACTGACGCACCGTGCGGTGCCTTATCCGATCCTGTTGCTGCTGACAGAGCAAGGCCAGTTGACCCTCTCGATGGCACATATCCGCTGGGCACAGAACGAAGCGGGCAAGGTGGTGCTGGATGGTGAATTGCTGGCCGTGAACTTGAGCGAACCGTCTCCCACGCCGGAAATACATCACGCATTCCTTCAGGCTTTAGCCATCACGCGACAGCCACGGACGAATTTGAAGGTGCTCTATCAGGGCTGGTTGGATACACTATCGGCTTTTCAGGCTGCACAGATCACTGGCGCATTTACTCAGAGCCAGTCCGATGAGCAAGCAGCAGCAAGGCGTGCAAGCCTGCGGGAATGCCGGGAGATTGAGCAGCAAATCGCCGCCCTGCGGGCAGCCGCAGTCAAAGAGAAACAACTCGCCCGCCAAGTGGAGTTGAATCTCGAAATTAAACAATTACAGGCAGAGCTGTCTGCTGCACGGGAAAATCTTTGAACCACGAAAGACACGAAATGCACGAAACCATGCTGTATAGGGACGAGGCATACTCCATTCAGGGGGCTGTGTTCGATATTTATCGTGAGATGGGATGCGGGTTTCTGGAAGCGGTATATCAGGAGTGCATGGAAAAGGAACTTGCTCGCCGTGGCATACCATTTCGGGCACAGCATGAGTTGCGACTTCAATACAAGGATGAACTGTTAACGCAATCCTACAAGACTGATTTGATTTGTTACGACAAGATAATTGTGGAGATTAAAGCAGTTAAGGAGATTGCCCCGCAACATGCTGCGCAAGTATTGAATTATTTGAAGGCTACCGGGATGAAGCTGGGATTACTGGTCAACTTCGGGGGGTATCCAAAGGCTACGGTGAAGCGGTTTGTTTTATGAAGAACATTGAACCACGAAATGGATGAGAAAATGAAAGCAAGGGTGTTTTTCATGTTCGTGTCTTTCGTGTTTTTCGTGGTTAAAAAGAGGAATTGAATATGCAAAAAATCGAAGCCGCCAACCCCGAAGCCCAATCCGCCGACATCAAGGCAGAGAACATTGCCCAGCTCAAGGCGTTGTTTCCCGAACTGCTGACGGAAAATGCCAACGGCCTCGCCATCAATGTAGATGTGCTCAAACAACTGGTGGGCGATGCCGCCGTTACCGATACGGAAGAAAAATACGGTCTCAATTGGCATGGCAAGCGCCGCGCCCGCCAGAACGCGCTGACACCCAGCACCGGCACGCTGCGCCCTTGCCCGGATGAGAGCGTGGACTGGGACACCACGCAAAACCTGATGATTGAGGGTGACAACCTCGAAGTACTGAAGCTGCTGCAAAAAAGTTACGCGGGCAAGGTCAAGCTCATCTACATCGACCCGCCCTACAACACAGGCAAGGATTTCGTGTACCCGGACAATTTTCAGGACAACATCAAGAACTATCTGGAACTGACCGGGCAGGTGGAAGGCGGCAGGAAGATCAGCAGTAACACCGAAGCCAGCGGACGGTTTCATACCGACTGGCTAAGCATGATGTATCCGAGGTTGAAGCTTGCGAGAAGTTTGTTGCGCGAGGATGGGGTTATATTTGTCAGCATAGATGACAACGAAGACAGTAATCTTCGTAAGCTTTGTGATGAGGTATTTGGAGAAGAAAACTTCATTGCTCAACTTGTATGGAAAAAGAAATACACTGGTGGTCAGCATGCAAAGTTTTATGCGGATTTTCATGAATATGTTTTGGTTTACTCAAAATTTGCTGATGCAATTGGTGATTTTGGAATCGCAAGGACGGATGAAGAGGCAGAGAAATTTTCTGAAATAGACGAGTTCGTAGAAACTAGGGGGAAGTATTACACCCGACCTCTCAAGTCAAATCTGGAAGAGCGAAAAACGCTGATTTATCCAATTACCATGCCGGATGGTGTCGTCCTAAATACACAATGGTTGGTCGGAAAAGAAAGATTTGAACGTGAGTTCGCGGAGAAGAGAATCATTTTCCGACAAAAGAATAATGGTGAATGGCAAGTCTACAAAAAGTATTACCAGCTTGATGGCGGCGGAAAGACAAAACCAGCATCGCTAATTGATCGGTTTCCAAATACAGAAGCCAAAGGTGAACTGAAAGAGTTGTTCGATGTGCAGGAAGGTAGAGACAACGTTTTCTACACTGTAAAACCAGTAAATTTAATTAGGCATCTTCTTGAGCCATTTTTAGAGTCTGATGACATCTGTCTTGATTTCTTTGCTGGGTCAGGAACAACAGGGCAAGCCATTTATGAAATGAATTCCAACGATGAATGCAAGCGTCACTTTATCTTGGTGCAATTGCCTGAGCCATTGGATAACAACCTAAAAACTATCGCCGAGCTAACCAAAGAACGCCTACGTCGTGCAGGCGCGAAGGTCAAAGCCGACAACCCGATGTTCGCTGGCGACACCGGCTTTCGTGTCTTCAAACTCGATACCTCCAACATTCGCGCATGGAACCCTGACCGCGACAATCTGGAAAAAACGCTGCTCGACCACGAGGAGCACATCTTGCCGGGCAGGACGGAAGCGGACATCGTGTACGAGTTGCTGCTCAAGCTGGGGCTGGATTTGTGTGTGCCGATAGCCTCACGCACCATCGCAGGCAAGACGGTGGGTGCCATCGGTGGTGGCGTACTGCTGGCGTGCCTCGCCGAGCGCATCACCACCAAGGAGGTTGAAGCCTTGGCGCAAGGCATCGTGGCGTGGCGCAAGGAACTTGCTACTGCTGGCGATACCACCTGCGTGTTCCGCGACAGTGCCTTCGAGAACGACATCGCCAAGAGCAACCTCGCCGCGATTCTGGAACAGTACGGCATCGCCAACGTGCGGAGTTTGTAGAGGGAGGATACATGAGCAAAGACCTGACCAATTCCGCCGTTGACCGGCAAAATATCCTCAATAACCCCTACGCACTGGCCGAGATTGAGAAGGCGGCTGGGGTTCAGGGCATTCCCTTTGAGGGCAAGACGGTGGTACTCAAGGAGCAGATTGCTGCTTTCTTTGAGGTGACGCCCCGTACCATTGATAACTATATCGAGAAGTGTGGGGATGAGCTGCGCCAAAATGGCTATGAGGTACTGAAGGGTAACCGACTGAAAACATTTAAGTTGTCTCTCGAAGGTTCGGCTGCTCACGAAAGCGGTTTCGTTACCAAAACGACCGCGCTTGGCGTGTTTGATTTCCGGTCTTTCCTTAATCTGGCTATGCTGGTTTCAGAAAGCGAACGGGCAAAACTTTTACGCCAAGCCATTCTCGACATCGTGATCGACACGATAAACAGCCGCACCGGCGGAGGCACGAAGTATATCAACCAGCGCGACGAAGATTTTCTGCATTCCGCGTTTGTGGAAGAAGATTACCGCAAGCAGTTCACCGATGCCCTGAAAGATTGCGTGGCAATGGGGAATTTCAAATATGCCATTTACACGGACAAGATTTACGTCAGCATTTTTCGCGAGCAGGCGCACGAATACCGGAAAATACTGAGGCTCGAAAACAAGGACAATGTGCGCGCCACCTTCTATGCCGAGGTGCTCGACCTGATCGCTGCTTACGAGTGCGGTTTTGGCGACATGCTCCGGCAAGAGTTTCAAACAAAGGGGCACAAGCTCAATGCGTGGGAGGTGGATGCACTATTCAAGCGCTTTGAGGCGCAGGCGCATTGGAAGCCGTTGATTGAAAAAGCGCGCATGAAAATGGCCAGCCGCGATTTGGCGTTCCGCGATGCGCTGCACCGCCAGCTTGAGGAGTATGTTACCCCCGTACAGCGAGAGGACTTCGAACGATTCCTGGGTGAGAAAAGCAAGGAGCTGTCCGAGCGTCTGGAAGAATCCAAGGACGTGATGAAGCGGCTTAAGGAGCGCGAATAGTGGCGTTGACCTATCTCACCCTTGAGCAGGCTATCGACATTCACGTCAAGACGGTGGAAGTCAGTGGCGGCGGGGCACTGGGGCACCTTGAACTGGGCAAATTGGATAGCGTGCTACAGAATATCCAGAACGATGATTACTACCCGACATTTGAAGAAAAGCTGACCCACCTGTTTTTTAGCGCGTGCAAGTTTCATTGTTTTCAGGATGGTAATAAGCGGATCGCCATTACACTCAGCGCGCAGATGTTGCTGTTCAATGGGTACATGTATTGCGTGAGCAGTTTTCTGCGGGAGATGGAAAATATCAGTTACCACGTCGCTGCCGGAAACATCGACAAGGAGCTGCTGCTAGAGATTATCACGGCGCACTTGATGGAAGAGGAAGACGACGAATCACTCAAGCTAAAGATACTGAATGCTATCTCTGGACAAACACCATGAAGCTGCACTTTGAATCCAACCTTGATTACCAATTGGCCGCTATTGAAGCGGTATGCGACCTGTTTCGCGGGCAGGAAATTTGCCGCTCCGAATTCACCGTAACCATGCGTGCGCCAGCTACTCCGGTGGCAGATGATTTATTTCCCGGTACCACACCCCAGCAAATGAGCCTGGGGGTGGCGGAATCCGATCTGGGTATCGGTAACAAGCTCACACTGCTGGACGATGAAATCGCCGAAAACCTGCACGCCATCCAGTTGCGTGGTGGCCTGCCGCCTTCTGGAACACTGGCCTCGGGTGACTTCACGGTGGAGATGGAAACCGGCACGGGCAAGACCTATGTTTATCTGCGCAGCATCTTCGAGCTGAACAAACGTTACGGCTTCACCAAGTTCGTCATCGTGGTGCCGTCGGTGGCGATCAAGGAAGGCGTTTATAAGTCGCTGCAAATCACCGAGGAGCATTTCAAGGGGCTGTATGGCGGTGTGCCGCTCGATTATTTCATCTACGACTCGGCCAAGCTGGGGCAGGTGCGCAACTTTGCCACCAGCTCGAACATTCAGGTCATGGTGGTGACGGTAGGTGCGATCAACAAGTTTGGCGACGAGAATGAGGCCAAGGCGGAAGAGTCCGATGAAACCAAGGCACGCCAGAAGTCGCAGAATGTGATGTACCGGCACAGCGAAAAGACTGGCGGCGAACGCCCCATCGACCTGATCCGCGCCACCAGCCCCATCGTTATCGTGGATGAGCCGCAATCGGTTGATGGCGGCCTCGATGGCAAAGGCAAGAAGGCTATGCAGCAATTGAACCCGCTATGCACCTTGCGCTATTCGGCGACCCATGTGGACAAGCATCACATGGTTTATCGCCTCGATGCGGTGGATGCCTACGAGCAAAAGCTGGTGAAGCAGATTGAGGTGGCAGCGGCCACCGTGCAAGGCGGAAACAACAAGCCTTATGTGCGTGTCGTGGCAGTAAGCAATAAGCGTGGCGTGATTTCCTCCAAGGTAGAGTTGGATATGGAAACGCTGGCTGGTGTGCATCGGCAAGAGGTGATGGTGCAGGATGGCGATGATCTGGAACAGACGACACAGCGCGCGCTTTATGCCGATTTCCGAATCGGCGAAATCAAGACGGCAAAGGGTGAAGAGTTTGTCGAGCTGCGCTATCCCGGCGGCGAGAAATATTTGCGCATCGGTGAGGCGCATGGCGACGTGGAGCCGCTGGCAATTCAGCGCGAGATGATCCGCCGCACGATCAAGGAGCATCTGGATAAAGAAAAACGCCTGCGCCCGCAAGGCGTCAAGGTGCTGTCGCTGTTCTTCATAGACGCGGTGGACAGATACCGCCAGTACGATGCCGACGGCAACCCGGTCAAGGGCGATTACGCGCGCATTTTCGAGGAAGAATATCGGCGCTATGCCAGGCATCCCGATTACCAGAGCCTGTTTGCCGAAGTGGATTTGAATGCTGCCGCCGAAGAAGTGCACAACGGCTATTTTTCCATCGACAAAAAGAAGGTCGGCAACAAATCGGTTGAGGTAATCAAGGATACGCGCGGCGATAGCAAGGCGGATGACGATACCTACAACTTGATTATGCGCGACAAGGAAAAGCTGCTGGGTTTGGATACGCCGCTGAAGTTCATCTTCTCGCACTCCGCACTGCGCGAAGGTTGGGATAACCCCAACGTGTTTCAGATATGCACCTTGCGCGATATTCATACCGAACGTGAGCGCCGCCAGACCATCGGGCGCGGCTTACGCCTGTGCGTCAATCAGGAAGGCCAACGCTTACGCGGTTTCGAGATCAATACGCTGACGGTGATTGCCACGGAAAGCTATGAGCAGTTCGCCGATAATCTGCAAAAGGAAATCGAGGCGGATACCGGCATTCGCTTTGGCATCGTCCAGGATCATCAATTCGCAGCGGTGGCGGTCAAAGGCGCGGATGGAAGAGAAGTACCTTTGGGCTTTGAACAGTCCAAAGCTTTATGGGCGCACCTCAAGAACCAAGGCTACATTGACGCCAAGGGCAAAGTGCAGGAAGCGCTCAAATTGGCGCTAAAGAATGGCACGCTGATTGTGCCTGCCGAGTTTGAGGCACAGCGCGGCCAGATTGCCGAGGTGTTACGCAAGCTCTCCGGCAAGCTGGAAATAAAGAATGCCGATGATCGTAAACCGATATGCACCCGCCAAGCCATATTGAATAGCCCAGAGTTTAAGGCGCTGTGGGATCGCATAAAGCATCGGACGACTTATCGCGTGCAGTTCGATAACGAAAAGCTGATCGAGAATTGCGTCAACTCACTGCGCGATGCGCCCCCGATTGCAAAAACGCGCTTGCAATGGCGCAAGGCGGACATATCCATCGGCAAGGGAGGTATTGATACCAAGGAAAAGGCGGGAGCCGACATGGTGACGTTGAACGAGGGCGACATTGAGTTGCCGGATTTGCTCACCGATCTGCAAGACCGCACCCAACTGATGCGCAAGACCATCACGCGCATCCTGACAGAATGCGGGCGGCTGAATGATTTCAAGCGCAATCCACAGCAGTTTATCGAACTGGCAGGTGAGATTATCAACCGCCAGAAGCGCATGGCTTTGGTGGACGGCATCAAATATCAACGCCTGGGTGACGAGCACTTTTATGCGCAAGAACTGTTCGAGCGGGAAGAACTGACCGGCTATCTCAAAAACATGCTGAATGCAGAAAAATCGGTGTACGAAAAAGTTGTCTACGACTCCGACACCGAGCGCGATTTCGCCAGCCAGTTGGAAATGAACAACGCCATCAAGGTATACGCAAAACTGCCCGGCTGGTTCCGTGTGCCCACCCCGCTGGGTACCTATAACCCAGACTGGGCCGTGTTGGTGGAGCAGGATGGCGCAGAGCGGTTGTATTTTGTAGTCGAAACGAAGAGCAGCCTATTCACCGATGACCAGCGCAACAAGGAAAGCGCCAAGATTAAATGCGGTGAGGCTCACTTCACCGCCTTGGCGACTGGCGAGAATCCGGCCACGTATCTCGTGGCTACAAAGCTTGAGGATTTGCTTGATAAGGCTCAAGCACTGGCGAGCCTACGACACAATTAAGTGCTACTTTGATTGCCTGCACGTCGCTTACTTGCTGTGCGACATGCCATCAAGCCGCTTTGGTCTTTAGCGGAATAACCGTTGCCCCGCGCTGTGCGGCGGCAAGTTGCTTTCCCCACCAGTCAAACAGTTTGATGCGCCCATTCTTTTGACTTCACCAATCAAGGCCAATCAACATAACCTTCGGCATCTTTCAAGATAATGTTTCTGTTGTGGTGCAATAATATATTGATTTTGTTATTATGATATTGCCTGATTAGAGATACCTAAGAGCCGCCACTACAGAAAAATATCACTATGCCCGTATTTAGCCACCACGATTTAACCTTGCTCAACCCGGCGTTTGATTCGCCGCTGGTGGACGTTTTGACGGAGCTGGAACATCTGCGCCGCCTGCAACTGCGGGGCTCGACCCCGGCTCAGGTTTTTTTCCAGCTCAAGCACATATTCCATATGTTGGAAAGTCTGGGATCGGCCCGTATCGAGGGCAATCACACTACGTTGGCTGACTATGTGGAAAGCAAGCTGGAAGGCACGCGGCAAGCTCCCTCTGACCAGCTTCGGGAAATGGAAAATATCGAAGCGGCCATGGCGTACATCGAGGAGAGTATTCAGCCCGGCGATGGGCTGACAGAGCACTTCATCCGAGAGTTGCACGCCCTCACGGTAAAAGAGCTGGAACGCGAGGGGGATGACACGCCGGGCGCTTACCGGCAGAAGCAAGTAAAAATTTCACAGTCCGAACATTTGCCGCCCGAGTTTATTCAGGTGCCGCACTACATGCAGGAGCTGGTGGCGTTCATCAACGAAAATCACCCGCACAAATATGACCTCATCAAGGTGGCGCTGGCGCACCATCGTTTTGGCTGGATACACCCGTTCGGCAACGGCAATGGCCGCGTGGTTCGTCTGCTGACCTATGCCTTGCTCATCAAGTACGGCTTCAATGTAAAAACCGGCGGCAGGGTGTTGAACCCGACTGCGGTATTCTGCAATGACCGCGATCAGTATTACGCCATGTTGGCACACGCCGATACCGGCGCAGCGGCGGGGCTGGAAGCATGGTGCATTTATGTGTTGCAAGGCATCCTGGACGAGTTGCGCAAAGTGGATCGGCTGACTGACTTCGGCTATTTGAGCGACAGAATTCTGCTGCCTGCCATTGCTTATGCCAGGGAAAGGGAACTCATCACGGCGATGGAAGAGAGTGTGTTGCTCATCAGCGCCAAAAGCGGTGTAGCCAAGGCGGCTGATCTGGCTGCTGCCATGCCCGGTTTGACGCCCGCCCAACGCACCTATCAAATCAAAAAACTGGTGGAACGGAAAATGTTGCAGCCCATTAAGGAAGGGGCGCGCCAATACACCATTGGCTTCAGCAATAACTATCTGATGCGCGGCGTGGTTCGCGCCTTGTCCAATGAAGGGTTTATCCCGGCAACACTGAATAAGGCGGATTGACTGAGGGAGCCAGAGTCGCAAGATTTACAGCCAGAGTCACAGCAGTCACAGCCAGAGTCGCAGCCAGAGTCGATAGAGTTGCGGGCGCTGAAATTTGACCAAGGAGCCTTTAAGCACTTTTCAAACTGACCACATTTGATGCGCTGAGAATGGCTTCCAGCCTATCGCCCAGCTTGTTCCATGCTTCGCGTTTTTCGTCGGCGTAGTCGTCGAGCAAATACACCCGGTCAACTTTGCTGCCGATCACATGGTTCTGGCACAGGTTGACCACCTCGCGGCTGACTTTTAATTTCTGCATCAGCGTTGCGCCGGTTCTGCGCAAATCGTGCGGCGTCCATTCCTCATCACCCACCACTAGGCTGTTATTTTCCACCCGGCATTTGAGTTTGCGGGTGCGGCTCTTGAATTTCACCTGCCGGTCGCCAACCAGCTTGCTGACTGTCTTCTCGCATACATGCCCCTCTTTGTAGCGCGCCGGGAATGCCCACTCGCTATCGCCCGTCAGTGCGTGCAGTTGTTTGAATTGATCGAGCGTGAAGTCGGATAGATAAACGAGCTGGTCGCATTTTCTGCCGCGTTCGCCTTTGGTATTCGCCGCCGGAATAAACCACGTCCGCTGCTCAAAGTTGACGTGCTTCCATTCGGTCATCAGCAATTCACCGATGCGGCACAGCGTCCCCAGACACAACCACAAGGCGATCTGCGCTTCCTTTTTCAGGGGGCGCTCAGTTCCAGTCTTTTGTGGCGCGTCCGCGTAATTTTGTGCCGTGGTAGCGAATATCGTTTGCAGCTTGATGATTTCCTCAATGCTCAATTGCCGCTTGCGCTCTTTGGTGTAATCGTTCGGGACGAGTTGTTTGATGACCACCAGCTCGGCGGGATTGCCGTCGATCAGCAAGGCGCGCCAAGGCTTGCGCTTTTCCGCCCAGCGCAACATCTGCCCGATGTCTTTCGAGAGTTCAACTGCTGTGGCCGTTTTGCCTGCTGCGATGATTGCCCGGTAAACATCCCGCAAATGATTCTCGGTTAAATGCCGCACCTCGATATTGCCCAGCACCGGAATGGCGTGCTTGCCGAATGACTGGGTAATGTATTTGTTGCCGTCGCTGCGATTCACGCCATCCTTGATCCATACCGTGTAGAGATCATTGAAGGTGAGGGCTTCGGTGCGCTTTTGTTCGTCGGCACGAATGACTTCTACGATAGCGGCCTGCGCTTCGATTTTGACAACTTTTTTGTTGGCTCTGGGGTCAATGCCAGCCTTAACCAAATCACGCGCCTTATTGCGCTCGTCGCGGATGGTTGTCATGTCGTTCGCTGGATAGGCCCCGCAATAATGCCAAGCCACTTTGTTAGCCCACTTGAAGGCGTACCGGAAATGGATGGATACCGATCCCGAAAATCGAACCTCGCCGGACAGCCCCTCGCCGTCACTCAACGTGTCGCCCTTCCATTCCGGCTTGATAGCGGCCAATTCTTTGATCGTCCACTTGGAGCTTTTTCCAGATTTTGGGTATCGAGTCATTGCCTTCACCTTTTGTTTACGGGGGTAAACTGGGGGGTAAACCAGAAATAAGATGTTATCGTATCTGGCTGCACCGTGTTGGACAAACTATACGCCCAAAAAGTACAGATAACAACTGGTTTTAATTGATTATTTACTATCAGGCAATGTCCGCAACTGTCCGATAGTATTTTAGGGGGAAGGTGCTATTTAACTTGCTACGAACCAAGGGGTAAGGAGTTCGAATCTCTTCGGGCGCACCAATAAATCAAGGGGTTAGGCTAAAAGTCTAGCCCCTTCTTCTTTGTTGCGTAGCCCAATCGTAGCCGTTTCCTTTGATTCGTTGCTTACAACCTTCAAGCTGGACAGGCGATCCACATACTCGGTGAGATGTTCGCTGGACAGGTGAGCATACTTCCTCACCATCTCGACGCACTCCCAACCGCCCAACTCTTGCAGCACATGCAGCGGTGTTCCTGCCTGCACATGCCAGCTTGCCCACGTATGCCGCAGATCATGCCACCGGAAATTCTCGATGCCGACCTTCGCCAGTGATTTCCGCCATGCCTTCGTGTTGACCTGCACCAGCGGATTGCCATGGTAGCTGAATACATGCGTTGAATTTTTGCCGACCTGTTCACGTATCACGATCACAGCGGCAGCACTCAACGGTACTGCAATCGCCTTCCTTGTCTTGGCTTGATCCGGGTGTATCCATGCGGTGCGGCGGGTGAGATCAATCTGTGACCACTGCAAGCCAGTGACGTTGGAACGCCGCAAACCTGTTTCCAGAGAGAACTTCACCACGGGCACCAGATGTTTTGGCAAGACCGCCATTAGCCTGTCAGCCTCTTCCTGGGTAATCCAGCGCACCCGTCGATTTGGCTCTGGCAGCATCCGAATACGAGGAACACGATCTATCCACTCCCACTCGTTGCAAGCCTTGCGTAATACCGCCCGGACAACTTCATTGACGCGATTGACCGAACTGTTCCTTACCTTCTCGGCAATGCGCGCCGCCATGATGCTATCCAGCAACTCGCGGTTGATTTCATCCAGCATGCGACCATTCAGGAAGCGATCCAGCCAGCGCAAATGCGTCTTGTCGCTGGCCTGTGAGGCCTTGTGACTGGTTTCAGCCAGATAACGGACAACTGCTTCATTCCAAGTGTGGTGGGGTTTGACCCCCAGCCGCGCTTGATCCCACAAGGACGCTTTCAGCTTGTCGTGGAATTCCTCGGCTTTCGCCTTGTCGGGAGTGCCAGTGCTTTGCTGTATTCGTCGTCCGTCGTGGGCGATTTTGACCCACCAATAAGGTGAATCCTTGCGTTTGAAGAGTGACATAAAGAAACCTCCTTCTGCTCACCCTGCAACGCCCGCCGCTTGTATTGTGAGCGTATATACTCAATCAGGTCAAATTCGACGAACACCCAGCACTTGCCAATCTTGGCACCGGGGATTTCGCCAGCACGTGCTTTGTCTTGCAGCGTGACCGAATGAATCTTGAGCAGCTCGGCAGCTTGCTGCAGGGTAAGGGTAGTCATGGCAGCCTTACGGAATCCGGCAAAGCCGGAATAATTTCTGTTTCAGCCGGTCCGAAAAATTCAGCGCAAAGCAAAGTGTGGCGCTGCTTTGAAGGGGTTTTAAAGACCAGCCCCAAAGTTGGAATAGCATTTTTGCGTGGGTTGAAATCGCTGCAATCCAATAACAGCGCAGGATTGGAGCCGATTGGAAGGTGATATTACAGTCTCGATTTGAGACTGAGTGGCTACGTGTTACCCGAAAGAGTAGATCAATTAATTGTTCGCAACGCGCATGAGCATCACTACCAACAATTTGTTTCTGACTTCCTGTAAAAGTGATTTGATTATTCATTCCATCATCCCCTTCGACTTTGGCCTGCCTCTTTTTGATGCCTGCTGGCACTTTAAAACAGGCCCTCTAACGCCTTGATGGATTTAATGTCTTCCATGCAACAATTGTCGCGTGATAAGCACTATAAAATCAGGTGGATTCTAAGCAATTATGCACAGAATCCATGTTGCAATTGTATTAGCCGTGTGACCAATACCTGCATGTGAAGTAATATAACTACCCAGGGCAATCAATAATTAAAAATAAAAAATTAAGCAATGATGTCGACCACAGTTAAGCGCATCGCCCTATGCGATTGATACGTGCTCGCTTATGCTGGAAACGCGGCACGGGGTGTGGGCCGCACAACCGCAGATCAAGCCCAAGGGAATTTCCAAGAAGAAGCGGACAATTGGGGCAGTCGAATTCCGCTACTTCACGGAAGTCGAAGGCCGGTTTGCACATTTGCTACCCAAGAAGGAAGGCGACGAGCCTCCTGCGATATTACATTAAGCGTGTTTCGTAAATCAGGAACCATTCAACTAATGCCACGTTACAACGCCGAAATATCTGCCGGATCGCTCATGCTAACTGAGAGCAGGAGAATTGCGTCTTTGCTGCTGACAAACCCAACTGATACAGAATGGGATCATGCAATTAAAGTCGAAAATATCTTGCAGAAGAACACCCATGCAACCGCACACCGGCAAGCACAGCTCCTGCGAAAGCGACTAATGACATTGGATCATGAGGGGTGGAAGCTAATCGCCGAAAGCGAGGTGGAAGTTTCCACCCAGCTGTTGCTGGCTGCTGCAATTAAGCACAGCCATTTACTAGGGGATTTCCTGCGAGATGTGTACGCCAGGCAGATACGACGGATGGAATTGGCCCTGAATGAACATTTAACCACCTGGCGTCGAATGCTGGAAGCACTGCATCGTTTCGAACCCAATCGTCCAGCACTCACCAAAGAGAGTGTGGCGGCAAACGCCTTGCAACAACTGGAAACGATACGCGACAACCTCACGCCCTATCAGCAAGTCAATCAAATCGAACCCTTGATTCAATCGGTAGAGGCGGTGAACGCCAAGCTGGTTGAAGCAAAGCGCGAGCATGCCTTGCTCCTGCTGGAAAAGAAGATCACTGAGGTTAACCAAGCGTTGGATCAGGCACACGCACAGGCGGATTTGCGCAATCGTGCGCTGATGTCCTTGCAACAAATCAAGCTGGACATTGCGGCCCAGACCAGTATTCCGCAAATCCATTATTTGCAGGAACAATCCGGCAATTTGCTGGATAGTGCAATGGACATGATTTCCGCCGCGCTGAAAAGCACAACGGTAAAGCCCCCACTCGCCGCAAAAGCAACAGGCGATAGCTCAACAGCCATTAACCTTGATGGAGAGCAGGCAACCCAAGCGGTCACTCCCTTGCCCGCAAAAGTGATCCGTGCTGCCGACTATTCCAGCAAATCCTATCTGGAATCCGAAGCCGAGGTAGAGGAATACATCACTAAGCTTAGAGCCGAGTTGATGGCCGCCATTAAGGCAGGTCAACGTGCTCGCATCCAGTAAGCCTTGACTGTGCTATGAAAAATGGCACTTAAGGGGTATTATTCTGCATGAAATGTAAATTAGGAAACATTCATGAGCACTCAACTTTCAGCGCAGGTAAAAGTGTCACCCCTTGCACGACACCTTCGTGCCGGAAAAGTGTATCGCCGCGAAGACCTCGCGCCTTATTCAACCAGCGTTGATCGTGAGTTGCAGCAACTGGTTGCCGCTGGTCGCTTGACCAAAGCTGCACAAGGGCTTTATTACGCCCCCAGAAAAAGTGTTTTTGGGGATGCTCCTCCGGCAGAAGAATTCCTCTTGGCTGCATTCCTGAAAGACAAAGAATTTCTCAGCTTCAACCCCAGTGTCTATAACTCGCTGCGCTTGGGCACAACCCAGCTATATAACAAAGTCATCGTTTATAACCACAAGCGACATGGCGTATTTAAGTTGGATCATCGTAATTATGATTTCCGGCTGAAGCATCGCTTCCCCAAGCCGAGTCAAGTAACGACTGAATACCTGTTGGTTGATATGCTCAATAATTTGTCTGAATTGGCAGAGGATGAAGAGATGGTGCTTGAGCGGGCACAAAAAAAATTGAATCAGTTTGATGCAAAAAAACTGTCTAAAGCACTTGCCGACTTCGGTTCGGTTGCAACTAAAAAATTAGTAAACGGTTGGTTGCTACCGAGCAATCAAAGGGATGCGAATTGAAAAATTCAAAGCTCTTCTTGCACCAACACAAAGACTTTGACGTGCTGATCAGCAAGATTGCGCTCGCACTCAGAATTTATCCCTACCTCGTTGAAAAAGATTATTGGCTCATGCACAGCTTGTGGGCTTTGCAGCAGCAAGGCTGGCAGTTTGAACTTAAGGGCGGCACATCGTTATCCAAAGGGCACGGCATCATCACTCGCTTTTCTGAAGACATCGACATACGCTTTGAGCCACCCGCCGAGCTTGATTTAAAAACCGGAAAAAACCACGACAAACCGGTTCACCTCGCCGCACGCAAAGCATTTTTCGATAGCCTGGCTGAAAAAATTGCCATCCCCGGACTTGTGAAGGTGAAGCGTGATACCAGTTACGACGATGACAAATTTCGAAATGGTGGCATCATCCTTGACTATCCTTCTATTACCCAGCAATTACCGGGAGTAAAAGAAGGCATCCTGCTCGAAGTCGGTTTTGATGTCACCACACCCAATTCACCCTGCACCATCAGTTCATGGGCATTGGATGCAGCCTTAAAGGCGAAGCTGGAAATTGTCGATAATCGGGCAGTGGATATTGCCTGCTACAGTCCGGCTTATACTTTCGTGGAAAAGTTGCAAACCATCTCCACCAAGTTTCGCAAGCAGCAAGAGGCTGGCGGATTTCCTAAAAACTTCATGCGTCATTATTACGATATTTACTGCCTGCTCGACAACGCAGAGGTGCAGGCTTTTATCGGCACGCCTGAATATATCGCACACAAGCAAGCACGCTTCCCCAAAGTTGATAATCAGCACATTGCCAGTAACGAAGCCTTTTTGCTGAACAACCCGGAAACCCGTGCTCTATATCAGCGGGAATATGAAAAAACCGAGGCGCTGTATTACACAGGCCAAATTCCGTTCGGCGAAATTCTCGCTCGCATCCACCAACATATCGAGCGGCTATAACCCCGATGAACAAATCCAAACTCAAGTCCTACGCCCCGCAAGCCCGCAAGGATTTCATCGCTGCCGTTACTGCCCGTGCCAACCTGCTCGGTTTATCTGAAGCGGGAGGCATTCTCGAAGTCGCACCCGGCGAAAGAAAAGGTGACATCGCCATCATTGCCGGTCGTGAATGGCCGGTTAAGTTGTATGAGCAACGCGAGCGCCTGATCAAACACATGAATACGAGATCGGAAGAGCGTCGTGTAGGGAAAGAGTGTAGATCTCGGTGGTCGCCGTATCATTAAAAAAAAA
>FZPX01000073.1_pt1 | contig 18796 bp, 19 predicted proteins | sample 1534791 | NCBI WGS metagenome assembly FZPX01 (sample SAMEA104161951, study PRJEB21768) | metagenome | biome: subterrestrial habitat; feature: phreatic zone; material: underground water | place: France | collected 2016-06-01 | depth 60 m | reverse complement strand
CATTCACCGTCAGCGTGCAATTGATGCTTGGCCTGATGATGGATGCGCCGAGGCCCGGGGTGCCCGTTGGCGGGGTGGGAGATTTCTTCTTTCAGTTCCACCGGATGGGTGGCCTGGCCGTTCTGATCCTGCTCGTCGCCCACTGGCTGTGGCAGATTTCAGGACGCGCCAGCAACGGCATGAGATCGCTCTATCCCTGGCTGTTCCGGCGCCGCCAACCCGCTCCCTCCCCGGCGCACCATTCGATGAGCAGCGGCAGAAAGCGCCTGATATTCCTGGCCGGCACCTTGCAGGGGCTGGGGCTGCTGGTGGCGACCGTGATGGCCGTGACGGGCCTGATGCTGTTTTTCGGCATGGCGGGCGATGGCAGCGTGTCGGCCGCGCTGTCGGCGGTGCGTGAGACCCACGCAATCGCAGCCGTTTTCCTCTGGATTTACTTCGGACTTCACCTGCTTATCTCGATTCTGATGCACATTTAGCCGCCGTTCCCCTTGAAATTGTCCCACTCAGCCCTTATTATTAGCACTCGTCGGGCATGGTGCTAACAGCACCTTCCCCGAAATTTTTTTAACCGGCAAACAGCGCAGGCGGTTTGCCGGATTTTATTTGTTAACCCAGACCTGACAGGAGATTGAAACAATGAAAATTCGTCCGTTGCACGACCGCGTTATCGTCAAGCGGCTGGAAGCCGAAGAAAAAACCGCTTCCGGTATCGTCATCCCCGGCTCTGCTGCAGAAAAGCCCGACCAGGGCGAAATCGTCGCCATCGGCAAGGGCAAGATCCTGGAAAACGGCGATGTGCGCGCGCTGGATGTCAAAGTCGGCGACAAGGTGCTGTTCGGCAAGTACTCCGGCCAGGCCGTCAAGATGGATGGCGAAGAACTGCTGGTGATGCGCGAAGAAGACATCATGGGCGTGGTCGAAGCTTAAATAAACCTATTCAGATTCAGGAGAAAATAAAACATGTCAGCAAAAGACGTAAGATTCGGCGACGACGTTCGCCATCGCATGGTGGCCGGTATCAATGTTCTGGCCAACGCAGTCAAGGTCACCCTCGGCCCGAAAGGCCGCAACGTAGTGCTGGAGCGCTCCTTCGGCGCCCCGACGATCACCAAGGACGGCGTTTCCGTGGCCAAGGAAATCGAGCTGAAAGACAAGTTCGAGAACATGGGCGCGCAGATGGTTAAGGAAGTCGCTTCCAAGACCTCCGACGTGGCCGGCGACGGCACCACCACCGCGACCGTGCTGGCCCAGGCCATCGTGCGCGAAGGCATGAAATTCGTTTCCGCCGGCATGAACCCGATGGATCTGAAGCGCGGCATCGACAAGGCGGTTGAAGCCTGCATCGCCGAGCTGAAGAAAAACTCCAAGCCCTGCACCACCAACAAGGAAATCGCCCAGGTCGGCTCCATTTCCGCCAACTCCGACAGCTCCATCGGCGACATCATCGCCGAAGCCATGGACAAGGTCGGCAAGGAAGGCGTGATCACCGTGGAAGACGGCACCAGCCTGCAAAACGAGCTGGAAGTGGTGGAAGGCATGCAGTTCGACCGCGGCTACCTGTCGCCCTACTTCATCAACAACCCGGATCGCCAGATCTCGCTGCTGGAAAACCCCTTCGTCCTGCTGTTCGACAAGAAGATTTCCAACATCCGCGACCTGCTGCCGGTACTGGAGCAAGTCGCCAAGGCCGGCCGCCCGCTGCTGATCATCGCTGAAGATGTCGATGGCGAAGCGCTGGCCACCCTGGTGGTGAACAACATCCGTGGCATCCTCAAGACCTGCGCAGTCAAAGCCCCTGGCTTCGGCGACCGCCGCAAGGCCATGCTGGAAGACATCGCCATCCTCACCGGCGGCACCGTGATCGCCGAGGAAGTGGGCCTGTCCCTGGAAAAAGCCACCCTGGCCGAACTGGGCCAAGCCAAGCGCATCGAAGTCGGCAAGGATGAAACCATCGTCATCGACGGCAACGGCGACGCCGCCAACATCGAAGGCCGCGTCAAGCAGGTTCGCAAGCAGATCGAAGAAACCACCAGCGACTACGACCGCGAAAAGCTGCAAGAGCGCGTTGCCAAGCTGGCCGGCGGCGTGGCCGTCATCAAGGTTGGCGCGGCCACCGAAGTCGAGATGAAAGAAAAGAAAGCCCGCGTTGAAGATGCCCTGCACGCTACCCGCGCCGCAGTGGAAGAAGGCATCGTCGCCGGCGGCGGCGTGGCCCTGCTGCGCACCCGCGACGCCATCGGCAAGATCAAGGGCGACAACGCCGACCAGGATGCCGGCATCAAGATCGTGCTGCGCGCCCTGGAAGAGCCGCTGCGCCAGATCGTCTCCAACGCCGGCGTAGAGCCGTCGGTGGTGGTGAACAAGGTCGCCGAGGGCAAGGGCAACTACGGCTTCAACGCCGCCAACGACCAGTACGGCGACATGGTGGAAATGGGCGTGCTCGACCCCACCAAGGTCACCCGCTACGCGCTGCAAAACGCCGCTTCCGTAGCCGGCCTGATGCTCACCACCGAATGCATGGTGGCCGAGATGCCGAAGGAAGAATCGGCCGGCGGCGGCATGGGCGGCGATATGGGCGGTATGGGTGGCATGGGCGGCATGATGTAATTCATACCCCGGCTTCCCTGCGTCAGCAAGGAACGGCTCGCCGCACTTCCGAGGGCGGCGAGCGATCACGAAAAACCCCGCAGATTTGCGGGGTTTTTTTTCGGCTACTTATCCGACTTCAATTCTGGCCCGGAGCATTCTGGCTTATTTATCATCCGAGTTGTGCCATGAACAGTCGTTGATGCCGGGTGTTGCGGATGCCTGCTTATCGGCCATTGCGGACGCTTGCGAGCCATCAAATTCGGTCAAGCACGAGCGTCTGCTCCTGATGTATCGAAGAGGGTAGCTGGCATTTCAGGTGTCCGGCCAAGTTAGGCCGAGCAGCATATATGTCCTGCCTCCCCTTCGTGTTAGCATTCGCCAACAACTAAAATGCTGATTGGGAATACGAATGCACTGGATTGCCCCCTCCGAAAGAGACACCGCCTCCGACACACTTGAAAAACGCCTGTGGAATGCCGCCGACCAGTTTCGCGCCAATTCCGGGCTGACGGCGGCGCAATATTCCGCGCCGGTGCTTGGCCTCATCTTCCTGTTGTTTGCCGAAACCCGCTTCGCCAAGCGCCGCGCCGAATTGGAATCTGCTGGCGCATCTGCCCGCCGCGCCACCTCCCGCACCGACGAGCCCGCCGCCTACCATGCCGAAGGCGTGATCTTTCTGCCGCAAGCGGCGCGTTTTGCGCATCTGCTGAATCTGGCGGAAGGCGCGAACGTCGGGCAGGCCATCAACGACGCGATGGCGGAAATCGAGAAGCACAATCCGCAACTGGCGGGCGTGTTGCCGCGCACCTATCAAATCTTCACCAGCACCTTGCTCAAGGAGTTGCTGAAGAAAGTCTCCGAGATTCCCGTCAGCCTCGACTACGATGCCTTCGGTCGCATCTACGAATACTTCCTCGGCGAATTCGCCCGCACCGAAGGGCAGAAGGGCGGCGAGTTCTACACGCCCAGCTCCATCGTGCGTCTGCTGGTCGAAGTGATCGAGCCCTTCCACGGGCGCATCCTCGACCCCGCCTGCGGCTCGGGCGGCATGTTCGTGCAGAGCGCGCGCTTCGTGTCCGAGCACCAGCGCACATCATCACCCTCTCCCGCTGGGAGAGGGCAGGGTGAGGGTGAGAAGTTCAACGGCAATCCTGCCGATGAACTTCTCATATACGGCGTGGAAAAGACCGACGACACCGGACGCCTGGCGCGCATGAACCTCGCCATCCACGGCCTCGAAGGCGACATCCGCCACGGCGTCCACATCAACAGCTACTACGACGACCCGCACGAAGCCGTCGGCAAATTCGACTTCGTCCTCGCCAATCCGCCGTTCAACGTCAACGCCGTGGACAAGGACAGGCTGGCCTCGGACGTGGGTGCAGGCCGCCGCTTCCCCTTCGGTGTACCGCGCACCGATAACGCGAACATGCTGTGGATACAACTGTTCTATTCCAGCCTGAATGCACAAGGCCGCGCCGGATTCGTCATGGCGAATTCCTCCTCTGACGCGCGCAGCAGCGAACAGGAAATCCGCAAGCAATTGATCGAAGCCCGCGCCGTGGACGTGATGGTCGCCGTCGGCCCCAACATGTTCTACACCGTCACGCTGCCCTGCACGTTGTGGTTCATGGATAAAGGTAAAGCAAGCCTTCCCTCACCCCAACCCTCTCCCGGCGGGAGAGGGAGCAATGGTTCCCCTCGCCCCTCGGGAGAGGGGCTAGGGGTGAGGGAGCGCACGTCAGAAATTTTGCCAGTTTCCCGCCGCGACACCATCCTCTTCATAGACACCCGCCACATCTACCGCCAGATCGACCGCGCCCACCGCGACTGGTCGGACGCCCAGATCGGCTTCATCGCCAACATCGTACGACTGTATCGCGGCGAAGCGCCGGACTGCACCTTGGGCGGCGAAGAGGCTCAAACCAAGCTGATGGAGGTGTTCAACACCTCCCCTGACAAGGGGAGGCCGGGAGGGGTTTGCTATTCAGACATCCCCGGCCTATGCAAAGCCGCCACCCTCGCCGAAATCGAAGCCCAAGGATGGAGCCTCAACCCCGGTCGCCATGTCGGCGTGGCTACTGGCGAAGAGGTCAGCGACGAAGACTTCAAGGAAAAGCTGGAAGTGCTGAACGAGGAACTGGAAGTGCTGAATTCCGAAGCACTGGAATTGCAAACCCGTATCGCGCAAAATGTCGCATCGCTACTGGACTGATTTGAGGAGGATTAGCATGAACACCGAAACCATCGAAGATACCGTGCTGCACCTGCCGCCGCAACAGCGCGCCGAACTTGCGCACAAGCTGCTGCTGAGCCTGGAAGATCAAAGCGAGGATGAAATCGCCGAGACATGGCGCGTCGAAGCGCTGCGCCGCTCGGCGGAAATTGACAGCGGATCGGTTAAAACCATTTCCGCCGAAGATGCCAGTGCTGCGGTTCGCTTGCTTTTGAAATGAATTACCAGTTTCACCCGGATGCGTTTGACGAACATCATGACAGCGTCGCGTTTTACCGGAACCGTTTGCCCGGTTTGGGCGCGGACTACATTGCCGAATTTGATGCCGTCATGGCGCATATTTGCCGCACCCCAAATATTTACCCGACGATAGCCGTTCCCGATATTCACCGGGCGGGATTAAAGCGTTTCCCCTTCCATGTCATCTATCGCGTGATGCCCACGCAAATCATCGTGCTTGCCGTCGCGCACCAGCGCCGCCGCCCGGCTTATTGGGCGGGACGGATAGCGAAATGTGAATACAGCCCAACGTAGGCGTAGGGTGGGCAGGGTTTATCTGCCCATGTGGTTATGAATCCGCGTGGGCACAAAGGCGTGCCCACCCTACCGGGCTGCGCATTCTTAGCCGCTTGGAAAAGCGCGCCATAAACAAGAATGCATGTCACATAGTCATCCATTGTTGCAGCGTAAGAAGCCGAATTCATCGATACTGCGAAAATAATGAGCTTCGCGACAAGCTGCTGACTCATTCTTGGATACCCATCAATCTTCGCTGAATTGTTGCAAAAACGCTGCAAGGTCGGCTTGACCCGACTCCTTCGCAAGGTCAATCGTAGATTTACCCGCCCCATTGCGCGCGCTCACACTTGCGCCTTTGCCAGCAAGGAACTTTACTATTTCCTGTTGTTTAGCAACAACCGCCCAGTGCAATGCAGTATTGCCTTCACCAGTAGCAACAGCTAAAAGCAGCGGGTTTTTCTCGACAGCACTTTTCACTTTGTCTATGTGACCCCAGCAACACCAATTTAGAAAATCACCCCCTTCAGCACTGGCTGAGAGTTTCTTTACTTCATCTGAACTCACATGCAGTTTTGCCTTTTGATGCAACTTATCAATACGCTCATCACGATCACGATCACGATCACGATCACGATCACGATCACGCTGCTCCTGCTCATGCCGCGCAATCTCTTCTCTCTCAAGTTGCAACGCTTCGAGCTTTACTTTTTCCGCCGCCATCAACTTTTCAAACCTTGCTTTAATGTAAGCAGCGCGGGTTCGGTTTTCATCGCCATCCGCCTGAGCAAAAAACCTTGTCCAAATTGCCTTATCAACCGCATTGGTTTCGATCTCTTGCGCGATCTGCCCATACAGCCGATCTTCAATCTCCTGCAATGATTTCTGGTCTGATTCAATCGCATTTCCAGGCATGGCATTCACGGGTGGTTGGTTATTCATTGCGGATTTGGCATCTGTTGGTAGTGTTTTTTTATTGGTCAGTTCAGCAACAGCCGGTGCTTTCTGTGCTGTGTACTGGCCAGAAGAAATGTGGGAAATCTTAGTTGAGCCAGAGAAATCTTGTAGCTGCGAAGTTGTGTTGTGCGCAGAGACTGGAGTTGGCTTATTGCCTATATCTCCAGCCCCATCAACATACCCATAAGCCCTTATCGAGCGGCAAACAATGTAGAAAATAATTGGCCAGATTATGGTGCCTGGAGAGCCAATTGCAACCATAATGATTGGCGAAATAAAGGTGTAGGTTGCCAAAAGCCAGCGAGCGAAGCCTAGCCCATTTTTTACGCCGAAACCAAGCGCCACAAGAATTACGGCATCAATTAATAAGCCGTATTTCTCAAAATAGATCGCCATGCCAATAAAAAATGCCGCGATAGCAAGGGAGCCATTAAAAATCCATTTGTCATTGGCTTTTGCAGATGCCAACGCAACGCCTAGATCTGGCTTGAGTGACCGCTTAAAGTGTTTGATGATTGCGACAACTGTGCCGCCCACAACTGCCCAAATAACCCCTGCCATCACTCCAAATGCAAAACGATCCATTTCCGAACCATGCAAATGATGTGCAGTGGTTAGGCCCCATAAAAACAAGGTCAGCGTCCAAATAACAACACTGCCCCATTCGTAGGGAAGTCTTGTATTGCCACTCATAATTTGCACCGATACCGAAATAGCGCGTTAACGCCACGAGCCAAGTTGGGCGATTTGTTATGTTTCAGGTTTCTAACCACCACGAGCTATAGTCGCTAAATGTTGGCAATGGATCATTTTTAGATAAAATATTTACGGCTTCACTGATAAGGCTGGCCAGCCACGATACGTTGAAATAAATAAGCCGATCCGGTTTGTCAATTCTGTTGATGTAAATGATAGGGCTATTCTTGCGAACTGAGCCCATAGCCCATGAATCAGAACGTTCTCCCGGTTTGTATTCATGAATATAACCAGAACGAACCTCTTCATAAAGTAGGCACGCATAAGAATTTTTCTTTAGTGTCGCTGAATCAACTGTCGGATAAGCCGCCTTCAGTTCGTCAATGGTTTTGTCAACTTCATCACCTGTAATTACTCTTGCTTTGTTGGATGGCATCAAGTCTCTGCTGATCTGATCAGCTAACTGAATTTCTCCCTTATCTCGCATTGCGCCCACTAAAAGTGGGACGCTAACCTTCTGGCTATAAAGCGATGCGCCTGTATATTTAACCAGAAGTTCGACAAAACGCTTTCTGTCTATTTTTCGCCCTGGCCAAACATCTGCGGAGATGCCGCTCAATACGCTACAAAGAATAATTACAGCCTCTGCGTATGAGCCACCGCATTCCCCTGAATTCAAGCGCCGTGCAAGTTCAATTTTTGTATCCGACCACTCCTTCAGCCAGCTATTCATTCGCTATCCTGAAAGATAATCGGGATAGGAGAAAGCCTCACGGCCTCCCCCTCCCACACCACCGTGCATACGGGACCGTACACGGCGGTTCAATGAACAAATTCCTGTCATCCTGCGAGGGATGGCAGACCCAAACTGCTGAAGAACCTCGCCGGCAAGGCCAGCGTTAGCGCCGGGGGTTGGATAGGCACCACGGGCCGTGTGCGCTCTTGCTGGTGTTCCATGCTTCTCGCACAGACACGCCGCGTTTGCGCGGCTCCAGATAGCCAGCCCTTCCCCATTGCTTCCAGATGTAACATCGTAACTTGAAGAGTTAAACAGGGTCGAGCAGTTTTAGCTTCATCAACCTTCCTGATATCCAAACCGCTTTCTTTGCATGGCGTTCTATGGCTCGTGCGTCGAAGTGGGCTTGCCTTCGCTGAAAAAACTTCACCCGCTTGTGCTTTTGCGGCCAGCCATGCCTCATACGCGCTCTTGGCGCGTGTTTCGGCCTCTTTGGCTGCATCCTGTTTTTCATGGCGTCTTCTCCATCAACCACAACGGGTTTGATTCTACGCCCGTTCAATTAAGCGACAAAGCCAATCTGCATTTTTGCGCATTTGTGTATGTGCCGCCGTGTTCACCCATCCGGTTATAAATCCTTTTTTCCCATGAGAGAATGTTGGGGTCGTGTCTAGCAGTGCGTTCCGGCAAAACCGTTACCGTTCGCGGTTAAATAGTGACTTGGCACGGGGTCATCGTGCTTAGTCAATACTTAGTTGTTTCATCAGAGCTTGTCGAACCGCCAGATACCCGCCAATACTGGCCTTCGTCAAGCTCGGGGCGAACGGAATGCTCACCACGCAGGAAGCTGGCCATGCCACCTACAACTTCACGAACGGCATATTCTTCACCGGCAATTCCATGCGCTCGCCGCTACTGAGTTGCACATAGGAGCGGTTGCCGGGAAGCAAGTCCTTCATCGACAGGGTGAGGCGTTTGTTGGCATCGACGCCGAAGCCTGCCACGAAGCGCTTTTCGCCGTGCGTGCAGGGCGGGTCGGCGCAGATGAATTCCGAGTCGTTCGGGTTCAGTTCGCGCAAAGCGATGTCTTCGCGCCGCAATATCTGCACCGGTTTCAGACTGCCGCCTTCCATTTCGTAAACCGTTTCCGGGCGCACCATCACGGAGCGCTCGGTCACCACCAGCGCCAGCTTCGTCGCCCCTTCGCACGCGGCATTGATGTATTTGTTGATCACCGTGCCCTCGGTCGGATATGCGGTTCCCTTCGGCACCACCGGCACCAGCACGTATTCTCTTGTTGCCCCGTCCCAACTGCGCAGGCAGTAGTCGTGCACCAGTTTCTGGTTGAGGTCTTCGCCGGCATAGCGGCAGGCGCCGCGGGCGATGGCCTCGAACGGGAATTCGCAATGCACCGGGCGGCCATCGAACTGTTCGCGCACCCGCTGCGCCACACCCAGCAGCAGGCTAGAGCCACCGGCCAGAAATATCTCCCGCACCTGCGACTTTTCCGTGCCGTACTTTCTGGCTGTTTCCAGCGCGCGATCCAGCGTGCGCGCCACCAGGCCGTACAGGCTCGATCCGCGCAATTCCGGGCGCGGGCTTTCCAGCAGCCCGCGCAGCCCGCCAACGGTAAAGGTGTGGCTGATGAGGCGACCGGTGATGTCGTTGAACTGTTCGACCTCCACCCGTTCTTCGCCGCCGGAGAGGCGTATCTTGGCGTCTTCCACCCCATGCAGCAGGGCGATGCCCACATCCGCCAGGTCTTGGTCGGTGAGTTGCTGGGCGTCCTGCATCTGGCGCAACAGCCATTGGTCCACCAGCGCGCCGCCGATTTCTTCCCCGGCGCGGCCGAGCACGTCGCACAACTGTGTATCGCCCGTCCCGATGTCACGCGTTTTGACCACCGACACGTCCAGCGTGCCGCCGCCAAAATCGAACACCACATAAACCTGCCCTTCGCGCACATGGGCATCGTAGCCGAGAATGCAGGCGGTGGCCTCGTCGAGCATGCGCACCGTGCCGCGATAACTTTTCAGCACCGCACCCTGCAACCAATCGGCATATTTGTCGTAGGCCTCCACCGGCAAGGTGATCACCAGGTCTTCTCCGGCATGGGCGGCGGCGGACATGAGCACCTGGCCGATCAGGTCTTCACCGGCCTGGCGCGGGGTGATCAGTTCGCCGTGAATGCGGCGCGCGCGGTTGTTGTCGCGCAGGATGTCGAGCTTGAATTTGCTGAAAGTGCCGCGATGGCTGGCCAGCCCGGCGTTTTCCACCTCCGCGCCGGTGCGCAGCGTGTTGCCTTCGCCATAATGCGCCAGCGACGGGATCACCGCCGCTTCCAGCATCGCCTCATCTCCCGGCAGCCGGTAGCGGTAGGTCTTGGCCAGCCCGTCCAGGCACAGGGTTTCGGCGCGGCGCGTGGCCGGGTTCCAGCGCACCAGCACCGTGTTGCAGGTGCCGAAATCCAGCGCCAGCGTCATGGCGCTTCTCCGCTCGCTGCACCGATCCGGCTGACCATGGCTTTCAGCAGCACGTTCTCGCCCATGCGGTAGCCGACGAAACGAACCCGGATCATGTCGCCGTCATCAACCTCGCCTCCGCCCATGCGCTGGTGCCAGCGCGCATCGAAGGCGATCTCTTCGCCCACCGCGCCGATGCGCACCAGCCCGTCCTCGGCCAGCACCCGTTCCAGCATGTCGAATAGTTTGAACGCATCTTCGAGCCGTGGCGCCCGCCCGCCGCCCGCCAGCGATTCCATCGTGGCAAGCTGCGACAGCAACGGCGCCAGGCGCCGCGCCAGCGCATCAAAACCAGCGCTCGCCGCGCTGCCACGCTCGCGCTCTCCCCGCTGGCGCAGCCGTTCGTATTCTTCGCGCAGCGCGCCGATTTCATCTTCTTTCTGGCGCAGGTCGAGTTCCAGCGATGCAACGCGGTTGCGCAGGTCTTCCGGCGCGTTTCCCGCCAGCACCCTCAACGCCGCGCGGATGCGTGCCGCCAAGTTGTTTGCCTGCGCTGTCATGATCGAATCACTCCTGTTCCTTTCGATAAATCACCGGCAGAAAGTTCAGAATATTTCATCTGGCGCATCCTCGACCTCGATGGCATGGCGGTCGGTAGCCTCGGCGCCTGCGTCCACCGTGATGCCGGCTCCGACAAAAACTTCCTGGAACGCGCACAGAATTTCCAGCAACCCCCGGTTGCGGGCGTCCGCCTGATCGTCCTGCATGGCGGCGAGGAGTGCGGTGTGGCGGGCGTAATCTTCGGGCGTGCCACCCACCAGTGCATTGAGCAGCCCGGTATCGCCGGCGCAGGCCGATGCCCAGAACACGTGATCTTGACCGGGTTGCGCGCAGAATACAGGGTCAACGAGCCGCGCCATCAGCCGCTCTGGCCAATGCACGCTCGTGGCCGCTGCGGTGATTTGTGAGGCATCGACGATGCCGCGCTTATGGCCGAGATAGAGGCCGCGCGCCTTGATGAACGGATCGCCGGCTTCCAGGTCGGTGCGCAGCCGGGCATCACCGGGTTCCTGTGCGCGCCACAAGTCGAAGATATCAATCAAACCGGCAGGAAGCGCAGGGGCGCTTTCCGCCTTGAAGTCTCTCAGGCGCCGAAAGGCGGCCACCGCGCGGTCGACAGCGGCGCGCTGGCTGGCGCCGCTGGGGCGTGCGGGAATACCGGCCCAGCGCTCGCATAAATCGAGTACCTGCATCAGCCTGAGTGAGCGGCAAGATTCGAACAAGCCGTCTTCGTCGGCGACCAGTTTGAGGTTGCCAACGCTGCTGGCCGTGTCCGCGCCGCTGCCGACCAGTGCTTCGCGGTAGGCGGCCTTGATGCTGCGGTCGTGACTGGAGGCGACCGCGCGTGACAGGCGCTCGCGCAGAGGCTCGGGCGCCATGGCATAGGCCTGGATAAGAAGATGGCCGTTTTCGTCGTGAAGCGCGGCATAACGCGTCGGCCTGCCCGCCACCAGCGCATGCAACGCCTCCAATGCCGGGTTGCTGGGCTGCCTTTCCTGTTCGGTGATGAGCTGTTCCAGATCGGGTGATTGGGAACGCACCCATGCGCCGTAGATGGTGTCATTGATGCCCTCGTCCGCTACCGGCAAGCCGCGCGCAAAAGCCGCCACCGCTTTCAGGATTTCCGGGGCGAAGCCGGGGTTTGCAGCGTCGAGAATATCGCGTATTGTTTTTGTCGTTGCCACGCTCCCCATCGGCCAGCCCAGTTGTACCAGGATGGCCGCGACCGGCGCGGTTGGCGCCTGCGCCCAGCACTCCCACAAAGCCTGCACCTTGCCAGCATCATGCTCGGCTGAAAGTTGGCGCAGAACAGCGTCTATGCGTGTGGCATCGGGATGGTTTTTGTTAAGCGCTTCGGCCATAAGGATTACCGAAGCCGGGCTGCCGGGCTGCCTTTTCTGCTCGATGACGAGCTGCCCCAGATCGGCAGACTGGGAACGTACCCACGCGCCGTAGATGGCATCGTTAACGCCCTCGTCCTCCACTGGCAAATTGCGCGCAAAGATAGCTACTGCTTTCAGAATTTCCGGGGCGGCGCCCAGATTTGCTACGGGATTCGCTGCGGCGAAGATGTCACGTGCCATTTCGGCCCGCGCCACCCACCCCATCGGCCAGCCAAGATGTGCCAGGATGGCCGCTACCGGCGCGGCAGGCGCCAGCGCCCAGTACTCCCATAAAGCCAGCACCTTGCCAAAGTCGTGTTCGGCAGAAAGTTGCCGCAGAGCGGTGTTGATCCGCGCTGCATCGGGATGGCCTTTGTCCAGCGCTTCGGCCAGGACAGTTGCCGAGACAGGGTCGGACGATGCCGACAGTTCGCGGATAGAGGACTGCCGGCGAAACCTGCCTAGCAGGAAGGTGCCGTCACGGAGCTTGCATCTGGCCTCTTCGATCGTCATATGGGCACCTAAAAAACTAAGCCACAATGCAGCCCAATAAATGCTCAACGTCAATCAACTGGAACTGGAATTACTTTGGCTTGGCGTGCGCCGGGCGAAATGCCTTGCATTGTTCCGGATCGGATTCCAGGTACGCGCCTGCTATCAGGTCTATGCAGTACGGGATGGCCGGGAACACCGCATTCAGGCAATCGTCGATTGCGGAAGGCTTGCCGGGCAGATTGACGATCAGGCTTTTGCCGCGTATGCCGGCGGTCTGGCGCGACAGGATCGCAGTAGGCACAAATTTCAGCGATGCGCTGCGCATCAGCTCACCGAAGCCCGGCATCATCTTGCTGCATACCGCTTCGGTGGCTTCCGGTGTGACATCGCGCAACGCCGGGCCGGTGCCGCCGGTGGTGACGATCAGGCAGCAATTCTCCTCGTCGCTTAACTGGCGCAGCGCGGCTTCGATTTCCGGCTGTTCGTCGGGAATCACTTTCGCCACAGCCTCCCACGGCGAGGTCAGCACGCGCGTGAACCACGCGTGAATGGCCGGGCCGCCCTTGTCTTCATATTCTCCACGGCTGGCGCGGTCGGAAATGGTCAGAATACCGATGCGTGCAATGCTCATATTGATTCCTTAATATCTTGTTCCAGCAGAGAGCCGATTTCTTCCAGCGAAGGCAGTTCTTGTAAAGAGCGCAGGTTCAAATCGTCGAGCATTTGTTTGGTGGTGGCAAACAGTTCCGGCTTGCCCGGTGCATCACGTGTGCCGATGGCTTCAATCCAGCCGCGCACTTCCAGTGTCTTGAGGATTTGCGCGGACACGGCCACACCGCGAATTTCCTCGATGTCACCGCGCGTAACAGGTTGGCGGTAAGCGATGATGGCGAGCGTCTCCAGCACCGCACGCGAGTAGCGCGGCGGCTTCTGCGGATTGAGGCGATCCAGGTAGGTTTGCATCTCTGGGCGTGCGCGGAAGCGCCAGCCGTTCGCCACGCGGTTGAGTTCTACGCCGCTATCAGAGTATTCCTGCGCCAGTTGTTCGAGCATCTCTTCGATGAGGCGGTTTTCTACCGGCGCATCGCAGAGTTTTTTCAGTTCGGCCAGGGACAGCGGTTCCTGCGTGGTCAGCAGGGCGGCTTCAAGAATTTTCTTGTGTTGCGCCGCATCAAATAACTCCGTTCGTACCGGCCCTTCGACTTCGCTCAGAGTTAAAAGCATTGTCGAAGCAAGAGCGTCAGACCCTTCGACCAGCTCGGGGCGAACAGGTGCTAATGGTTCGGTACGAACGGCTGGCTGCGGATCAGTTTGCGGTAATGCTGCGGCTTGCCCGGACATAAATATTCCCCAGTGTTTCGGATTGTGTAATTTCGACCAATGCTTCTTTGGCCAGTTCGAGGATGGCGATGAAGGTTACCACCAGTTGCGGGGTGCCTCCGCTCACGTCGAACAGGTTTTCAAATACTTCGAATTCGCCGTGCCGCAACTGGCGCAATACGCGCGTCATCTGTTCGCGCACCGACAGCTCCTCGCGCCGCACCGTGTGATGCGTTTTCAGTTTTGCACGCGCCAGCAACGCCAACCACGCCTGGCGCAAATCCTCCACAGCGACATTGGGCAGGCGCTGCACCACGGCTTGCTCGATCAGCACCTGCACCAACTCGAAATCGCGCCCGGCCTGCGGCAGATCGTTCATCTTCTGCGCGGCGAGCTTCATCTGTTCATATTCCAGCAGGCGGCGCATCAGTTCGGCGCGAGGGTCTTCCACGCCATCTTCGCTGGCCTTGGGCATACGCGGCAGCAACATGCGCGACTTGATCTCGATCAGCACCGCCGCCATCAGCAGGTACTCGGCTGCCAGTTCCAGACGGTTACGCTGCATGATCTCGATATAACTCATATATTGCTGCGTGAGCTGCGCCATCGGAATGTCGAGCACATCCAGGCTGTGCTTGCGGATCAGATACAGCAGCAGATCGAGCGGCCCCTGGAAAGTTTCCAGCACCAGTTCCAGCGCATCCGGCGGAATGTAGAGGTCATGCGGCATCTCCAGCAACGGCTCGCCGTGGATGCGCGCAACGGGTTGTATCAGGTCATTCACGGGCTGCACCTATACGCCAAATTGCTTCAAAATAAACAACATCATGCCATAACAGGCTGCCGTTGCCAGCACAGCCGCTACCATGCTCAGCCAAAAACCCCATCCAAATTTAATCATCAACGGCAACACCAGGAACAGCGCCAGAGAAGGGATGACCAGCCAAAAAACATTGAAGGAGAATGCCGACACTTTTTGCTCATCGCCGGATTCGATATATAGCCAAATCATGACCGCCAGTGAAGTCAACGGTACTGAAGCGAGCAAAGCGCCAAATATACTGCTGCGTTTGACTATCTCGCTGACCAATACGATCAGCCCGGCAGTCAACAAAACCTTGGTTGCATAATAAAACATGAATGCGCTTAGTCCCGCCTAACTGTAACTCAGCCCCATTGCCTCGCGCTCAGTGCGCATGGTTTCGGAGGCCAGCTCCCGCTCAATCACCATCAAGTCCAGGCGGGATCTTCGGTCGCATCGCCGCGCGCGTAGGAGCTGAACAAAATTACTTTGCTCGGGTTAGCCGCCGTAACCAGCCGCTCCACGGCCTGTTGCATCTGTTCACCGAAAATCATTCCCGCCTTCCAAATAAAGATTACCCATTCTGGCTATTACTATATTTTTGCTGATGGCTTGCATGATACTTTTTCCAAGGCAAGTCGGCGCGCAGTTTATCTGAACGCATAAGGCAAATACAGTGGCGACATCCACAAAAACAAGACATCTTTGCTGTCAAAGCAAGAAATCCCGGCTCACCGGGTGCTTAACCAGCATCACCTCAAGACCATCACAATCTACAAAATCAACGCAGTTCAGTTGTCACTTTTCTTCAGCTTCTTCAATTTCTTCTGGCTCTTGCCCGTCAACTTCTTAAAGTTCCCGGTCGAGATCACCGGCTTGCCAGTCTGGAGTTCAATATCCTTGCGCGTTCTGCCAGCCACCGCGCCGCCATCTTTCGCATCTTTTTTCAGCGGCTCCATGCCCTGTGAATCGCGGTCGCGGTGCAATTTCGTGGTTGTCGCCTCGGCCAACATGGTGAGGATTAATTTCGATGTCAGTCATGTGGTCGCGCAGATTCTCCCGCGCCAGCGACTTAACCTGCTTGTATTCGTCCACCTTCAGATCAAAAGTGCCTTGCATGATTTCATTGGTCAGAATGGCAAACTCCTTGCTGGACGCAGCCCCGCGACCTTTCCATTCATCGGTCAAATCCTGCCGCACCGCGATACCGCGCAAGCGCTTGTCTATCCACTCCTTCGGGTAGCCCTTCTTTTCGTACAAATCCTGCATCCGCCCCATCGCCAGCTCGGGGTTCTCAATTTCATCGAGACGCTCCTTGCCCACCTTGGCAAGCCAGCGCTTGAGCGGCTCTACCTTGGGCGAAGGGATGGACTGAATAACGCGAAAAAGGGTTTCAGTATTGGCGCAGTCAGTCAGCCGCTGCTTCCCATCTGGCGCAACCATTTTCAACTGTCCGATTTTTTCGGACACTTCAAAATAGCCTTCGGCGATGAGCTTTTTCTTGAGATCGCTCCAATACTTGCGGGGCCGATCCCCGCCCACCAACGCCTCAATCACATCAATGATCGAAAACCACCATTCGCCATCTTGAAAGGCTTTTCGTATCTCACGCCCTTCGAACAGGGCGAGCTTTGATTTTTCTTCATTACTCATGTTTTTCTCAATTTCATTTTTTAGCGACCAGATCAAGAAAGGTTGTCACCGCCGCGATTGCGTCTGCGACTTCCTGTCTGGGGATGTTCGGTGCGCTTGAGTGTGAGTACCGGAAGCGATTGCGGCCTGTCCGGGAAATCGGGTGCAGCACCCCAAGCCCGCTCCAGCCACGCCGGATCAGATTTTCGTTCACTCTTGGTGTGCAGATAACCGATGAAGTCGAGCACTTCCCGCTGGAATTCCGACGGCAATGTGCTGGCTTCTTTGTCGATTGCTTCAATGATGTTGTTCATTACTCTCCTCCTTCAGATTCTCAGGACAGCGACAAGTTTGGCTCTGGTAATCGTAGTAATATTCTCTCAATATTTTGGTCACTTTATCACAAGCCATGTGATGAGTTCGAAGTCTCCAGAGGACTTTACCTGCTTGCAGGAGTCTGTAAGTTTTCCTCCACGCCCGGAAAAAGATTGCCCGCATTCTTCCGCCCGAATTGTGCGGCGATGGCAGTTAGGAGCGCGTCATCGGCAACCGCAAAGTTTCCATAGAGGTGCCGGAAATATGACTTGTAGCTTGCATCCGGATTTGACCGACCCATCGCCTTGCGCGTTGAAGATTTTCTTTAGGGAATTGGAAATTCTTAAAGTACCGTTAATCATGTCACCAACATCACCCCATCCCCTCCTAACCTCCCCCTTGAAGGGGGAGGAACTATACTCCCTCCCCTTCAAGGGGAGGGTTGGGGTGGGGATGGGTTTTGTTTTGGCTTATGTGACGTAATTTATAAGTGGTATTTTGGTAATTTCCTGCTCCCTTAGCGCGTAATTGATCCAAGTCCGCCATGATGGATTAAGCTGCCAGCGCCTCATGCAGCACAGCTTCGAGCAGGCGGCGGCTGTCGGTTTGGGTGGTAATGAGTTGGGCTTCCAGTTGGTCGCACAGCGCCATCAGTTCATCGAACTTGGTGACGATGCGGTGTTGTTCGGCTAGCCTTCAACATCAACATTGAGATGCGCCTTGATGACTTTGTAGGGGGCGAGGAATCCGTCGCTGATGCCCTGCTTGAGCGAGTAGGTGTAGACCGGTTCGCCGAAATAGTGAATGTTCGAGGCGTACTCGGTTTCCTTGGGCGTAGCGGTCATACCAATCTGGGTGGCGCTGCTGAAATAAGTCAGAATCTCGCGCCATGCGGAGTCCTCCGCCGCGCTGCCCCGGTGGCCCTCATCAATGACAATGAGATCGAAGAAATCGGGTGAGAATTCACGAAAAAGTTTTTGTCGCTCTTCCGGCCCGGTGAGAGCTTGATACAGCCCAAGATAGATTTCATAGGCGGTATCGATGCGGCGTTTGCCATCGACTGCGGTGGTGAGTTCAGTAGTGCTGCCGTCGGCGCGCTCAATGGTCTTGGCACTGGTGCTGAGCTTGGCCATGGTCGCGCCAAAGGGGCGGAAGTCATTGACCATGGTCTGGCCGATAAGGACATTGCGGTCAGCCAGGTACAGAACACGCTTTTGCTTGCCTGCCTTCCAGTCGGATTTCCACAGCCTCCAGATAATCTGGAAGGTGGTGTAAGTCTTGCCAGTGCCGGTGGCCATGACCAGCAGAATGCGGTTTATCCCCTTGGCAATGGCCTCAACGGAGGCATTGATGCCGTTGCGCTGGTAGTAGCGCGGCTCCTTGTCGCTACCATCGTCGTAATAGGGCTGCAGAATGATTTTTTCCTGCGCTGGAGTCAGTCCTTTCCACTGCTGGTATTTCAACCAGAGTTCGGCTGGGCTGGGAAATGCGTCCAGTGCGAGGTTGGTTTCCATTGTCGCGCTCTGGCCGGTGCGATCATGAAGGACAAAGCCTTTGCCGTTGCTGGTAAATACAAAGGGGATTTGCAGCGTGATGGCATAATCGAGCGCCTGCTGCATGCCATGACCGTCGGCGAATTTACTTTTCTTGGCCTCTATCAACGCGATGGGGATGTGATAGAAATACAAAACGAAGTCCGCTTTCTTCGCCCTGCCTCGACTGACCAGCTTGCCGCGCACGATGATGCGCCCTTTGGTAAATGATACTTGACGGCGAATCTGAGTCTCGTCCCATCCAGCATTGATCAAGGCCTGCGTGATGAATTTGACGCTGATGTCGTCTTCGCTGAGATGGTTTTTGTTCATAACGGTCGGCTACCCCCAGCTCTTTTATTTACCATCTGAATCCGATGCGCTGCCATGACTAGTGTAGTGCGCCGTAATTAGCGGAGCTAATAATCGTGGGGCATGTCTCACGTTCCAGTTATTGAGACAGGAGAAACGCGATGCGAGTAGCACCGACAATCGTGCTGACAGCCGAGCAGAAAAAGGGGTTGACCAAGCTGTCGCGCTCGAACACGGCGAGCCTGAGATT
>FZPX01000111.1_pt1 | contig 19081 bp, 12 predicted proteins | sample 1534791 | NCBI WGS metagenome assembly FZPX01 (sample SAMEA104161951, study PRJEB21768) | metagenome | biome: subterrestrial habitat; feature: phreatic zone; material: underground water | place: France | collected 2016-06-01 | depth 60 m | reverse complement strand
GTGTTGGTCACAAAATGGTCACATTTTGGTCACAGAATAGTCACATGACACAAAATATTGAGTGGGGAGAACTCGGAAAACACGTGTAACCAGATGAATTTATGCTACAATTATCTGGTCGGGGTGAGAGGCGTCCCGAATGCATAACAACTAGACCATATTATATGGTCATAATTGTCGTAGTATTGGTATATATGATAATAATCAGTATACTATTAAAATGTTGCCTCGCCCAGCCAAAACCATCTAAACCCACGCAAACCTGATGAACACCGTGTACGACGCATCAAAATTCGCGAGCGGTATGCCAGATTTTCCGACCCCTGCTCTCCGTGACACATGGAAAAGCATATTTGAGTGGGCTGTTAGGAGCTTTGCCTCCGAATCTCTGCTTCATGTAGTCAACACCACGCAGATCCTCAATCGCCCCGATTTTCTAAGAATCATACTTGACCTCCTTATAGATGAAGACAGTTATGTGCTGTTATGTGAGTGGGCAGACGCCAACGGGCTGAATCAAAATTCAGATCCTTCAACTCCTGCTCAACATCTGTATCAACTGGCCCGCGCGGCTATCAAGGATGAGTCGGTTTTTCAGTTTCTGGCAGAAACACAAACCGAAATGTCAGCTTCCCGCTTCATGAGGGAATATCTGCGCAGCAATTATCTGTTTGCCATGCTTTACCAAAAGCCCAACGACGTGGGGTTTGGTGATCAAGGCTGGATCAGAAAGCTCAAGCTGTGGTTATTTGTCCATGCCATTGACAGGGAGATCATATCTGGCAGCACGCAGGATAGTTATATAAAGAGTGTCTCAGATGACCTGCGGATCGCCTGCCACAAGAACCGGGAAAAGCGGAAAGTATTTCTTGCGCTGCTGTGGCCAATCACGGAATTCAGCGCCCTGAACAGGCACCTTATATATGGTGCGCAATACCATCAAAAAAATAACACCTTTCCCTCAAAGAAAACCATGCTGGGAAACCTCGTTCAGGTTGCCAAATTTCAGTCCAATGAAATCAAGAACGGCGCCCAGCCGCGATTGGCTATTCCTGGGCAATCCACTACTCAGGCCAATCACAATTGGCGTCACCCAGTCCATCCTACTCTGGATGAAGTTCACGATGATGAAGAAATGGGCCGTTTTTCTTGGGTTGCCGGCACCCCTGAAGATACGGGCATCGCAGAAGCCGAGGCAGATGAGAAATCTTCCTACTTCCATCAGCAGCTGAAAGCCACCGGCATTCTTCTTTACAGTCTGGAGGATTCGAATTTTCTGCAATGGGCGTGGAACAGGCCGAATCCGTATGAGATGTCTCAGATCGAGCAATGGATAGAGGAAAATAGTCACTCCGCCAATCGGGCTAACAAGATTCTCGCCGCGCTGACATGGGTCGCAACCAGGCTCGAAAGATCATTCAGGAGAACACTCGATATCCGGATTGCCTATGAAGTTGGTGATGAATGGACCATCAATCCCGGATTTTCCATCCTGTCACGTCGCCCCCCGCAAAGAAAAGGCGGTTGGCAACCCGATTCCCCGGACAGGAATCAAGGACAGAAAAAGTGGGTGAATCCGGTTGCAGAAAGTATCAGCATCTATATCCCGGAACATATTTCAAAAGCGTTAAAGAATCAGGCAGCAAAATCATTGAATCCACTTTATTTGGGTGACCTGTGGGATGTGTCCTGGGGCGAAAAACCGGAGAAAATCCTCCGCGAAATTTTTTCCCGAAACATCCCGAGAGTGACGCCGGGCATGCTGGGAAATGCCCAACCACAGCAATTGTTCAATGCGAGTAAAGACGCAGTGTTTGCCAGGCTGTCCAGCAGCCACCCGAATTCCTCTTTGCCTAGTGCATGCGCTTACGCGAACTGGAATGTCGAGCAGGCCAACAATACTTTTAATCATCAATCCATTGCCTTGCCATTGAAGGCGAGCGGTGATGACAAATCAATCGCCCAGGGTAGCCGCCTTGACCCGATCGAATCGCTGATTGTGAATTCGATCCAGGAAGCAGCGCTTAAGCTGGAAGTACTGCGACAAAGCCAGGACATCATCGAGTTCCACAACGCTTATGCATCCTATGTAGTAGTGGCGTTACTTGCGGCAACTGGCGGGCGCCCTGTCAACGATGCTTTCGAGAACATTGCGCATTTTGATTTTCGCGAGCGGTTTGTCTATATCAATGACAAGGCGAGTGGTGCTGCACGCAATGGGCGCCTCGTGCCATTGCCGGATAAGGTTTGCGAGTTGGTTAAGCACTATCTGGATCACCTTAATGTGCTGGCCCAGGCAATCAAGGTAGTAAATCCGGCGCTTTCTGAAGAGCTTGAATTGATGGCCAAGGGGTGCCCGAGCAGCACGATGCCATTTTTCTTTTTTCTTTCGCGGGATTTTGGCTGGCGCTCTGCTTCGGAGGAACAGATCACAAGCCTGCAGCTTTTTGATTGTCCATTGCCGTTGAATTTGTTCCGCCACCGCCTGTCAACCTGGCTCCGGCATCAGGGTGCCGACCCGGAGGTCATCGATTCCATCCTGGGTCATGCTGAAACCGGGAACGCCACCCACTGGGATTGTTCTTTCCGCGTATGGCAGGATGACATGGCAACCATACGGTCGCTGATAGAGCAAGCCTTCGTCAAGCTGTGTTTCGAAAACGTGCGCGGCTGGACGGGAGAGTTGCCAGCCTTGTCAACCAAGGCTGGCAAGGCAGGAATGCGTTCCCCGGAACTCTTTGGCATTCGTGCCCGTGAAAAGAACCGAAGGGCCAGATTCATGGCATCCATACGTGATGCCAAAAAACAGATCGATCTCTATCTTGATGGCCGCAAGCTCAGTGATCTGTCTAATGATCAAATTTACGAGTTGTCGAAAGATCTTTTGTTCAATGATAGCGGCTTGCCCCACCCCGCAGGCCACCACAAATACCGCTACCTGCTCCGCCTGATAGAAAAGGGGTGGCGCAAGGAAGGCAAGCGGGCGCGCCTGTCCAAGCGCTTCGTGTTCATGGGCGAGGAGAGCGGTCTCTTTACTGAGGCAGCACCGCATGCGATTCAGGTTTTTGAAGAAGTTAAGGCAGCATGGGGCAAGTTCCTTGAACAACCCAACCGGCACCGCATTCCCATTCAATCAACGGCCATCATCGCAGCCGCATCCCTCTGCATTGAAAACCGCATTTCTTCTCAGGCGCTGTTGAAGGACATCCGCACTAGAAAGAATTTCAGGCTGGTCGCCCTGAAGAACCGCGTCTACCTTGAATATGCCAAAGACTTGGTGGTTAATGATCCGGACGCAACAGCCAAGCGCTTCAGGATAACGGCTGATACGGCAACATATTTGTACCAGATCATGGCACACCAATCACTGGAGTTGGCCAATCATCCTTTGCCGGATGCGCTTCAGCCGATCGCAAGGGTTCTGGTCGCTCACCGCAGGGTGGGTATTGATGCGCGCAGCAATGAACTGTTATCCGCCTTGTGCGAAATGGTCGACCAGGTCAACGCGCTGACACTGCCGGGAATTCTCGCTGCCTATTTGGCGGGTCGATTTGATTCCTTTTCACTGGCCTGGAGGGACTGGATCAGGCTGGAGCTTGGGTATGCGGTAGACATCCCAGCCCACAAACTGGGCAATGAAGAAAAAATCGAGGAGGGCCCCGATACGAATTCGGTTCTCGCCGGGGGGCAGGTCAATATTCAGCACCTTATCAATATGGATATTGAAGCCAGCCAGCAGGCTGGACAGGCGCTGTTCAAGGATATCGACAAGCTGCTGACAGCCTTCGAAAAGGAACCTGGTAATTTTCTGCAAAAATCTGCGGTTATCCTGGGGGAGGATTCGCCACAAGCGTCACCTTTGCGCAGGGTAGAGCGCAAGGATCTGGCGCGCGCAATCAATTCCTCAATCCGCAAAACTGGTGGAAGCACCAGCAGCGCCATCCAGCTCCTTGCAAAATGGTCCACTTCTCTCATCTTCAAAAAGGTTTCGGGCGACAGGCTCATCACGATCAGTTCGGTTACGAGGTATCTCGATGCGCTTTCTGAGCCGTTTGTCAAAACGGGGTATGCGGTAGATATCCTCCTGGCAGACGACGATGGAATTACGGATTTCTATACGGAAGTGATCGATGCCCTGGAAGTGAAGGACACAGATTATGCAAAGGACTGCCTGAAATGGTTCCACGGGTGGGCGAGGAAAAACTATGGGATCGAGGATCCGGACTGGGTCGAACTGCCAGTAACATTTTCCGGATTGCGCGTCTCTCCCGGCGTCATTACCGAGGGTGAGTACCAGCGCGCGCTCCAAATGCTCCTGGCAAGATCAGGGCTGGATGCGCGCACCCGGCTTGCCCCAGCCTTCCTCCTCTTGTGCTGTTATCGATTCGGGATGCGGAGCGGGGAGGCTTTCGGGCTTTTGCGCGAAGACTGGGTCGCTTACCCATACACTGTTGTGGCCCTGGTTCACAACAATAAATTCAGAAAACTCAAAACGCCTACCTCGCGCCGCCAGGTGCCGCTGGTTTTTGAGTTGTCCGAATTGGAAAAGGAAATCATCGACCACTGGCTCGCGCATGCCGAGTCTGTTCATGGCGCGGACATGGCGGCCCCGCTTTTCTTTGACGAGAATGCAAGCGACAAGCTGATGACCGCCTCGATCAAGAAGGTCGCCATTGACTCGTTAAAAGCCTCCACCGGGAATACGCGGATAACCTTGCATCATGCGCGGCACGCTGCAGCAAATCGGGTAGCGCTCGCGATCGGAGGCATTGATCTGGAAATGTGGTCAAGGCTGGGTGATGGCACTGCTTCAGCCGACAAGGAAAACATTCCGGCCTTTCTGCTCTGGGATAACCGCCCATCCCGCAGGAAGAGTTGGTGCATCGCGCGATACCTCGGGCATGTGCGCATACTGACAACCTTCAGGAATTACCTGCACTTTCTGGGGGAGTGTGCAGATTCCCTGCAGCAATGGGACGAGCGCGGTCGTGCGCCCCATCTTCGCCATATCACCGTCCTGGATGATTTTCCTCGAGCTGCTACAGCGGACGTTTATTTTTCCGGCGGCGTTTCCGGTGCGGTTACGGCTCCTACACCTTACACCCTGTTGAAATTCATGCGCCTGGTTGCTCGCGGCAGACCGTGCAGCGAAGCTGGGATGTTTCTGGAATTCGATCCCTGCCTGACCAGGAAACTGGAAGAGATGCTGAAGGTTATCGGCCAGCGAGTGCGTGTCAGGAAAATCGAGGGGTGGGTTAACGAGGCATTCGAGCGCGCGCCATTCCCGTTTCTCTACCGGGTCAAGGAATCGGCGTGGAAAAGGTTGATCGTTTTCGCGTTATCGTTAAATAAGGATATTCCGGAAAACAGGGTGCCGTCCCATTTGCATATCGCCTGGATGGTTGGCGCAAACCGGCAGATTGTAATGTGGGAGGAATGGCAGTTTGCCTTGATGAAGATGATGCTCGAATACTTTGGTATTGATCAATCCCGGTACCAGGTTTTTCATACTGGCCGGATAGAGCCGGAGCTGATTGAGCGCGCCGGGAAATACGGGTTCAAGCCGCTGCCGCAGAGAAGCGAGAAAGGCACGATTCAGATCGATACTGCATGCTTTGGCGACAACAAGCTGGTAGATGTCAAGGTGAGGTGCGCGGCAGTCTGGGTTGAGGATGACAAAAGTGTTATCAGGAGCAGCTTCGAGCTGATGGCGATGTTCTGTGCGTTTGCGTTTTCTGCATGTGCATCATCATGCAAAGCCGCACAGGCTAAATAATCTGAAAGTACTGATTACTCTTCTTCGGTAGCTGAAATGATTCATCCATTTTTTTGATTATCATGTTTAAAGAATTCATAATCTTCATTGACATTTCCGAGGACGGCCAGAAGTTTTAATGTGATTCTACCTTTTTCATCTGTCAACTCCATCACCTCGAATCTGATTTTTTCATTAATTTGGTTCAATGGAATCAACTCCGAATGCTGCTTGGAGACATCAAAAAAAATAGTAATTGGCTTTCCTCTCTCGTCCAATAGGTACAATTCCCCTTCTGATAACTTGTACCCATTGAAATATGCAAGAATGTCCGGGACTTTGCGTTTTCTCAGCTCCTGTGCGGGACGAGGAACAAATTTCCCCTTCATTATTCCACTACCCATTTTTCCGAAAAACTTGATCGGAGTGCCAATTGGCTTCCCTCCCATAGTGATTCGAAATTGAGTCACATGACTGAGAAGATTTTCAAGTTGATCTGCGGAAGGCGGCTGCAAAAATAATTCATGCTGGCATATGTCCATTTTTTCAGAAGTCATCATATGCACAAACTGATACAGGAGCCCGTGAATTTGTTGCAGAAGTGTTTCTTCAATCTTGAGTTTTTGAATATCCACTTGCACTTCAGCGCAAGGCCACATCTTCCCACCCTTTATGGGGCCATATTGAATAATTTTTATTTCAGCTTCATCCACGCCGCAAAGATCAGTTGCAAATCTCTTCAGTCCTTCAGCCAAATCCATAATGTTTCCACATTTGATCTCCGCAAGATTGCAATACAGTATATTTTTAACAAATTCACTTTCAATCAAATGACTCGATTCAAAACAGAAAAGCGTCATCGACTTTGATTGCTCGAGATTAGAATCTGTACCACCATATTCGTTATCCATTGAACCACCTCACACTGGTATTTAGTGGTGATAATTTTCTCCCAGTTTAAAAATAATGCGTTCCTTCATTGGGGGTCAATTTGTGGGGGTTTAGTGATTTTTTCGATATTTTTTCATGTCGGCCCCCACCTTTTGTCACTTCCAAATCCCCCTCGCGTTTACGTTTACGAGCTGCTCGAGTAATTTCGCGACGCGCTGATTGATGTACTCGGAGCCGTTTTATCGCTGTGAAATTCGTGAATGACGAATGGAAAGCTGAGCAGCAGCGCTTCGAGCACCGGGATGAGAAATGCCTCGCTGATTTTCTCGCAGGTTGCCACGCCTTCGTACTGAGTGACGCAGTCCACGGCGTTGATGTGATAGACGCCTTTGATGCCATCCAGATCGCCCTGGTGGACGCTGTCCACGCGCAAATAGCCGGGCCGGTTGTTGGGAGCTGGCGCGCGACGCTCCCCGATCGGGACGGTCGCGGGTCGAGTCTTGGTCCAGACCTGGCGCTGGTGCCGGTAGTTTGGACGCTGACACAGGTTGTATAGGTGAGCCACCGAGATCGTCACCAGGCGTTGATAGCGGGCATCGCCGGAGATGCCGTAGGCCCGTTCCATGAGTTTCTTGGTCGCCAGGCCGGATAGCGTGCCGTGCAGGGTGTCGGTATGGGCGAGCCGGAGTACGTCAGCGCCCGTGCGAGGCGCGCAAAGCTGGTTCGTGATCCTCGGTAGCGCTTGGCCAGTTGGCGTCGCTCACAGCCACGTTTGACCAGCCGGGTGAGCTGTTGGCGCGAGTATTGCCCTGGCGGTGTACGCGCAATCGGGCAGCAAGGCCACCGCCTGTAACAGACCTCGGAACCTGATTAGGCGTCAATCGCAGAATCGCAGCAAAATCGCCATGTTTGTCACTGTGGGAACCCGACCAGCACATAGCCGGTCGATCGCCAACACGGCATGTGGGCCACAATCCTCACTGAGCATGTTGTCGCCGATGCACATTTGACCCATGTGCCGACGTTGAACTGACTGACCCATGCAAATAGTCAACAAACCAACAAGCAACAACGGTTTTCGAGGTGCAGTACTGGGTCAATGAAAATCCGGCAGGTGGGTCAAATATGCGTCGGCGACAACACCTCCGCAGGCAATTGTGCGCATTCAACTGCTTGCCGCGCTTGAGCGAAAAATGAATATTGCAGGGACGGCTCATTACCGAACCGTAATTATTTTTTATTGTTTGCCACCATGCGGTAATACCTCGAGCGAATCAATTCTTCAAAAAAATTGGGGGCAAGTGCGCTTTCATAACATGCTTCTTCGCTTCTGCCCTTCTTTACCCCAAGCTAAATAAAATTGCCGAATACTGAGCATAAACAAAATGGCATAAAACTTGCGGAACATCTATATTGCAGCAAACTTATTGACGTTCATTATTAATCCCAAGGAGGAATCAGCATGAAGAAGAAACTAATCGCAATCTCGGTGGCGGCTGCTTTAGCGCCTGCCGCTGCAATGGCCGACGCAACCGTCTATGGCCGCGTACACGCATCGCTTGATTCTGTAACAGGTATAGCCGCCAACAAGAACAATCAGGCCTTTAACTCAAACTCTTCCCGTTTTGGTGTGAAGGGCGGAACAGATTTGGATGGTGGCATGAAGGCGATGTTCCAGCTTGAATCCGGCGTAAATTCGGTCGGTGGAACGGTTCCAGACGGTAATGGCGGTAATGCTACCGGCCAAGTTTTCAGCAAAGCACGTGTCATGTACATCGGCCTGTCCGCTGGCTTTGGTTCCGTCACGGTGGGTCGTCAGAATGGCGCCAATCAATGGGTGTACGACTCCAACTTGTTTGCCGATCAACTGGGCGACGCCGGCAACTTCAATTCCGGTGCTGGTGTGGGTGGCCGTCTGGATCAGGTGCTGATATATCAAACACCGGATATCAACGGCTTCAAGGCTGGCTTGACCGTTATTCCGGCTTCCTCGCTAGATGATAATGCAAGTCCTGCTGTTACTACCGGCAGGAATAGTACAGGCATCAAGTTGGATTACGGCAACGCGGGCATCACCGGTCACTTGGCCTATTTTAAAGTTGGCACAACCAAAACAGCTGTTGATACCGACTATAAGAACACGTCTATTGCAGGCAGCTATGACTTTGGCAAAGGCATGGTGACGGCCCAGTACGTCAATAGCAAGGTTGATAATCCTACCGCTGGCGTTGCTTCTGCTTCTACCACACGAAACGTCTACAACATCGGCGGCAAGTTCAATGTAAGCAGCAACAGCGCGATCAAGGCACAGTATTCCAAAGCGGGCGATTTGACTGGCTCAGCCAATTCTGGCGCCAGTATGTTCGCGCTGGGTTATGACTACAACTATTCCAAGAACGTGGACGTGTATGTCGTTTATGCGGCAACCAGCAATGATGCAGGTGCAAAATACACTGTGGATAACTATGGCCATGGCGGAAAAGCAGGTACCGGCACCGGTACCACTAGTTGGGCTGTTGCTGGCGAAGATCCAAAAGGCTTTGGAGTTGGTCTGACTTACAACTTCTGATGAAACTACTAACCATCCACTGGTGAAACTTCCAGCCATTCCACTTGGTTGCCAAAAAGCGGCAACCAAGTGGCTGGTTATAACCCGGCATATACGTTGGGCAAGGTATTTGTTATAGCCATTCCGCCAAGCTGCCTATGGGCATTCCGTTTACCTCTTACCAAAAGGAATATCGCCATGAAAAATACTCCCCATGTAATTATCCGCTCAGTATTTGGCGCCTTGGCGCTCACGCTTGGCATACTCACGAGCCAAGTTTCGTTTGCAAGCGATGATGCAGAGCAAGCCGCACTATTGCAAGCTTTACCCAACAGCAAGCTCACCCTGGCCGACGGATTGAAGCAGTCCACCAAAGGCACCGAAGTTCCCATTTCGGCAAAGTTTGAACTCGATGATAACAAGCATCTGTCGCTTTCGGTATATACCGCAGAGAAGGGGCTTACGGTTGATTCGGAACATAATGTCCTGAAAGAACTCTCCGGCAGTCCGGAGAGGGCGTCATGGGCGCCTGAAATTGAAGTCTTCAAAGACATCCCGCACGTGGCGCGCGCATCCGCGCATTTGACATTGACTTCGATCGCCAAACATTCCTTGAGCGACGTTGCGGTGCAAGCGCAAAAGGAACACTCAGGGGCGGTGTTCTCTATTTCACCGGCAGTACGCAGGAAGCTGCCCGTGTTTGTAGTGCTCGTGGCCGACAAGGGAAAGGTCGCCGAATATGTCTATGACGCGATGACCGGCAAGTCCCTCGCATTAAATAAGTGAAGAAAATTTAAAAGGGTTTCAATGCATAAAGTAAGTTTGATGCTGCTTGCTGTAATGAGCAGTAATGCGATGGCCATGGATCCTACCGACGAGGATTTAAGTTACATTGCGAACTTCACCCCGCCAGCTGAATCAGCGAGTTTCGATACGAACCAACCCGGCAAGCTCCCGGCTGGCTGGGTTGCTGGCGTTACGGGGCGAGGCAGTTCCAGGTGGGCCATTGAGACGGACACGTCAGCCCCGAGCAAACCGAATGTACTCAAACAGTCTGGCAATGGCGCGTTCCCATGGTGCATCAAGAAAGGCGTTTCGATAGCCGATGGATTCGTGGAAGTCAGATTCAAGCCGATTTCCGGGAAAGAAGATCAGGCGGGGGGTGTCGTATGGCGCTGGAAGGATGGAGATAACTACTATGTCGTGCGAGCCAATGCATTGGAGAACAACGTAGCGCTTTATTACATTAAAAAAGGAAACCGCACAACATTGAAATACGTCGATGCGCCTGTTGCCCGCGACGCATGGCACCAGCTTCGGGTGGTCTTTCAGGGTAAGCAGATCAAAGTTCTCCTGGATGGCAAGGGCTATATCGAATACAAGGATGAGCACATCACCGATGCTGGCGCCGTAGGCGTCTGGACGAAAGCAGACAGCGTTACTGCCTTCGATGATTTCTCCTTTGGCGAACTGAAGTAGGTACGATGAGCTTTCTTGCGACCCGCCCAGCCCTTGGCTACGACGGCGGAACTCCTGTACGCCCCCAACGTTTTTCGGTACGGGAAATTCAGGGAATGACGTAAATAAGTCTTTTGCCTTGGTGGTAGTCACTGCAATAGCACTCAGCCCGATTTCCAAGGCATTCGCCGGTGAACCGGTGTTCGGCGGCCCTATCGTATATGGTCGCCTCAACCTGACCCTCGAACGAGCGAAGATCGAGGATGCCGAGGCCAATACCAGATTTGTTGATAACGGTTCGCGGCTCGGCATGCGTGGGGGGAAAAGCATTGGCAGTGATGTTGCTGCGATGATCCATGTGGAGGCCCGGCTACGGAACGATCCCAACGGCTGGATCGTCAAGAGCCGGGATACCTGGGTGGGGCTTCAGGATGTCAAGCTTGGTATCGTAAGGTTCGGCATGATGGAGGGACCGCTCTATCATGCGACTTACGACGAAGTCAGTATGCACAACCACGACAGCGGTAGGTCGTCCGATAAATTACTGGCGGAAGACGCTGTCGGCGGGCGCTTGTCGAGAGCCATTTATTACCGCGCCCCTATAGAAGGCACCATCAAGGTAGAGTTGCTGCACGCATTTCTATCGAAGGACTCCGCGAAGGCCAACGCCTCCAATCCTAGTCGAGACGAGCTCGCGCTGACTTACGAGGCTGGAACCTCGTGGATTGCCGGCGGATATGCCGCGAGCCGGAATCTCAAGGTGGGTAAGGCGTGGACGCTGGCTGGGGCTACCACCGTCAACAGTATCATTCTGGCCGGGCTGTACGAGGGATCAGCAACCATTCCCCTGGGAGGAAGTAACAGCCTATCGCAACTACGTCCGGATCGCCGCAAATTACCCAGTCGGCAAGCACGAGCTTCATATCAACTACGGTGTGACGGGGGGCTGGTCGACGACGCCTGATAGCGGTGCTAACCAAGCTACGCTGGGCTACAACTACAACCTCACCGAGCAGGCCAAGGTATATGTGTTTGCTACCCGCATTGGCAACAAGGGAAATGCTTCTTACAGTTTTCTGGATGACACATCCAGTAGCCTTGCCAACAGTTCGATAGCCCTTGGCTTCCGCCGCAATTTCTGATCAAAGCCGCCGCATTGCGTTGAGGAGACCAACAAGGTTCAAGGATGCTTTGAGTATCGGGCATCCATTTTGCCAAGTTGCCTGAGTGAATCATAACAAAGAGAAGAAAAATATCTTTGATGATTTGGTTAAGCAAGCTGCAATTTATGTCGAATTGATTGATCTGGCCGAGTAAAGTCTAGCGGTAAGCAAGGCAAATCCCGGCAACACTTTGCCCTGCTCCTGTAACTACTCTTCAATATCCTTATCTTTGTCTACTTGAATGTCCAGTTTTTTCATTTTTTCCCAGAGGTTCTTGCGGCTGATGCCCAAGCTGGCGGAGGTATGGCCATAATGCCACTGGTTGCGCTCTAGTGCCTGCAGGATGAATTTGCGTTCGCAGCTACTGAGGTAAGCCGACAAGTTGTCTTCACAGGTAATTTCTCCAGCCTGTTGCTGGAAGGGCGTTTCATCAAAAAACGCGGCTGTTTCCAGCGTAGCCTGGGAAGACATGATGCATGCTCTCTCGACACTGTGCTTGAGTTCGCGCAGGTTGCCCGGCCACGGGTAGTCAAGCAGGGCGCGTTCCGCAATGGGCGGGATCGAGCGGCTTTCACTTCCAGGCTGCTCGGCACCTTGATGCAGGAACTGTTGTGCAAACCAGAGAATATCCTCCTTGCGATCGCGCAGCGGGGGAATGCGCAAGCGTATTACGTGGATACGGTAGTACAGGTCTTCGCGGAAGGTGCCTTCTTCAACCATTTTTTTCAAATCGCGATTCGTGGCACAAATCAGGCGCACATCCACCGGGATCGGTGTTTCCCCGCCGACGCGAACGATGCGGCGCTCCTGGATGGCACGCAGCAGCTTGACTTGCATAGATAGCGGCATATCGCCGATTTCGTCCAGAAACAGTGTACCGCCATGCGCCTGTTCAATAACGCCCTTGCGGGTGCGCGCCGCGCCGGTAAAGGCGCCTTTTTCATAGCCAAACAATTCGGATTCGAGCAGGGTTTCCGTGATCGCGCCGCAGTTGACCGGCACGAACGGCAAGGCGTCCGCTCCTTCGCGTGAATGTTTGTGGATAAGCTGAGCGACGTATTCCTTGCCAACACCGGATTCGCCCGTAATCAGTATCATGTTTGCCAGGCGTGCCAGCCGCGGAATGCTTTCTTCGATGCTGCGCATGACTGGGGAGATGCCCAAAGTATGGGTGCTTTTCTCTTCTGGCGGCGCAAATCTTGGGGGCGGGCAGAGCTTGCAGATTTTCTCGATCATCAGATCGAGATCAAATGGCTTGCTGATGTAATCTGCGGCACCGAGCTTGAGCAGCCGCACCGCGCGGTCAATCGAGCCATAGCCGGTAATGAAGATGAAAGGGGGGAGCGTTTGCTTTTCCGCAAGCAGCTTTTCAAAGAGTTCTTCGCCGTTCAGGCCGGGCAGGCGGATGTCGCTGATGACCATGCAATAGTTATTATTGTTGATGGCGTGCAGCGCATCGGTGCCGGTCTGATACCAGTCAACACGCAAACCTTCCAACGCGAAACGGTCGCATAGCGACTCGCCCATGATCTCATCATCCTCTACCAAGCAAAGAAAAGGTCGTGCGGTTTTATTCATGGTGGTCAATTTTTCTGCAAGGGAAGTTGAACGGTAAATCGGGTTTCATCCGGTTCGCTTTGCACCGAGACATGCCCGCCCAGTTGCTGCACTATCTGATAGATTACCCAAAGCCCGAGGCCGCTGCCAGTTTCATTCTGCGAAATGAAAGGCTCGAACAGGTAGGCCACTTTTTCCTTGGGGATGTAGGAGCCACTGTTGGCGACATCAATGATGAGGTTACCATTTTCGCTATAGATGTCCAAGATAACCTGGCCGTGTTCCTGCGTTGCCTGGACGGCGTTCAGCAGCAGGTTGATGATGACCTGCCTGACCAGGGTGGATGGCAATGATCGGATACCGGCAATGTCGATTTCCCCTGTGAAATTAATTTGTTTGGCCTTCACGTCGGGCTGTATCAGAGTGCGGATGTCCTCTACGTCATTCCGGTCGAAGGGGCGTGTCTTCGATTTTGCTTCCACCAGTAGTGCCGCGACCGTTTCTTTGATCTGGATGAGTCCGCGCTCCAGAATGGAAAGGGTTTTCAGGGTTAATGCGTCTTGCGTGCCATGGCGTTTGTAGGTGCTGATGGCGTTAAGCATGCCACCCAGCGGGTTGTTGATTTCGTGGGCAATGCCGGCAGTCAGCCGACCAATCGCGGCGAGACGACTGGATGAGATGACTTGCTGTTGAAGTTGCTCTTTTTCTTTGAGTTCGGCGAGCATGCCTTTGAAGGCTTTGCCAAGCTGCCCTATTTCGTCATCTGATTCTTCAAGCATGATTTCGCCCGATTCCGGCAGGTTGGGCGTGATGTTGCGCATTGCGTCAGAAAGCTGCAGCAATGGTGCCGCCATCTTGCGCCCCCAATACATGCCCAATGGCAGTAATACGATGATCACCAGCAAGGTAGTCAGGATGGCGCCTTGGGTCAAACTGTAAAAACTCGACATGAATGGCGATTTGGGGTAACTCATGACCAGGGTGCCAATACGTAACCCATCCGATTGAATCGGTATGAGCAAAAACAAGTTGGCTGATTTGTGCGGCTCAATAATTGTAGGAACCGGATTGTGCAAATCCGGCAAGGATTTCAGTATTTCGGCGTAGCGTGGTTCGATGGCAGTCGGATCGCTCAATAGTGGAAAGCGCTCCGGCTGTGTGGCGACATAGACTTTGTTTGCGGCGTTGAGAATGAGGATGTACTCCGCTCCCTGATCCGGGGCGTGATATTCCGGTATGCGGAATGGGGCGTTGATGATTTCGAGCGAGCGCCATACGTCGTCATGCAACATGGGTTGGACGACAGTATCGGCAATGACGCGCCCCATTCTGTCTGCATTGGCAATCATGTTGTTGCGCAGGTCCTCAATGCCGCGATATACCAGCGTTGATGCCAATACGAAAGCAGTCACGCTTACCAGCACGGTAACGCGCAAGGGAATCTTGTATTTGAGGCTGATGTTTTTGAGATGCAGCATTATTTTTCAGATGCACTATTTCTGGTGTTCGCAACAAACCGGGCCATTTCTTCGATGCCGTCAAAAAGGTGATCGTCGCCGTATACAAAATTATCCAGATTAAGCTTTTTCATCAGGCGGCTGCCAACTTTATCTTGCGCCATGTGAAGCAGCGCTTGCTGCAGGGCAGCGATGTCCTGTTTTGGGGTGACGGCGCTTGCCACAAAGGGAGGGTGCCCGAATGGCGGGGATTTGCTCACAATCCGGGTTTTTGAAGTTAGTTCAGGATGCGCCAGCACCAGCGTGTCCCACACATAACCGTCAACCGCGCCGCCTTGTGCCAGGCCGATCGCGACTGCCTCGACCACTTTGCGATGACTCCAGGTGAAAAATGATTTGGAGAAAAATGAGGTTGGATTGCTGCCTTGCTTCGCCAGCAAGTATTCGGTGTAGAGGTGGCCTGAATTCGAGTCAGGATCGGAGAAAGCAAAATTTTTCCCGCGCAGGTCATCCAGCGATCGGGTCTGCTTATCGGAACTGGGGACGATCAGATAGGACTGGTAAAGAGGCTTCCCTTGATAGAGCGGCACGGCAACCAGTCGGAAAATCTTTTTGTTGCGCACATACGGGTAGCCGCACAGCCAGGCGAAATCGAGTTTTCCACTGCTCAGCAATTCGACAATCTCGCGATAAGTGCCGCGTTGAACGAATATCACCGGCTGATTCAGATGGTGTTGCAAGTAGTCGCGCCATTCATTGATAAATGTCGCTTGATCGTCCAGAAATACCGGGGTCAAACCTATGCGGATCGGCGGCCCGGACGGTTGCTCGGTCGCGTGCAAACCCGTTGCGAACGGCAAAGCCAGCAGCAAGAGCAGTATGCGGAGCAGCGCCGCCAGGTTAACTGCGGCATTTGCCGCGTGCGCAATGTTTGGGCCGGTTGCAGGTTTGTTGGGAACCCCGGTATCGGGCAGTTGCCGCCGCCCCTCAATGCAAATTTCCGGCAATAGAATATGCCGGCTATGGCGCAGCGGCTGTCTATCGTTCATGCGGGTAGCTCATATTTCATATTTTCAGATATCGGACTCGCGCCAAGATTTGACGGCAGGCGATTCTTGGTCTGCCTGTGGCGTGCCCTTGACCTCTTGCGCCGCCTTGAGATCGCCAAACAAAAAATTGTCGAAGGCGGTTACGCTGTCGGCCTTTGTCCATACGCCGACACTGCCGGCGCCGCTGATATGGGTGTCTTCGATATCAATGTAACTTTTCCCGTTCAGCAGGATGCGTATCCGATTCCCGCTAAATTCGACGCGCAGCGTGCCCCATTGTCCGCTGGGCACTTGGGCGTCCGTATACTTGAGCGTGTGGCGCTTCCCTCGCTCCATGTAGTACAGGGAAACATTGTTCTCGAGAGCATTGGCGCGTGCCACGTAGTAATTCTCGCTGTCCTTCCAGCGCCAGACCAGCCCCCCAGCCTGATCCTCCCGTCCGCCCAAGGGCTTGAACCCGGATTCGACAAAACCGTCAGCAAGCGCGACATCACGTTTCACACACCAGGGAAAGGCGCCGCCGCCGGACTGGATCAGAACATTGGGTTTACTTGGCGCCGTCGCTTCTGCCTCCACGAACCACACCGGCGAGCCGCTGCCTGTTACGCCACACGACCATCCGCGAGGTGGTGCCCCAACCTTGTCCTGGTCAAATCCCTCGGCCAATGCAAGGGAAATAGTGAATGCGATTATCAGCGCAGCGAACATAACGAACTTGATTGTAAGCGAATCCAGCCATTTAAAATATGAGCTGACAGTGTACATGGCGCTCTCCTTGAAATATAAGCATGCCGGGTCGTTAAAAGGCTGTAACGGCAAGAACTCCGGCCCCAGCCGGTGGAATTTAGAGCTTGTCCGCAAATAATACGCATGGGCGTATTATTTGCGGACAAGCTCTTCTTCATTTGCTGTCTGGCCATACCAGCCCCGCGTGGCATTGGCGATCTTCACCACCAGCAACATCACCGGCACTTCGATCAGCACGCCGACCACGGTGGCCAACGCCGCGCCGGACTGGAAGCCGAACAGGCTGATGGCGGTGGCCACCGCCAGCTCGAAGAAGTTGCTCGCGCCAATGAGCGCCGATGGCGCGGCCACGCAGTGCGCCACGCCCAGGCGGCGGTTCAGCCAATACGCCAGACCGGAGTTGAACAGCACCTGGATCAGGATCGGCACGGCCAGCATGGCAATGATGAGAGGTTGGGCGATGATGGCCTCGCCCTGAAAGGCGAACAGCAGCACCAGCGTCAGCAGCAACGCGGCGATGGAAAGCGGACTCAGCACAGACAGGACATGATGCAGCGCCGCCATCCCGCCGCGAGCCAACAGCACTTGGCGCCACGCCTGCGATAACAACACCGGCAATACGATATAGAGCACGACCGAGACCAGCAGCGTATCCCACGGCACTGCGATGCTCGCGACACCGAGCAGCAACGCCACCAGCGGCGCGAAGGCGAAAACCATGATGGCATCGTTGAGCGCCACCTGGCTCAGGGTGAACAGCGGCTCACCGTTCACCAGGCGGCTCCACACAAACACCATCGCGGTGCACGGCGCGGCGGCCAGCAGGATCAGCCCGGCGATATAGCTGTCGAGTTGATCCTGCGGCAGGTAGCCGGCAAACACTTGGCGGATGAACAGCCAGCCGAGAAAGGCCATCGAAAAAGGCTTCACGCCCCAGTTGATGAACAGCGTAACGCCCATGCCGCGCCAGTGCTTGCGCACTTCATGCAAAGCCGTGAAGTCGATGCGCAGCAGCATCGGGATGATCATCACCCAGATCAGCAGGCCGACCGGAAGGTTGACGCGGGCGATCTCCAGCCCGCCCAGCCATTGAAACGGCGCAGGAACCAATTGTCCCAATACCACGCCGACGATGATGCACAGGAAGACCCAGACGGTCAGGTAACGTTCGAATAAACTCATGGCTTAATCCTTTTTGTGCCCAATGTCGGTCTGAGACGGCAATTTATCCGGCAGCCAGTTCCAGCAAGCGCGCTACGCCAACTGGCTCATCCTTGAGTAGAGGAACAACCGCATAGCGCTGTGCATACTGACTGGCGACTGCATTGATTTCGCGCAGCTCATTCGCCGCTCTTTGGCGCAGTAGCGGTGATTTGGCAGAGGCTGCCGCCACACTGGTATTGATGATCCATGCCCAAGGTTCAATACCGGCGCGGCGCAAATCGGCTTGCAGATTGGCGGCTTCCAGCACCGGCGTGGTTTCTGCCAACGTCGCGACCAGCACCTTGGTTTGCTTCACGTCCTGAAGTTGCATCATCGGGGTGGTGAAGTGCATTCCCTTATCGCCCATCTGTCGCGACACTTCCCGGTGATAAGCGCCCGTCGCATCGAGCAGCAACAACGTGTGCCCGGTCGGCGCTGTATCCATGACCACAAACTTTTTGCCTGCCTCGCGAATGATGCGGGAGAAAGCCTGAAACACGGCAATCTCTTCGGTACAGGGCGAGCGCAGATCTTCTTCCAGCAGCGCGCGGCCTTGCGCATCGAGTTGCACGCCCTTGGTGTCCAGCACATGCTGTCGGTAGCGTTCGGTTTCCGCATGAGGGTCGATGCGGCTTACCGTCAGATTTTCGAGGGAGCCAATCAGCGTTTCCGTCAGATGCGCGGCGGGATCGGATGTCGTGAGATGCACCGGCAAACCACGGTGCGCCAGTTCCACAGCGATTGCTGCCGCCAGTGTGGTTTTGCCCACACCGCCCTTGCCCATCAGCATCACCAGGCCGTGGCCATCTGCGGCGATGCCATCAACCAGCTCGGACAGATGAGGCTCATCAAACAATATGGGTTTATCGGCCAAGTCTATAGCCAGCGCTGGCGTATCTGTCAGCAACTGGTGCAGCGCATCCAAGCCAACGAGGTTAAAGGATTTGAGTTCAACCTTGTCCAAAGGCAGCGTCTTCAATACGTCAGGGATTGCGTTCAGCGCGGCGAGCTCACGCTCGTGTATGGCCGCAGCCAGCGGGTCATTCTCCGCTTCGATTTTTGGCAGAACACCGTTGATGACCAGATACTGCTGCTTCAATTCGATGGCAGCAAGTTCTTCATGCGTGTGTGCGACTTCGCGCAAGGTGGCCTGCTGCGCACGGGCAACCAGAATCAGCCGGGTGCGAGATCGGAAGAGCGTCGTGTAGGGAAAGAGTGTAGATCTCGGTGGTCGCCGTATCATTAAAAAAAAA
>FZPX01000168.1_pt1 | contig 19128 bp, 19 predicted proteins | sample 1534791 | NCBI WGS metagenome assembly FZPX01 (sample SAMEA104161951, study PRJEB21768) | metagenome | biome: subterrestrial habitat; feature: phreatic zone; material: underground water | place: France | collected 2016-06-01 | depth 60 m | reverse complement strand
TTTTTTTTTAATGATACGGCGACCACCGAGATCTACACTCTTTCCCTACACGACGCTCTTCCGATCTCTGTAAATGCTATTTACAAACCATACTCTGTAAATGTAATATACAAACATAGGGCTGTAAATGTACTTTACAGCCTATAATTTGTATTAACACAAAGTTTATTACGGAGGAAAAGTGAGCTATCCCATTAAAACCCTCAGCCAGCTGCCTTTAATTCTCAAGGGGTTTCGCAAAGAGCGCGGACTAACTCAGGCAGCTATGGCCGAAAAGTTGGGAATCACTCAGCAAAGTTATGCCTACTTTGAAGCCAATCCAGCGACAACCACGCTTGACAGGCTTTTCATGGTGCTGCGCATATTGGGTGTTGAAATCTCTCTGAACCAAGCCGTTTCCGTCACAAGCATGAGTCGCACCTCCCCTGCTATAGGCAAGGACGCCACCGTTGTCAAAACTTCAAATCAGAAGATCCGCAAAACAGCCAGCGCAGAAACAATTAAGAAAAATAAATCGTCAGCGGTTATAAAACCGGGCCGCATTATTTCCATCAGACAGAAGAAGGAAAGTTGGTAATCATGGGACGCCGCTCAAAGACACAAAAGTTGAACATCTGGATGAACGGCATCCCGGTAGGGTACTGGGAGACCACCCGGCAAGGCGAACGACTTGGCTACTTTAATGAGTGGCTCGCTGATGAACAAGGCCGCCCTTTATCTTTATCACTCCCCTTTTTGCCGGGCAACGCGCCCTACCACGGACAGATCGTTACTGACTATTTCGACAATCTCTTGCCCGACAACGACACCATTCGCCGTCGCTTGGCTCAGCGCCACCAAACAGGGGGGATTGATCCCTTTCAACTGCTCGCGAAGCTAGGCCGCGACTGCGCTGGCGCAATACAACTTCTTCCAGAAGATGAAGCGCCGTCGGATCTGTATGAAATCAGGGGCAAAATATTGAGCGTAGCTGAGATCGCCCAACTACTGCGCAACACCACATCTGCTCAAGCATTGGGGCAACATGATCACGATGAGGATTTAAGACTTTCCATTGCGGGTGCTCAAGAAAAAACTGCTTTATTGCACCATAAGGGGCAATGGCTCCTGCCCCATGGGAGCACTCCGACAACTCACATTTTTAAACTGCCCTTAGGCTTGGTCGGCCATATGCAGGCCGATATGCGCACCTCGGTTGAAAACGAATGGTTGTCCTCGAAAATCGTGAATGCTTACAAAATTCCGATAGCGAGGTGCGAAATCGAACACTTCGAAGACAAGAAAACTCTCGTTGTAGAACGATTCGACCGAGCACCCTCAAGCGATGGCAGCTGGATCATCCGTCTTCCTCAGGAAGATATGTGTCAAGCAACGGCTACGTCGCCACTACGCAAATATCAGTCAGACGGTGGGCCTGGTATCGCTCAAATCATGGAGCTACTTCTCGGGTCGGACAATGCCGAACAAGACCGGAGAAACTTCTTCAAGGCTCAGCTCATTTTTTGGGTGCTTGCCGCCACTGATGGCCACGGAAAAAACTTCAGCATTACTCATCTGGCAAGGGGCAGCTATCACGCCACACCAATCTATGACGTACTTTCTGCTCATCCCGTAATAGGAAAAGGAAAGAATAAAATCCCGCAGCAGAAAGCAAAACTCGCAATGGCGGTGAGGGGAAGTACCAATCACTACCTGATCGAGAAGATCCAGCGACGGCACTGGATTGCCCAAGCCCAACAAGTCGGACTCGGGGCAGAAGCGGCAGAGCAATTGATTGAGGAAATCATTGAGTCAACGGATGCCGTGATTAACGAAGTGAGCAAACTGTTGCCTGACAACTTTCCTATGGATATCGCAGAGGCGATTTTCAGTGGAATGAAAAAGCATTGCGCTAAGTTAGCAACTATCCACAGTTGAGGGGATAGAAATCTTGCCGGGAAGTAGCGTGCTTGATAAGCTTACGCGCAACCCAGTGCAGTTATAATCATGCCTTACATGCGCCTTACTGCAATATTCAATATCTATATATTGCTCTATAGAGTAATGTATAGATTGACATTAGTGCTGTATAATGCATAATAACAAACATGAAATCGCGCTTTAAAGACCTCAAACAACGTCAGCTAGATGCAGGGCTGACACGCTGGCGCTCCGCAGAACTGCCAGCGCGTCCCCCTTCGGGCTGGATAAAGGCGATCCGTGAAGCACTCGGCATGCCAGCGGCACACCTTGCCAAGAGGCTGGGGTTGGTGCCTTCAACGGTGCTTCGACTGGAGACCTCCGAGGCCGACGACACCATCAGCTTGGGCAGCCTGCGACGAGCGGCAGAAGCGCTGGATTGCGAATTGCAATATGCCCTAGTGCCCAGGAAATCCATCGCACAAACCATGGAATCGCAGGCCAACAAATTGGCCCGTGAACGCATGGCGGCGGTTGTGCATACGATGGCACTGGAAGCGCAGGCCACTTCAAACGAAACCGTCGATACCCAGGTGAAAGAATTGGCGGAGAGCCTCCTCAAAGGATCCAGGCGGGAGCTATGGCGGTAAAACTTGATTACCTGCCAGGTGCCACCCCGCTGGATGCTGACGAACTCGCCTGTTTGATACCCAAACACATCACCACTCAGGGCGAACTCAATGAATGGGAGCAACTCAACATCGAGCATGGTGAAACATGGGCGCGGCGGCAACGTAAAGAAATTCTCGATGAGTCATTCGTGCGCCAACTGCACAAGGAGATGTTCGGTGAAACCTGGAGTTGGGCAGGCAACTTTCGCAAGTCAGACAAAAACATCGGTGTCGAATGGCAGCAGGTTGGTGTGAAATTGCGTGACCTGCTTGACGATGTGCGCTACCAGATCGACCACGCCACGTACCCTCCCGACGAAATCGCCGCACGCTTTCATCATCGCCTGGTCGCCATTCATCCATTTCCAAATGGCAATGGCCGCCATGCGCGGATGATGGCTGATTTGCTGATACAAAAGCTCGGTCAGCCGCGATTTACTTGGGGTAGCAAAAGCATCTCTGAAGCGACCGAAACGCGCATAAGCTACATCGACTCCTTGCGTGCCGCCGACAGTGGCAACATCCAGCCGCTGCTGGCCTTTGTTAGAAGCTAGGGAAAAGACCTTCATGAAAATAACCCTCGCCCGCGAACATCGCAAAACATTGGAAACCGTGTTTGCTCAGGCGCGTGGTGTTGCCGAATCAGGTGAGGTCAACGCACTGCAAGCTCTTGCGGTCGGCGCGAAGGAAGCTCCTTGGCATTTCACCAATGCTCAGAAAAACAGCGCGTGCGATTGCGTGCGCACGGGGGGCATACTACGAGACTGCTTGCCTATCAGATTTTTTAGTCAAAGAGTCTGCCAATTCTATAAGTCGCGCCCCCAAATCCCTCATATCGGCAACTGAAATGGACTCGGAATTTATTTCAAGCTTAACGCGCCCTTTTCTCAGAATACAGAAGGAAACTGATACATCATCCATAAGTGTTTGATATTCGCCACCGCTAGGCAAACATTCGTCAATCAGCCTATAAAGACACTCGCTAAAATCTTGCTTTAGCCATTGCAGTGATTCGCTATCAGCCCATGCTTCTACCACGCTATATTCATCACCAATCTGCTCGAACTTCAAAAACCACCAGCATTGACCAACCCATCTGCCTGCACGAAAGATGTAGAACCAAGGGGCATCAAAGTACATAAACCATTTATTGTCCTGATCGCCCATAAACCCTTTTCGAATGCGTTGGAATTGGTCTGCCGAAAACTGAGCATCGAAAGCGACTTTCACGGCTTTATCGGGAAGAGGAATAACTTCCATCAAATAACGTGCGTAAATTTTGGCTATTGTTTCATCACGCACCACAAAACGGATGGTTTTAAGGCCATCCAACATAGGGCTCGATTCTTTGATAACATTGATGCAGATTCTGGTTGATTCTTCGATTGGAAATCCATATGCGCCTGTGGATATTGCAGGTATAGCCAATGAAGAAATTTTGTTTTTTTCAGCAAGTATCAGGATATTGAAGTAGCAGGATGCCAACTTTTCTTTGGCATCTGAATCCTTGTTGTACTGTGGTCCGCATCAATGAACAATGTAGCGATTGGGCAGCAAAAATCCTGGCGTGACGACTGCATCACCAACACCAATGGGGGCAATTCCCCCACATGCATTAGCTAGTTCCTTAGCGCCTGCAGCACGAAAGATTGCTTCACTGACGCCTGAGCCAGAAAGCAATTTTGAGTTGGCGGAATTCACTATCGCATCCATATCAGGTTGCTCGGCAATATCTCCAATCACAATCTGAATTTCGGCAACTCCAATATTTCTACTTGCGTAAACTGTGGTCATATGCCTTACCATTTTAAATTCTGCTAGCTAATACTGGATGATCGTCTACGCTTATCTGAGCTCGTGCGCGCCGGATCAGTGTTGTCCATTCTGGATCACTCCCGATATTCGCACCGTATACTTTTACGTCGAAGGGGGCATCGCTTAACAACCACGCCAAAAACTCCCGCTTGCCGATTATGACTTTCCCACCCTCTTTGCCGCGTGAGTATCGGCCATCCCGCCCCGGATAGTTGATGATCTTATCGCCATCTTCGTTGAGTTGAGATTCATTCCAGTTGAACAGGATTTCGCCGATGTCACCACGACCCAGACCTTTGGCGATGGCGTTGAACGCCTTGCCAACAGCCACATTACTCATTGATGACACCAACACAGCCCCCCTCCGATCTCATACGTTTGCTGTTGAGCTGACAATCTGCTTGATGCCGCCCTCTTTAATCCAGCGGTCGATCGAGTCTTGCGCCGCGTTCAGATAATCCATCAGCTCGTCCGGCATACCTTCATTTTCATCTCGACCGCCGAAGTGCTCCAATAAGGAATCCATAACATTTTCCTCACAGAAACCACCATAGCAGTTTGCGTCCACGTAATCGTGAAGGGCAGAAAACGATGGGCAATCAGCCGGCACTCGTCCGTTTTTAACGTCATCAATGATTTCCTGCTTCATAACCTCGATTGATTCATCTAGTGTTGGCGCTGTCGCGGTCATTTCGTTGCTCCTTATGTTCGTTGCGGGGGAGTAGATTGGGTATCGCTACTCATTTGGTATTTGACAAGCTTTCCTTCACCGAAGAATCTCCCGTATCAGCGTCCAGACCGTTTCCGGCATCGGACGAAACCCCTTGGAGTCGGTGGGGAGCAGCCAGTTATCGAGTGCGCGTTTACTGGCTCCGATACGGTCCGCGAATTTCTGTCTGGTCATGTTCAGGCGCTGCATCGCATCGCGTAAAAAATCCTGCTGGGCTTGCTTGGCCATTTTGGCATCGACTCCGAAAAATACGTACTCAGCGAGTATTGTACTCACTGAGTATTTGCATGGCAATTAAAAATACACGGGAAATACACGGAACAACATTACTTGGGACTAAAAAGCCGAGCTGACGCGACGCAGGTGCATTCCAGTACGAGATTCTACGCAAACGAGGTAAAATCCGCGACCATGCCATATTTTCATCCGATGCTACCAATGCCAATCAGCTACCTTTTCGAACACAATGATGGCTGGCAAAGAACCATTTAAAGTAATCGACGTTTTCGCAGGTCCTGGGGGGCTTGGAGAGGGCTTTGCAGCCCTACACCAAGACTCGGGAAAGTCATCATTCCAACTCGCTCTTTCCATCGAAAAAGACCCCGATGCCCACAGCACGCTGATGCTGCGTAGTTTTTATCGTCAATTCGATCGTGAAAGTATACCGAAGGAATATTGGTCTTACGCCAAGGGCAAGATCACCAAAACGGAGTTATTCGATTTATACCCACAGCAAACTCAAGCTGCCGCAGCCGAGGCTCAATGCATCGAGCTCGGCAAAAACCCGCATCAGGATGTTAAAAAACTCATCAGCCAGAGACTGAATGGCAGTGAGAAATGGGTGCTGGTGGGAGGACCTCCCTGCCAGGCATATTCGCTGGTCGGGCGGGCGCGCATGAAGAAGAACAACCCTGATTTCGAGGATGATGTGCGCCACTTCCTCTACAAGGAATATCTGCGGATCATCGCTGACCACCGCCCTCCCGTGTTTGTGATGGAGAACGTGAAGGGGATACTTTCCGCGCAGCATTCGGGCAAAAATATTATCGAGAGCATATTGAGCGATCTGCGAAAGCCCTGCTTGGCCATTAGCGGTCGCAAATCGGGGCTCGGCTACAAACTATTCTCGCTGGTGGATAACAAGCCTCCCGAAGACTGTGATCCTGAAGATTTCCTGGTTAAAGCGGAACTGTATGGCATTCCTCAGGCCAGGCACCGCATGCTCATTCTGGGTGTCCGTGATGATATAAATATCACGCCCGGAATACTGCAAAAATCGGAAGCAACTTCCGTGGCACAGGCGATAGGAGACCTTCCAAAAATACGCAGCAAAGTATCCAAGGAGCCCGACACGCTTGAACTCTGGCAAGATATTCTTGGCTCGGTATCATCGGCGTCCTGGTATCGAGAAGGGCGGAAAAACAGTTTGTCGGAAACCATCAAAAAAATCGACAGGGCTTTGGTCGAGATACAGAAGCAGGACCTGATGACCGGTGCTGAAACCATGACTTATACAGGTAGCCCCAAGATATTTCCGGAGTGGTATCGGCACGGCTGCGAAGGGGTGGTGACCAACCATGCGGGCAGAGGACACATGAGAAGCGACTTGCATCGCTACCTCTTCTCATCCGCTTTTGCTGCTGTCAACGGGAGAACAGCACATCTTAGCGATTTTCCGAAAGCACTTCTTCCCGCACACGCCAACGTCCAGGAGGGCGTTAAGAACAATCACTTTTCGGATCGTTTCAGGGCGCAGGTAGGCAGTAACCCATCAACCACGATCACTTCCCACATCTCCAAAGACGGGCACTACTTCATCCATTACGACCCATCACAATGCCGCAGTCTGACGGTAAGAGAAGCCGCCAGGTTGCAAACGTTTCCCGACAGCTACAAATTCGAAGGCGGCAGAACGTCGCAGTATCACCAAGTCGGCAATGCCGTGCCCCCACTGCTATCGATGAAGGTTGCCGAGATAGTCCACGATATTCTGAAGCGAATGAAGGTCTAGCTTGGATACACTATCCCCGGATAAACGCAGCTGGAATATGTCCCGCATCCGTGGAAAGAATACGAAGCCAGAGCTTGCCGTCCGCTCGATGCTCCATCGCCTGGGATACAGATTCAGGATCGCGGATAAAACTCTTCCCGGAAAACCCGATATAGTTCTTCCCAGATACAGGGCCGTCGTTTTTGTCCATGGCTGTTTCTGGCATCGGCATCCACGATGTAAATATGCTTACACGCCCAAATCCAAGATAGAGTTCTGGAGCCAGAAATTCGAGTCGAATGTGCTGCGTGACAAAAACAATCTATCCCTTCTCAAGAGGTCTGGCTGGCTCCCTGTCGTAATATGGGAGTGCGAAATTGAACGCGATGCCACTGCCACGCTGAATAAGGTATCCCGAGTTCTCAAGCGACGTCTGAAAAAGCTGGCCGCTGCTTGAGAAGAATCCGCATCAACGTATTTCGGGTATGTTTTCGGCAGGCTCCGAGTAGGTGGCACCTAAAACGGCATCTCGACATTCGGGTTTCTTGGCCCACTCGGAAACCATCCGGCCTGCCGCAGTTCTGTGGAGGACGTCGTTCACTTCCCTTGCCCAAATGGCTATCTGCGAGAGCAACTCCTCAGACACGCCCTGACGGAGCCAAATGCGGTCGAGGTCTATCTTATCCCCCAGCCTATCGGCCAGAACCGATACGACGTAGGCGGCCACATTTGCTTGGAATGCTTGGAACATGGGGCGCACAAGTTTTTGCGTGTCTTTGAATATCTTGGTTTTGGCTATCATTGCCTTGTATTCCGCCACACCAGGCATCGGTGTCTCATCACCCTCTTCCCCCGAAAGTGATGCCATGAAGCGATCGAAGTTTTTCTGGGAGCCGAGACTTACCACATCGGGTTTTCTATCCCAAGCATTGATGTATTTGGCCAGATCCGTCTTGGTGATTTTCCGGGAGGGCGGGATGGCATCCTTCAGAACTTTCAACTTGGCTGGTGTAATTCCCTCGCGACTCAGAAGCGTGTTGTAGCTTCCCGCAGCCCGTTCGTAAAACCAGCGACCGATGCCGTCGGGACAATAAACGGTAAGCGAGAGTTTTTCGACCTCGACGTGGAACGGTTTGTTGGCGGAAAGATCGGATTGCCTGACCGCATTCTGGCTGTTGGCGAAACGTGAGATGTCGGAGACCAACGCCTCCTCTCTGGCTAGATCCTGCTCGCGCATTACGATGATTTTCGCGGGCACACGTACCCTGCTCAGATCCGTCTCGGGAAACTTCTTCTTTGCGAAATAAAGCGAGGCCGTGGTCTGTCCACCGTTCACTATCTGCATGCCTTTCATCCAAGCGATGCCCATAGCTCCATCATCGGTTTTTTCGTATCGAACTTCATCGGCCACGAGCACGATCCCGTTGTTGTAGGCCATGAAGTGTCCTGGATTCGTGCGCAGGGTATTCTGTATACCCGCATTCACACCCTTGCCCTTCACGCTAAGGAACGAGCGAACATTGGCCTCCAGCAGCCTGGAACCGAATTTCTCGTAGACGAACCGCAGTGCTTCACCAGGAATCGCAGTAAGGGCGTAATCGTATTCGTTGGGTGCGCCAGGAACGTATACACAGGGCAAAGGGGAACCCGACACCTTGATGAAGTCGATAACCAGTTCGTCGCGCGGCTTACCCTCGGACCAGTGGCGGTAAAGACGCTCGATATCCATGACCTCAAGGCGAACGGACTTTCCGGCTATCTCCCTGGTTTTGAAACTTTTGGCTTTGGCGACTTTATCGGTCAGGACGTAAACCCTTACCTGTTCGAGACCGTTGTATATCTCCTGAATGGTGAGCGCCAGCGAAAGTACCTCGTCAGACGGATCCAGTTTCGGAGCCATCTTTCCTTCGGCGCAGAGGCTTAAGAAGCGTATGCACTGCTCGACTGCCATTTTGGTATCCGCATCAGGAACGGGAGTGAGCTCGTCGACACCCTCGTACAGGCTCACGAACAGATCCAGCTGATCGGCCTCGTCAGACATCGCATAACCGCTCAAACGCAGGACGGCATTACCGAATTTTCCAGTAAAGTGGCAGACGACTGGCTCGAACGTCATTCCGATTTCCGCCATATGCTGCATGACCACCTCGGAAAAAACCATTTCCGCGAAGGGATTGCCATCGCTCATCTGCGCTCTGACATCGGTCTGTGTTTCCAGCAAGAATTCGGATAGGTCCATTTTTAAATCACTCCCAGTTTCTTAAATACAGTTTCAGGCTCAAGGTTCTCCCCGAGAATCTTGTCGAGATCTATCTCATACTTTGCTCTTCTGATTCCCATCGGCACCGATGCGTGGGTCAAGCGAGGAAATTCATCCCCCACCTCAATGATCTTCATCCCCACCAAGGAGAATCGACGCGGATACCTGTCGACATGTGCATCAAAATATCCTGCGGCCAGAAGCCTGTCAGAAAATAGTTGTTCCGCTCCCGTGCCGCCAATCAAAAGCCGACGGATGAGGGCGACGAATTCCGGCAGGTTCTGCCCCGACTCGGTTTGGGAAAGTCGGATCCCAGCGATGAATAGCGGTTGGCGAATTGAATCATCCAACTGTTCGAGCGAACCTATCTTGGCCGGAAAACCTCCGGTCGAAACGGTAGCCTTCACCTCCACAGCACCCGTGCCAACCTCAAAGTCCTGAATCCCGTCGAGCGGCCCCACCCAAGACTCCACCGCCGTCGGTGCCGGAATGCCAGCTTCGACCATGCATGCCAGAAACGACAGTTCTCCGATCAGGCCGATTTCGGCCTCGGGCTCCAGCCCTTGAGCGCCACGGCGCATGAATTCCTGCCAGGCTCGCACCCTACCGAGGAATATCGTCAGCAACCGCTCATCACCCGACTCCGCCTCAACGTCCAACACACCGACCACATCGCCAACCATCGCGACGAAAAGCTCAATGCTGCCCGAATCACTTCTGGTCAATGCCAACCATGTTTTTCCATCACCGTGAGGATCCACCCGCTCGATAGTAAACCCTCGACCCTCCGGTAATTTTTCCGCGACTGGAATCTTTGCGGATGGGAAGTGTGCAAGCAGCGATTCCCCATTCCCAGGGAATCGCCTGGCAGCCATCAGATGGCAGGAACCCGCGCGGGCGACCGGTATGCTTCGCCACCCATCCTCCGTTGATTTTCCCGCAAGGGATTCCCAGGCAAGAAGAAATTCGTCAGTCTGCCGGGCCATACTCTTGCTCCCACAAAAGGTGATCTACTTTGTATGCCACCTTCACAGCCGAATTGCTGGAAGGAAAACTGATGGCGAATGCCATGATTGGCTCTTTCCAAACACTGTAGGTCGACTCTCCAGCACCTTCAGGGTTGAGCGGATACAGAAGCAGGACTCCGCGTTCGGGTGATGCCTTGATGTCGCCCCTGCCCAGCCCTCGCACGTCGCGTATCTTCTTTCCGCCGGGGCGGGTGGGTTTGGTCAAGCGATTGCGCGCGGGATCGGGTTTCCATTCCGTCAGTGTCCAGTCCAACGCCTTCTTCCATGCTGGATAATCCAAGTCGATAGCTTCGTCGCTGGGGTCAGTCAGAACACCTATCGAGTAACTCCCCTCAACTTTGGTGTCGGTTCGGGAAGGCCAAGCTACTATTTCCAGTCCATTGGCGAAAGCGTAAGGTTTCGTCGCGTGCCCCTCCCCCAACAAGGCAACTGTCCAGGAGGTCAACTCTCCAGCTTCGACCATCTTGTTTACGAACTCGGCGAGGATTGCGCTGTTTGCCCTGGATGCCTTCGGATGTGTCGAATACGAAGTCAGGAAATCGGTAATCAAGTTCGCCTCTACACCGTCCCATAAAAACGACCGCTTCCATGCATCTGGGTTCCCGTCGCGAGCCCTCGTAATCCCGCGCTCAAATGGTTCGCCCATGGCGGTCAGCAGCCGGTTGGTCGCATCCAGGTTGCGGCGCAGAATGGCCGGATCGCGGTACATAGCAACCGTCTGAACAAGATTTCCGCTATACGAGAGCAACAGTGTTTCCGCAGTGCGCATCTTGAGCGGAGAGGTGACCATCAGGATCGGATGGGACTGAACCTTGAGCCCGTAATCTTTTGGCGTCCCGCCGCTTTCGACCATAGCATCGAACTCCTCGCGCAACTCTTCCGATGCATCGGCGATGTGGCCGAACCACTCGACAAGTTCCGCAGTCGTGTAGAGACGGCAAAGATCGATATAGCCCGGACGGTAGCCGAACCATCGTCCCATCTGCATCAGCGTGTCATACATCTTGGAGGTTCTGACAAAATAGCTGACGCACAACCCTTCCAGGGTGAGACCGCGCGAGAGCTTGTCACCACCAATGGCGATGATCTTCAATCCCTTGCCTTGGTGCTCGGCGTAGTCGAGCGCATCCTTGGCCGTGCCGTTGATCATCCTGACATCGATATCAGACAGAACATCTGGCAGAACCGCAAGAATCTGCTCCCAAGTCGGAGTTAAGGTATGGCACTCATCTTCGGGGAGGAGTGACGTAATTTCCGCGCAGGTAGGAAGGAAGTCGTTATCCCAAAGGTTATGCAGTTCGGCAAGTAAAGCCTCGTGATCCACGCCTCTGGTTATCCGCTGTCTCATCCTTTTAACGATCTCTTCGACCTGCCGATACACCTCTTTCTGAACGAGATTCAACCGCGTGACGTGGATCAGCATTGAGGAGTGCTCCGAATCCTGCCCCCGACAGGTGCGGGCGGCACAAGCCAGAACGAAAGCTCCGATTGCTTCCCTCATCGATGGAGGCACCGCATCGAGACCTTCGTGGAGTGGGATATGCTCCTTATTGTGCTGCGGCGGCATCCATCCGCCCGAACCATCCTTGCTTACATGGTCCGATATATCCCGAGTCAGGGGCAATCCGCCAACCCGTCCGTCGGGTGAATTCAAACCGAACACGCGGGCGGGACCCACGTAATTGGAAGGTGCCGCAAGATTGATGATGAAGGATTGCGGAAAAAGATCGGCCCCTTCCTCGGTCGTCTCGTTGCGGCGGTGAATGAAGATATTGGCGAAGGGTGTGGCCGTATATCCGACGTAGGCCGATTTCGCAAAGGAGTGCAGAATCTTGCGGATGCGGCTGTTTATGGCCTTCGGCTGGTGTTCGTCGTCCGGCGTGCCGTCTGGGTTGAATAGCTGCTCGCCCGTATCGACAGATGCGTGGTCGGCTTCGTCGTCGATCAAAAGCAATGGCAGGTTGGATACGAACCGTCGACCGCTCTCCGAGTCGGTGGCATCGGCAACGTGACTGCGTATCCATTTCAACAGCCGCTCCAAGACGGTCTTGTTCTTTTTCACGACGAACAGCCACGGTCTTTGCTCAGGAGAGATAGCGAGATGCTTGGCAACCTTGGTGGTGAAATCGCCCTTGTCGGCTCTAGTCGTTGCACAGTTCGGCTGGATTTTCGAGTCAGTGTCTATCTCGCCCACACCTACGGGTTTGCCGAATTCACCGGCAAAGGAGGTCTCGTAGCCGAGAAAGCTTTCCTCCAGACGGATCTGGGTTTGGGAGCGCAGGTTGTTATGAAGACCGGCCAACACGATGATGATCTTGTAACCCGCATCGGCAGCCTTACACACGAGCCCAGAATAATTGCCAGTCTTGCCTGACTGAACGTGTCCGACCACCAGCCCCCGCCGATCCCAAGTCCCTTCGCGGTTCGGGTCTTCGAGCAAAGCTAATATCTTATCGGTGGATTTGTCCAATGCATCGACCGCCGTGGTGGACATCTTCCTTTCCAGATAACCCTGATACCGCTGCCAATAGCGCCAATCCTTCTTCCGAGACGATACGAGCCAGGGCTCGTGCCCCTCCTCATCATGCAGCGTCGAATCCTGTCCTATCCAAAGACTGAAGCGGCGGATCAGCTCACCGATGGCAGCCTGCCTGTCGAACTCGACCGAGCCGGAAGCGGCCACGAGACCCATCGCCAGATCCACCTTTTCAGCAATGAGTGTAGGTGTGATTTTCGACTTGTCCTTTTCCCCGTGCAGAATGGTCTGGGCGATGCTGACGACATTCAAAAATGTTTTTTGGGTTTCGGACATCTGGCTTCCTTTGTTCTATTGCCCGGCTGTGGCAGGTTCGTCGTCTGGGAGGCTGACTACGAGTTCCGGATAGCTCTGGAATGGCTCGGTGACGGCAAGCATTTTTTTAGCGTTGGCGGAAGACATCCCCCGTCGTCCGATCATATCCGCATAGATTGTGTTTAACACCGCAACAACCTTCTCGGGAGGTTCTCCGGAAAAGCTCGTTAACGGAGTTTCCTTGTTTTCAACGGTATCCAGCCATATCCTCTGAACCGGAACGGTCTCCTCGACCACGCGCAGCATGGCCTTCACCATAGGAAGCAGCTCTCCTGCACCGTCGAGTACGGCGGATACAACGGGATGCTTTTCATCGATTTTGTATCTCACCCCGGTTCTTGAACGTTCTAAACGCCAAGCCTGTTCTACGGAGCCACCGCCAGGCACGGGAGTCGGACTTCCACGGTAGGCAAAAACCTTTCTGGCACGTTCGCGGGTATCCTCGGCCAGCCTCGTTAGCCAAAGACGTATAGAGACGGGAGGCCTGGCCGTAGATTTGCGGATGTCGATCTTCCACTCGGCATCCGCCGTGTTCGGAATGTCCAGACGGATGCGCGCCAGACGGTAGGATTCCTCTCGATTCCACGCCCGTCCTTGCCCCAAACCCAGCCAGCCACCGGCCACCAGAAGGCGCTCGTTGCGGTAGATGTAGATGCCCTGCTGGGCAGTCCAACCTTCGGGGCCGCCACCAGATTCAAACTCTGCGGGTGAAAGCTTGTCGCGGTGGGGCAATACGTGGCATTCGACCTCGACGATACCAGACTCCGTAGCAGTTCTGGCGATGGGAGAGTCCCACGTTTTCGCGGCATGTCCCGTCATGAAAGGATCCCAAGGCATAACCCGTTTCCCATTCAGCAGAATCTTCAATCGCGCATTAGGGTCCTGAATGAGCCGGTGGAACACCATAGCGAAATGCAACTCAACGCGATCTATCAGATCGTTGAAATCGTTGGCAACGTAGCCGTTAGTTACTATCCGATCCAGCGTCTCCCAGATGACTAGAGTGCCCGACTTCATCCGGGAAACGGGGGCCAGTAATGTTTCGGAGCCTGGAGACGGGCCTTCGAACAGCAGCCATCCACCGTCCGGGTATGCCGCCAACGCATCCAGGTCCCATCGCAGGCAGGACGTTGCAGCGTTTTTAACGGATGCCACCGTCAATCTGCGGCATTGAGAGAAGGAGGCTGTTTTCAGCCCCATCCCGAACCGACCCAGATCCGTCTGGTCACGTTTTTCCAGAGGGCTCCTGTCTCCCAGACGCATGGCACTTTCCAGTTCAGCATCATCCATCCCGCGACCGTTATCGAGTACCGCAACCGAGCTTGATGTGCCGTCCCAAGTAAAATCGATTACGACCTCGGTAGCTCCTGCCGAGATGCTGTTATCGACGATGTCGGCCAGGGCTGCGGCGGTCGTATAGCCGAGCCCCCTCAAGGATTCCAGCATCGCCCCGGCACGTGGCGGAGCATTTCTGGCGTTCGCGTTCAGATTCATTGGGGGCATTCCAGAGACTCGTCCGTTTCCACCGCCAATAAGTCCTTCGACTTTTTCAATCGGATCTCTTCCCTCGTTTTTTCCGTCAGAAAGCTTTCCAATTTTTCCGAACGGGATGGATGTTTCAGCTTGCGCAACGCCTTGGCTTCGATCTGGCGGATACGCTCGCGCGTGACATCGTACTGCTGGCCAACTTCCTCCAGCGTGTGATCGTCGTCCATATCGATACCAAAACGCATACGCAATATTTGGGCTTCTCGCGGCTCCATCGAGTCGAGAACCTCCTTTACGATTCTTGCCAAGCTTTCTTGCGCCAGAACTTCGAACTGCGGCATCAGGCTCTCATCTTCGATGGAATCGCTCAAGGTCGAGCCATCCTCATCGCCCGCCAGTGTCTCCAACGAGATTGGCTCTTTGGCGATATTCAATATTTTGAGAATTCTTTCCTCGGGCATCTCCATCTCCACTGCAAGAGTTGCCACATCTAGTTCAGAACCCGTCCGCTGCAGGGCCTGCCGTGAGATGCGTTCCATCTTGTTGATGGTCTCTACCATATGTACCGGAAGACGGATGGTGCGAGCTTTGTCTGCTATGGAGCGGGTTATCGCCTGCCGTATCCACCAAGTGGCGTAGGTCGAGAACTTGTAGCCAAGCCGATATTCGAATCTGTCCACGGCATTCATCAGCCCGATATTGCCTTCCTGGATAAGGTCGAGGAATGGCAGGCCCCGGTTGTTATATTTCATGGCGATGGAAGTCACCAGGCGCAGGTTGGCTTCGACCATATCGCGCTTGGCCCTCAGAACTTTTGCTTCACCGTCCGACAACTGCCCATCGACCTCTTCAAGAACCTTTGTAGGTATTCCGATGCGCCGTTGCAGATCAAGCATCTTCCTATGCTGTTCGATGATGGCATCCTGAAAAAAAGCCAACGATTCACTGTAGGGCTTGTTCGCTGAAATATCCTGCTTCATCCAGCCAAGATTTTCATCGTTCCGCGAAATGACCTTGAGAAAGTCCGCCTTCGGCATATTCGCTTTGGAAACACATAACTCCATCATATCGCGCTCATGTTCACGAGCCTCTTCCGTCAAATTTCGAATGGTATCGCACAGAGCGTGAACTTGCTTGGTGGTGAAGCGAAACAGAATCAACTCGTTGGAAATCTGATCTTGCAGCGAGGCGTATTGCTGGCTGTGGTAGCCGAAATTCTCATAAGCATCACCCATCCTGGTGAACAGGTCGGAGATGACCGCAAAATGCCTCAGCGCATCTACTTTAAGCTGGGCGAGATATGCCTCGGCGAGTGCCGCGCCATCCTCGTCATCATCTTCGGCCAAAACCTCATCAAGGATAGGTTCCAGGTTTTCTGATTCGGCATCGATGAACCCATCGATCACCTCATCTATGCTCAACTCATCACGGGCAACTTTCTCGGCCAGAGTCAGTATTTCTGCAATGAGCACCGGACAAGCGGACATGGCCTGGACCATGTGCTTTAGCCCATCCTCGATGCGCTTGGCGATCACTGTCTCGCCATCCCGCGTCAGCAACTTTACTTTCCCGATATTTCGCTGGTAGAACCTGAGGGGCTCGTTCCTACCCGACGAGACATCGTCCAGAAATGCGAGTGCATCTGATAGGTCGCTCTCCTCTTCTGCGCTGACATTCTGGGAAAGATGAGGAGCCTCCATCTCCAGCCTCTCATCCGTTTCAGCACCCAAATCGTGAAGAACCAGATTTAGCAGGTCTTCCACATCATCGTTTGGCGAACCGTCCGCCCCATCACAAAGAGCTTGAACCGTTATTTCGGGGACGCTGCCTTCCCTTAACGCTCTCAAAAAGAGATGGCGAAGATCGATGCGTCCTTCCTCATCGTCGGCTTGAAGCAATGGAACGGCAAACTCTGGAAGGAAAATATCGAAATCCCCCCAGTCCTCTGCCGTATCAATCGGTTTATGCTGGGTGATAACCTGGTGGAGATTTGTTGCCGCCTCGGCCAGGGTTTCGTCACCTTTTGGTGGTGGACTGTCCTCCTCCATGACCCAGGCAGAAAGGTCAAAGCAGCTTTCTTCCTCGTCGGAATATTCCAACGTTATATCTTTTCTATCGGATATCTCGATGTTCTCCAGACATCCGCTATCGCCCCCTGTTGCGATATCTGGTTCGATGGTGGTGGTGACATAGTCGGGAGTTGCAAACTCCTCAACTCGGAGCAGGCTTTCGGAATCTTCGGCTGAAGTTTGTCGGGTATTGGCGTCTTCGATAATAACTGCTGCGGCCTCGGAGGCTGAAGCCGCATGAGCGATAGCAAGTGCATTTCGACCGGAATGATCCACCAGACCGGGATTGACGCCAGCCTCCAACAGAAGACGGCAGATGTTTGCCTTGTTGCGACTTGCGGCCAACATGAGCGGGGTTAGTCCAGCACTATCACAGGCATCTAGATCATCACCACGACGGATATGAAGTCGTACCGCCGTTTCAACTCCAGCAACAACGGCCATTTTTAGAAGCTGGTTCAGAGGCTGGGCTGGCATAATCACTCGAACTCGATCATATCGATCGAGCGGATAAGCGAACTTCTTTTTCAACCGCGTAACGAATGTAACATCCAGCAATAAGATGCCAGCCTCGCGCTGGATGATGACCGTCTGTGACGATGTGGAAAAAATATTCGTTGGTTGATTGCATGGGGCATGAGATTAGCACAGCTCCGGGCAATGTTGGGCACGCAAACGGCCTGTATGTCTTTTATTTACCCTCACTCCTGATGATGAGGTTAAGCTGCCCGATGGCCTTGCCAATAAATGTCGCCTCGCGGCGTATGGGAAGCAGTTCCTGTTCAATGTCTCGCACCATGTCCGCTTCCCACGGTTGGGCCAATTTGAGTAGTGCGTCCAAGTTGTACCCGTGTTTGTCTTTGGGTTTGCGGACAATCTTCTTTGTCATCCGACGAGTTTTGGCGGCCTTGGATCCGTACCAGTGAACCTCGTACCATATTACGCTTAGCGTGTTATCCCGCATTCTGGCTTGTGCGTATAAAACGCTCTTGCTCCCCCAAGGCTGAACCTTGTTTTCTGCCATGACAAAATCAAAATGTCGCTTGCCTAGACCGGTTGCCATCGTTTCAAGTGTTTCCAGTCTGACTCGCAGAAGATTGATTGACCCCCTGACTTCCGTTGCGGTGATGAAGTGATCTTCCATATTTACCTCTACCCATACAAAAAAAATAGTAATTTTATTGTGTGGCGGAATCGGTCGTTTCCGCGCAACTTTACTTCAACGCGCGCCGCCGGTTCCGCGCGGTAAACGTACCCGTTTTACAATGTCAAAAAAAGCGCGTGCACCCGATTTACAGAAATTATCCATATAGCATTCATGTAGATAATGGTGTACCCGTTTTACCGAGTTGCTTTAATGAGCGGAACGTTTTACAGGCCGGCACACATGCGTACCCGTATTACAGCACCCGAATAAGGCGCCTGCACCCGCTTTACAGAAATTATCCACATAATAATCATGTAGATGATGGCGTACCCGTTTTACTGGATTGCTAAATAAAGTGCATTCGTTTTACAGAGCACGCCCCGCTGAGGTCGTTCCTGGCACGAATGATGGGGTTTATTGCGCAAGCCGATAAAAGGTCGGGGTCGCATTCTGCGCGTCCACCTCGATCCGATATTCGGGGATTGAATTATCGTTAAGCGCTTGCACAAATTGTTTGAATTTACGGAAAGGCGATGTACCACCCGTCAACTGGTGTAATTCATTGATGGATATAGTCCACGGACACCACTCGCCACAATGCATTTTGGCGAGGATGTAGATCAGCCTGCGCAATGGCGTGAGCGAAAAATAGTCTGGGTGCATGGCGCACACATGCGTCCAGTCTGTCGCGAAATGGTAGAGTCGCTCAGGCAATTCAATATTCACCGCATCAATGCGTCCATCACGATCCCGTTCTGCCTCGTAACGAATCAAATTGAAGCTGTCGCCGCTTTCCCTTATTTCTGCTGGCGGGCAAATGTTCGTTGTGATCTTGCTTCCGGCGAGTCGATCCAGCGCCTGAGCCAAGCCATCGTATTGAGCACCGCCGTTTCCTCGCTTGCTGAAATCAAGAAATTCGCGTGCAGTAAATCGCAGATTGCGACTCAAGTCTTCCTACCGCTCATCAAACATGGCATTGGCCAACCAGCTCACACAGTAAAGCCAGACATCCTTGTCGCGCATGGTCGGAAGCCCCGTTGCGCTGGGGGTTATCTCGAAGAATTGACCATCCAGATCGAAGCGTCGAGCCTTTAAATCCCCAGCAAACAAAGAAAAGATCGGAAGAGCGTCGTGTAGGGAAAGAGTGTAGATCTCGGTGGTCGCCGTATCATTAAAAAAA